>ENA-OQBD01001457-OQBD01001457.1-human-gut-metagenome-genome-assembly--contig:-NODE-1457-length-10977-cov-2.583502_pt1 | contig 10977 bp, 7 predicted proteins | sample MGYA00242742_ERZ504543 | MGnify/ENA primary metagenome ERZ504543 (study PRJEB26092, sample SAMD00036239) | human gut metagenome | host: Homo sapiens | study: EMG produced TPA metagenomics assembly of... | reverse complement strand
AGGTCACGTCGGGGCCGGTGCTGGATAAGCCGGGAGATCTGGCCGGGGTATTGACCTCGCTGGAGAAGAACGACGTGCTTTTTATCGATGAGATTCACCGGTTGAGCCCGATCGTGGAGGAATACCTGTATTCCGCTATGGAGGATTACCGGATCGATATCGTGATCGATAAAGGACCAAGCGCTCGCTCGATACAGATCGATTTGGCTCCGTTTACATTGATTGGCGCTACGACCCGTAGCGGCTTGCTGACTAGTCCGCTGCGTGCCCGTTTCGGTATCAATATGCACTTGGAGTATTATGATATGGAGACGCTGACGAAGATCGTGCTCCGTAGTGCTAATATTTTGAATGTAAAATGTGAGTTGAACGCCGCTAGGGAGATCGCTTCCCGTAGCCGGGGTACGCCTCGTATCGCCAACGCTTTATTGCGCCGTGTGCGTGATTTCGCTCAAGTGAAGGGGAACGGAGATATCGATAAGGCGATCGCTTGCTTCTCTTTGGAGGCGTTGAATATAGACCGGTATGGCTTGGATCAGATCGATAATAAGTTGCTAACGACGATCATTGATAAATTCCAGGGAGGCCCGGTCGGATTAACGACGATCGCCACGGCTTTGGGCGAGGACCCCGGAACGCTAGAAGAAGTGTACGAGCCTTTCTTGATCAAAGAGGGCTTTATCAAACGCACGCCCCGTGGCCGTGAGGTCACCGATTTAGCTTATACCCATCTGGGACGTAGCCGGGTGGGGGAACAAGGTTTTTTATTTGATTAGACAGATAGATATGGCAGGAGGAATGAAGCGGCTCGCTAAAGAGACAGCCGTTTATGGATTGAGTAGTATAGTGGGGCGTTTCCTGAATTGGATGTTGGTGCCGATGTACACACGTGTGTTGGCCGGAACAGGGGATTATGGGATCGTGACGAATTTATATGGTTGGACAGCCCTGTTGCTGGTCTTGCTTACTTATGGCATGGAGACGGGGTTCTTCCGTTTCATCAATAAGAAAGAGGAGCAAGAGCCGATGCGGGTGTATGCTTCCGTGCTGTATTGCTTGCTGGGAAGTTCGGCGCTGTTTAGCGTAGCGGTTTTCGCCTTATTGCCATCTATTAGCGCCGGCTTGGGATATGGCGACCATCCGGAGTATATCGGGATGATGGCGGGTATCGTGGCGGTAGACGCTTTTTGTTGCATTCCGTTCGCTTATCTTCGGTATAAGGGGAAAGCATGGCGTTTCGCCGGGATTAAGTTGCTGAGTATTTTCTTGAATATTATCTTGAATATATTCTTCTTGATCACTTGTCCGTGGTTGCATTCGCACTATCCGGAGGCGATAAGCTGGTTCTATCGTCCGGATTATGGGGTAGGCTATGTATTCGTGGCGAACGTATTTACGACACTGATAACCTTATTGCTTTTGATCCCGGATATCTTGCCGGGCATACGGGCGAAAGTAGACGGAACGGTATTGAAACAAATCTTGCGTTATTCCTTCCCGATCCTCATTCTAGGTATTGCCGGTATCTTTAACCAGACGGCAGATAAGATCCTGTTTCCATTCTTGTTTGATGATAAGGAGTACGCGAACGAGCAATTGGGTATATACGGCGCATGCTTCAAGATCGCCGTGGTGATGGTGATGTTCACGCAGGCTTTCCGGTATGCCTATGAGCCGTTTATTTTCGCTAAAAACAAGAGCGATGATAATAAGAAAGCCTACTCGGAAGCGATGAAATATTTCATCATATCGCCTTGTTTATCTTCCTCGGGGGTAATGTTCTATATCGATATCTTGAAGTACTTTGTCGGGCCGGCCTATTATCCCGGATTACGGGTAGTGCCGATCGTGATGCTGGGCGAGTTGTTCTTCGGTATTTATTTCAACCTCTCCTTATGGTATAAGCTGATCGACCAGACACGATGGGGCGCCTATTTCTCCACGATCGGATGTGTGGCCACGGTCTCTATCATCTTGCTGTTCGGTCCCTCGTACGGTTATATGGCTTGTGCGTGGGCATCGTTCTTTTGTAATTTATTGATGATGCTTTTATCCTATTTTGTAGGACAAAAGAAATTCCCGATCGAGTACGACTTGAAATCCGCGTTTCTTTATTTCGGAGTGGCGACGGTGTTATACGTGGTAGGCATGGCACTGCCGATACAGTCTGAATGGCTCCGGTTGGGATACCGCACGATCTTATTAGGCGTATTCATCGCATTTATGATTAAAAGGGGATTTACCTTTACGAGAACTCCCGTACGTAGGACGTTTCTTTCGTTAATCGGTAAGTTCGGAGGGCTTGGACGGCGTGGCGATTGGCATCGTGATAACGAAGCGTGAGCCTTTCGTATAAGACGGATCTGTCTTTATCTTACCGTTTAGCCGGTTAACGATCAAGCGACATAGGTAAAGCCCCAGGCCAGAGCCGGGAATGAAATCATTGGTCTTCGTGAAACGCTCGAATATCCATTCCTGTTTGTCTTGAGGGATGCCGCAACCCGTATCTGTTACCGACAGGGTCACTAAATTGGCTCCGCTATCCAGATGGTATGAAAGTGTGATGCTTCCTTTCTCCGTGAATTTATTTGCGTTTGCCAGCAGATGCGAGATGATCAAGCTGAAATAAGCGCGGTTGGTCAAGATCATATCATTCTCCTTATCGCCTTCCACCACATAGTTGATCTCCGGCTTCTCTTGATATTTCTTTACCTGTTGCATCTCATGTAAACAAAGCTCATGGATTCGTGTGGGAACAAGAGGAAGGGAATCATTGCCGCTATCGAGCTGGGCGATCTCAAGGAGATTGTTCAGCATGGAAGTCAAGTGGTAACAGTTTTCATAGATAATACGGCTGAAAGCCTGTTTCTCGTCCATGGAGATATCGTCGTTGGTGATGAGTTCCGAGAAACCGTTGATCGCGTTTAAGGGAGTCCGTATCTCATGCGACATATTCCGGATGAAGGCGGTCTTCATCTCCTCGCTCTTTTGTGCCTTCTGGTTCGCTATCAGGACCTGCTCGTTGGATTTCTGTAATGCTTGATAAAGAGATCTCATCTTGCCTAACCGGAAAAAGATATAGAACACGGCGCATAAGGCTAGAAGCAATAGGGATATATATAGGTAATTCTCCTTCTTGCTTTTCTGCAATTCCAATTCCAATGATTTCTTTTCGATCACCAACTCGTTCGCCCCTTTCTCGATCTCGAGATTCTCCATTTTCTTCCGGAGTTCCTGCATGCGCAAGGTATCTAGCAAGACCGCGTATTCCTTGGATGTCTCATACGCCTCCTTGTACATCCGGAGGCTGTCGTAGGCGGCGGCTTTCGCAGATACATAGGCGATTACATGCTCCTTGTAAAGCGGTATTTGTTTGGAGAAATTGATCAAGGAGTCGCTGAACTCAATGAATTTCATGTAGTCCTTGATGTTTAGGTAATAATTGGCGGAAGTATAGTATAGCTCGTATTCCGGGGTGGTGCTAGCCGCCTCCGGATAAGCCTTCAATAACTTTTGGAACTCATGGAAATAGGAAGTGGCCAAATCCTTCCCGATAGCCTCGGCGCTGATGGCGAGGTTGGAGTAGGCGCTTAGCAAGTGGCGCTTGTTAGTCGCGTAAGGACGTTTGCTCATCTCCGGGATATTGGAGTATCCTAAGATCGTATTGAGATAGCGGGTTGCGTATTTCCCTCTCTCCCAAGGGTCGGCAGCGTAGGCGCATAGCATGAAATAGGTGTTAGGCAAGAAATTGTATGCGTATCGTAGGGGCAGTTTTTCAGCCTCGGTCAAGACGTTGTCGAAATATTCTTTCCCTTGCTTGAAGTCCTCCTTAAGCATGTTCTCCTCCATGACGCTGTTGCTGACAGCCATGCCAAGTACATAATTACAGGCTATTTTCTCATAGGGAGACAATTTGTCGGGTTCCTCCAGCTTGAATAGGCAATTCATGAGGACTTTCCTTCTCGGTTCACCGGATGTGTAGAATATGACGCGCGTATCTTGGATCATTTTTCATGAACGATACGAGGCTGGTTCTGGCTTCTCCTTTTAGCTCCTGCTCGGCTTTGGCGATATAGACATTTGCGCTATCGGTTTGGTCCGTGTTGATATAATGCCGGAGAATCTCGGTCAATGCCGCTTCCTTATAGTAATTGTCATTCGCTTTTTAAGGGCTTCCTGATAGAGTTGTTTAGCGTTTACTAATATGTCATCGTTTCGTGAGATATCCATTAAATTGGTAAGGATTTCCAGTCTAGAGCGTTCGGAGGTTGCTTTTTGCAAGGCGCTTTTAAGCGAGTCTGGCGTTGTCGTTTGAGATGAAACGACAAAGGACGTAAACAATAAGCATAAAAGCATTAGATATCGTTTCATACAAATAGGATCTCTTGTTGTTGTATTGTAAATGCAAATATACGTAATCTCACCATAAAAAAGCTATTAAATAGTTAGAAAAACAAACAATTGGAATATCTTTGCATAAATATGGGACAAGATTAATACCGCATGGAAAAAGGATTGCTACATAAACAGATTATGGATTTTTTCGTCCGTAATTTTGATGTCCGGCAGGAAAAGGAAGATGAGCTGGAGACGATAGAATCCATTAAAAAGGGGATAGAGTTTAAGGGGACGAACTTATGGGTACTTATTTTCGCTACGTTTGTCGCTTCTCTTGGGTTAAATACCAACTCTACGGCCGTGATTATTGGCGCGATGTTGATCTCGCCGCTGATGGGACCGATCATGGGATTCGGCTTGGGATTGGGTATCTCCGATTTCGACTTGATCAAGCGATCGTTCCGTAATTTTGCCACGGCTACGGTCTTCAGCGTAATAACGTCTACCTTGTATTTTCTTATATCACCGATCAGTGAGGCCCAAAGCGAGTTGCTTGCCCGTACGCAGCCCACGGTATACGACGTGTTGATCGCTTTCTTTGGCGGTCTGGCGGGAATTGTCGCTAGCTCTACGAAAAGCAAGGGAAACGTGATCCCGGGTGTGGCTATCGCCACGGCGTTGATGCCTCCGCTTTGTACGGCTGGATTCGGTTTGGCGAGTGGTAATTTATATTACTTTTTCGGCGCTTTCTATCTGTATTTTATCAATACGGTATTTATTAGCTTGGCTACTTATGTGGTGGTACGTTTATTGAAGTATCCGAAGAAAGTATTCTTGGATAAACAACGGGAAAAGATCGTGACCCGCTATGTCGGTATTATCGTATTCTTTACGATCGTACCCAGTCTTTTCTTGAGTTATAACTTAATCCGTAGCAGTTATTTTAATGAGAGGGTACGAACGTTTGTCACCGAAGAACTGAGTTTCCCGAATACGCAAATATTGAGTAAGGTGATTACGGATACAAGCGAGAAGAAAGAGGTAAAAGTGGTGTTGATCGGACAAACCGTACCAGACGAGATGATCGCGAACGCAAAAGCCAAGATGCCAAAATACGGATTGAAAAATGTCCATTTGATCGTACAGCAGGGCTTTGGCCAGGAAGCGACGGATATCAACGAGCTGAAGAGCCTGTTGATGCAGGATTTGTATAAGAATAGCGAAGAGGTGCTGCGTGTGCAAACCATCCAGATCGATTCTTTAAAACGGCAGGTTGACAAATATCAGAGTTATGGGCGTCTGACATCCGAGTTGATCCCGGAAATGAAAGTGTTGTTCCCCTTTGTGGTAGAGGCTTCTTGCTCGCATACCTATATCGTGAATACGGAGACGGCGAAACCGGATACGGTCATGCTGGTTTATCTGAAGAGTAAGACGAAGGTGAAAGAGGTTGAGCGTAAAAAGATTACAGAATGGTTGTCGGCCCGTGTCGAGGTAAAAAACATTAAGTTACTAATCGAATAATTTAGACTAATAAGAGAAGAATGAAGTTGATGAAAAGAGTGTGGGCGGCTTTGTTGCTTTTAGCCGCTTCCGGCCAGTTATATGCCGATGAGGGCATGTGGGTGCTGAAGGAATTGAATAAGCAGAATTTGGCGAGAATGGCCGAGTTGGGTTTTACCCCATCCTATGATCAGTTGTATAGTGAGACGGATCCTTGCGTGGCGAACGCCGTGGTAATCTTCGGTGGCGGATGCACGGGTATTACGGTTTCGGACGAGGGCTTGATCTTTACGAACCACCATTGTGGTTTCGGTTCTATCCAGCAATTGAGCAGCGTGGAACATGATTATTTGAAGGATGGTTTTGTATCCCAAAGCAAGCAAGAGGAGTTGCCGGTCCCGGGTTTGTCGGTACGTTATCTGAAAGAGACGGTAGACGTCAGCGATCGTATTAACAGCCAGATCGCCGGTATAGAGGACGAGTTCCAGCGTTTATCCGCCGCCGATTCTATCGGTCGTGTGATTTGTGACTCTGTGGGTAATAGTGAGTTCCAGGCAGCCGACGTGGTTCCTTTCTATAACAATAACAAGTATTTCTTGGTCGTATATGACGTATTTCGTGACGTGCGCATGGTGTTCGCTCCGCCTAGCTCTATCGGTAAGTTCGGTGGGGATACGGACAACTGGATGTGGCCCCGCCATACCGGTGATTTTTCCGTGTTCCGTGTGTACGCCAACGCGGATAATAAACCGGCGGAATACAACGCGGATAATAAGCCTTATACCCCGAGATATGTAGCGGAGGTGTCTATGCAAGGTTATCAAGATAAGGATTATGCCATGACAATCGGTTTTCCGGGAAGCACGGATCGTTATTTGTGTTCTTGGGGCGTGCAACAGCGTATCGAGAATAGTAATAAGCCCCGTATCGAGGTGCGTGGCATCAAGCAGGGCATCTGGAAAGAGGCTATGTCGGCTAGCGACGCCGTACGTATCAAATATGCCTCCAAATATGCGGGAAGCTCCAATTATTGGAAGAACTCGATCGGTATGAATAAAGGATTGGCGAATCTAAACGTGATCGAACGTAAACGTGCGGAAGAGACGGCTTTTGCTGATTGGGTAGCGAAAGATCAAGCCCGGGGCGCTAAATATGGCGAGGTCTTGAATTTGCTGGAAAAAGGATATACCTCGACCAATAAATATAGAGAGGCTTTGACCTATTTGAATGAGGCGTTTTCTAGTGGAGCGGAGATTATTCGTTTGGCCCGTATGGTGCAATCGGTGGATATTGAAGGAGCTACCCCGGAAGAGATTACTGTCTTTTTAGAGGATCGTATCCAACCGTTCTTCAAGGATTACGAGCCGTCTTTGGATCAGAAGGTACTGGCCGCGATGATGAAGATCGCGAAAGAACGTGTATCTCCGGAGTTCTTGCCGGATATTTATACGAGCGTTGATAAGAAGTATAAAGGAAATTATGAGAAATATGCGGCGGATGTATTTAAGAAGACTTCCTTATTGTCGTACGACAAGATCGCCGAGATGTTGAGAAATCCGAAGCAATATGAGAAATTGAGAAAAGATCCGGCGGCGGAACTGAGCTTGTCCGTATTGGTGTCTATCTTCCAGTTACAGCAGTTGATGGGTGATGCGGAGTATGATATCGCTAAGGGAGAACGTTTGTATTTCGCGGGCTTGAAGGAGATGTATCCGGAGAAAGCCTTGTCTTCCGACGCTAATTTCACGATGCGTTTGAGCTATGGTTCTATCGGAGGGTATCGTCCTTATGATGCCGCATGGTACAATTATTACTCAACGGATAAAGGTATCCTAGAGAAAGAGGACCCGACGAGCGATGAGTTCTGGGTACAACCGGAGATACTGGATCTGGTTCGTAGCCGTGATTTCGGACCTTACGCGAATGAAAAAGGGGAATTGCAGCTGTGCTTCCTCTCTAACAATGATATCACGGGTGGTAATTCCGGTAGCCCGGTATTCGATAAGAACGCCCGTTTGATTGGACTTGCTTTCGACGGTAACTGGGAGGCGATGAGTGGTGATATCGCTTTTGAACCGGATTTGCAACGTTGCATCGGCGTAGATATCCGCTATGTCCTTTTTCATGATCGATAAATGGGGTAAATGCCCGAGGTTGATTGAGGAGTTGAAACTGGTTCGATGAGAGGAAAAAAGAGATGGGCATCCGTGATTTCCGCGGATGCCCATTCTAAGGAGCTTATAATGCCCATCGTAAGGTGCTTTGAATGCCTATTGTAAGCGCCTTACGATGGCATTGTACTAAATGCCTAATTTAGACTTGATTGCTTTCGGTATTGCGTCCTTATGCACCATGATGTAAATCGTCTTGGCACGGACAAAGCTATCTGACATGTTGAGGTAACCGCCGAATGTATTACGTTCGGTTCCCCAAGAGTTCTTCGTGATATAATATTTCGTGCCGTTTTGATCCTTGGCGATGCCGGTAAGGTGCATCAAATGGTCATCGGTCGTGACGAACGCCTCGAAGCCTTCTTGACGGACCTGCGGGGTGACGTTTACTTCCGGGAAAGGTTTCTCGAATTTGTAGACTTCCTCCAGACGTTCCTTCTCGTCCATTTTCTCGAAGCGGGCACGGTCGGTAGTCGAGTAATCTTCCACCTTCTTTACCTCCGGGTTGATCGCCACGCCATTCTTGAAAGAGAAGCCTTTCTCGCTCACGTCGCCATCCCAGCATACCGTGTAACCGTTATTCAACGCATAATCCGCTACTTCCATCATTTCATTCAATGGTAGGTTATACATTTGCGCATGCTCCCAGTTATCGGGAACCTCTACCTCGAATTTCTGGTAATACGGATGATGCGTGAAGCTTGTCAGCTCGATATAATCGTCCATATTCAACCCTAGGGAGGCGGCGAATGTCTTCGGGGTATATTCCTTGCCTTGATAGGTGAATTTCTCCGGAAGCTTGCCTAGGTAGGTATCGAATAGGTTATCGATTAGTTTGTAATATTCCGGGCTCCGTTTTTTCATATCCACGGCGGTCGTTGCGATTGCCTTGATGTATTTTACCATCTCGGCATGATTGTGCCGGTCGGAATCGTAGTTGATACCCGAGTACACCTCTTCAGGAACGATACCTACTTGGTTGAAAGCGTTCATGAAGGTGTGGGAGAGACTTCCTTGACCGATATTACCTCTACCTTGGCGGACATAATTATCCTGCAACTGGTTCATGTATTTCTGGCGGACGATAAACATCTCGGAGAGATCGTACGTCCCTTTTCCCATACGGAGTAATTCGGACTCCATGAAAGAGGTCGTGGCGAAACACCAGCAGGTTCCCGTGGATGCTTGATTCTTGACTGGCGTGGCGGGTACCTTTACTACATCCGTAAATTGGTAGCCTTGGGCGAATGTGCTCAAGGAACCTAACGCTAAGGCGCATGATAGAATGAATGTTCTCATTGTATATGAATTTAAGTTTATATTATTATTGTAGAGACGGGGCGTGCCTCGTCTTTACTATCGGATGTGGTGATTAGAAGCCTCTTTCGAATTGGGTCCAGAATGAGTCTCCCATTTCTCTCCAGCGTAGCATCGTGGCTCCGGCGAAATCGGCGGTATATCCGGTTAGGTATTCTTTTGCGGCCTCCTCACCTTGTTGGGTAAGAATCTCTTTGTAACGGCTCTCTACGAAAGGAAGTTCTGTCTGCCCTTTCTCCGTAAAATGGGCGATAGATGCTTTCATACGATCTTTAGTCGCTCCCCAACGTACGGTGGCGAGTTTGTTGGCACGACGGAAAGCCCATACGGCGGCATCTTCCCGGTAACGGTGCTGTCCGCAAACCTTGAAGCAAGCCGGGAGATCTTTCGTCCCACAGAAATGGGGATGCGGGGGGCTTTGTCCGGGATTATCATAGGCCATCCAAACCACGCCGCCTACCGCGTCGGGCAGCCAGTCACGCAATTGGATCACGGTAGAGTAGGAGCATTGCGGCACGGCTACAAGGCGGTAGCGTTTCACGGCATCCGGTCTGAGTCCGTTTAACATGTTTACCATATCCGTAGTCATCCACGGATTCGCTACCGGGCTGATAATGGTATCTGTCTCGTTACTATCTTTTTTGCTTGACGGCGACTTTCAGGTTCTTCGTCATATCATATTCCGTCCCCTCATACGTCTCGGAGAGAAGGGCCATCACGTCGGTCACGTCAACCGGTTTTTCCGGTTTTACGCTGATCGGAAGTTCCTCGGCATCATAAGAAAGATGCAAGGATGGCGCCAGCTTATTCAAAATGAAAAACTCACGGATGCTGAAGGATTTCAATTCTCCCGAATAGTTCCCGCCGCCATAGGCCTCCCAGAAGCGGAACGGTTTCTTCCCGTCCCAGAAGCCCATGCGCTTGGCTACCTCGAATACGTTGGCGGAAGCCATGCAATTCTCCTTGTCGCTCGGATCTACCTTGGAGATACGGGGGATATTGGCCGATACGCCCACATGATCGTCGGGGATGCGGATCGCTGCCCATACGCCACCGATCTTATCCGGACCCTCGCCGAAGACCTCGAAATGCCATACCTCTTTCGGATCCGCTATCGTAAGGCACTCGCCCCAGTCGCCATATCCGTATTTCTCGATCAACTCGCCCATTAAGCGGATCGCGTCACGGGCGGTCGTGCAACGTTGCAAGGCGATTCGCTGAAGTTCCTCGATCATGAACATACCTTTCTTGTTGACAAGGGCTTTCCGGCCGGTGATCGTTGTTTCCCCGATGCCTAGTTGCTTCTCGTTCAGGCAAGGATAGGCCGTGTTGAGGAATTGATACGTAGACCGCGCTTCGGGTAGCGTTCCTTTTGCGATCATCCCCCGGGTTCCCTCGGCGTATTCGGTATGCATACGTCCGGTATAGACTGTGGTTGTCGTATCGTGATCGTACGAGGCGGAAGGTACGATATCCATCCAAGTGCGGTAATTGCTATCGCAGGTGTGGCTGGTCATCACGGAACCATCCGCCGAGGCTTTTTTCCCGACCATGATACTCGTACAACTCTCCGGGTTTAACACCGGCTCCGGATACTGGATCTGTTGCGCCACGGAAACGGATAGGCTGGCGTAAAGCATGATTACAT
>ENA-OQBD01001456-OQBD01001456.1-human-gut-metagenome-genome-assembly--contig:-NODE-1456-length-10979-cov-2.859473_pt1 | contig 10979 bp, 11 predicted proteins | sample MGYA00242742_ERZ504543 | MGnify/ENA primary metagenome ERZ504543 (study PRJEB26092, sample SAMD00036239) | human gut metagenome | host: Homo sapiens | study: EMG produced TPA metagenomics assembly of... | reverse complement strand
TGAGCGGAAGACGGGACTCGAACCCGCGACCCTAACCTTGGCAAGGTTATGCTCTACCAACTGAGCTACTTCCGCATTGTTTGTTTCTCTTTTGCGAGTGCAAAGGTAGTACAAATATTTATACTACCAAACATTTCCGGTGAAAAATTTAATTATGGATGTAAATTTTATTACCGTTTGTATCGACGACATATTGTTTGAGGGCTTGTTTCTCCTCAGCGCAAGGCCCTTCCACCGGATTGCCGATACCGTTTAAAAGTTCAAATTTACTACCGCATTTCGGGCAGATGGCGTATACGGCGGATTCGTCCACCTCTACGATGACATTAGCGGATGCCTCATGAGGACAAGCGGCATCGAACGCAAAGAATGCACCGGTTCCGTTACTGGACAATCCATGATAGACCAATACGCCTCCAAAACCTGTTTGCTCACGATCTTGATCTATATTTGCTTGTGTGTAGATCTTGTAAGCTTGTATTGCATTTAACGCCTTATCTTGATAAGTGAGGTCCAATTCTAGACTAACGATACGATAGGGAATACGAGTCTCTATCGTATCTGCGCAAGATAATAGCGTAAACAAGATCAAAAGTGGAAATATCCGTCTTATCTTATCCATGGATCAATTTCTTTTCAGCCTCGTTCATCCGTTCGAAAGAGAAAGAACCTATCACACTACGCATCATGGCGGTGATTGATTCATTACATAGATTACCGATACTGCCTTCGTGTGTATGGTTAACGCTCTTCGAAGGAATGAATTTATCGGCCTCGATATCCAAACCTACTTGCTTATAAGCGTCACGGAAAGGCATTCCGGCCAAGACACGGCGGTTCACTTCTTCCACGCTAAACAAGAGAGAATATTTATCATCGTCCAATATATGCTCGTTTACTTTCACCTCACGCATCATATGAGTTACCATGCGTAAGCAATCCTTCAGCTCGTCGAAAGCCGGAAGGAAGACTTCCTTGATGATCTGGAGATCCCGGAAGTAACCGGAAGGAAGATTATTGCTGATCAAGATGATTTGCTGAGGCAAGCCTTGAAGCTTATTGCATTTGGCACGTGTCAACTCAAATACATCCGGATTCTTCTTATGCGGCATGATACTGGAGCCGGTCGTGAACTGATCCGGCAGTTTAATGAAGCCAAAGTTCTGGCTATTGAACATACAAGCGTCGAACGCCAACTTGGAGAGCGTAGCGGCGATACCCGCCATAGCGAAAGCTACGGTGCGTTCCATCTTGCCACGTCCCATCTGGGCGTATACCACATTGTAGTCCAGCGAGTCGAAACCTAATAAATCCGTAGTCATCTGGCGGTTTAGCGGGAAGGATGAACCATATCCGGCGGCGGAACCCAGCGGGTTGCGGTTGCAAATACGGTATGCGGCTTGCATAAGTTGCAAATCATCTACCAAGCTCTCCGCATAAGCGCCGAACCAAAGTCCGAACGAAGAGGGCATGGCTACCTGCAAATGCGTATATCCGGGAAGCAGTACATCCTTGTACCGGTTACTCTGGGAGATCAAAACGTCGAACAAGCCGGAAACCAACTCAACCAATTCCTGTATTTGCGAACGGGTGAAAAGCTTCAGATCCAATAAGACCTGATCATTACGGGAACGCCCGCTATGGATCTTCTTGCCCATATCGCCCAAACGACGTGTAAGCATGAGTTCCACTTGCGAGTGCACATCCTCGATGCCTTCCTCGATGATGAATTCTCCACGATCCGCTACGGCGTATATATTCCGTAATTCTGCTAATAAGACGTTTAGTTCCTCTTTGGTCAACAAACCGATACTTTCCAGCATCGTGATATGCGCCATAGAGCCTAATACGTCATATTTAGCGAGGTAAATATCCATCTCACGGTCCTTACCTACCGTGAATATATCTACTTCATGATCTACCTGTACATTTTTTTCCCAAAGTTTCTGAGCCATAATGAAAAAGGAATTAATAAGGCAAGGAGGCGATAACGGTCGAGATTTTATCCACAGCCTCTTGCAAAGGTTTCGATACCATTGGTTTCAAGAACGGATTCAGATCGGCACGAACCGTGATTTTTAACCGTGTGTCGTCCTCGGCCACCTGTTTCAATTGTATCCACAAGAAAAGGGGAACAGGAGAGTTGGTCGTCGTGAACTTGATTAATTTATTCGGCTCTCTTTCTACGATCTGGAAGGTAATCTTACCAACGGGATCGACAGCGAAACTACAGGTATCGCTGTCGAACTCAAAATTTTTTATTTTATCTTGCGGGATGCGATCCTTGATATCGTTCCAATGTTGGAAAGATCGGACAACATCGTGAAGATACGTTCATCATTGTGTGGGATCTGTTTGACCTCACTCACAAATTCTTCAGTCATTGAGTGTCTTTTTGTTTATTACTTATTTCGGGTCCCAGTTAGCCGGATCTTTACGCCATTCCTGAAGAACCGCGATCTCAGACTCATCGATGTAATGCGTACGGACAGCTTCTTCCAAGACTGCGTCGTAGTTACTCAATGTAGTCAATGTTACTTTAGCGTCTTTGAAAGCGGCTTCCGCTACAGGGAATCCATAGGTAAAGATAGCTACCATACCCGCTACATCGCAACCAAAGTTACGTACGGCCTGTACGGCTTTCAAGCTACTACCTCCGGTAGATACCAAATCCTCGATGATCACTACTTTAGAACCCGGTTTCAATTCTCCCTCGATAAGGTTTTCCAATCCATGATCTTTTGGCGTAGAGCGGATGTATACGAATGGCAATCCTAATAAATCGGCTACTAAAGCACCTTGAGCGATTGCGCCTGTAGCAACACCGGCAATGGCATCTACGTTCTCGAATTTTTCACTAATCACACGAGCCAACTCCAATTTAATGAAGCTACGAACGACCGGATAAGAAAGAGTCTTTCGGTTGTCATTGTAGATCGGAGATTTCCAGCCGGATGCCCAAGTAAACGGATTGGCCGGTTGCAACTTTACGGCTTTAATCTTTAATAATTTTTCTGCTACTAAACTTTCCAGTGTTTTCATACAATCCTATATTTATATCAGTCTGCAAAAATAGATAAACTGAATGACATTACCTTGAATATCGTACGTTAATTTTTTATTAATATTTATGCGACAGACAGGGCTAAAATGCTGATGCGTATGCCCGGAATCCCTGATAAAGCCTTTGCGCAAGCGGAAATCGTGGCTCCGGTTGTGATCACGTCGTCTATGAGCAGGATATGTTTGTTTTTTAAGCTTTCCGGATGAATGACATTAAAAATAGAACATACATTTAACCAACGGTCGTAAATGGCCTTACGAGTTTGGGTACTTGTGTGGGTGGTGCGGGCTAGACTTTGCGTATCGATGGGGATATCCCATATGGAACGGATGCCGGAGGCGATCCATTCGGACTGGTTGTAACCTCTTTGCCGTTTTTTGCGGGGATGCAGGGGAACGGGGATAAGGAGGTCTACGGTACATATCGGGCTGTGATCCGCTTGGAGCTCTCTCGCTATCTGCCGTCCGAGTAGATAGCCCAACTCTTTATTATCATGGTATTTGAGCGAGTGGATCAGGCTTTGTACTTTTCCGCCTTTCTCGTATCGTAGATAAGCGGTGGCATATTCGATCCGGTTCTTTCCGATAAAAAGTTGCTCGACGGGGTTGTTCGCCTGTTGATGATATCCCGTGTGCGGCAGGTCGCATAGGCATTTCAGGCAAATTTGTTCTTCTCCCTCGACGAGTGGTCGTTTACATATTTTACATAAGTTTGGGAAAAAACAGGTTGAGCAGATTATTCCATGTCGTCGGCATAATCCTCGCAGTCTATTCCTTTGAATAATTGGCTTAGGCAATTCAACGTGATCCGGCTTTCGAAACCTCGTCCGGCGGCGAAACGGAGTAACTTGTTGAATAGGTCCCGCTCGTCTTTTCCTTTTGTCGATTTCTTTTTGCTTTTTAGTAAATCGAGTAAGATGGAGCAGTATTCTCCCTCGTCAATGGCGGCGAGCGATTCTTCCCGGATCGGGGAGGGGATGTTTTTCTTATAAAGCTCGTAGCCTATTTTTACCCGTCCCCATTTATTGAATCGTAGCTTATCGTTCACGAAGAAACGGGTGTAACGGGATTCGTCGATAAACCGCTCTTTCAGCAAGCGGGCGATGATACGCTCGGAGGCGTCGGGGGGAAGTCCGGCGGCATCGATCTTTTTCTGTACGTCTTGTATGCAGCGTTCGGCGGCGGAGCAATAGGCGGCTGCCCGGTGCAACATCTCGGGTTCGGTTATCTCTTTCATATTTTTGCTTTTACGATCCGGTCTTTTCCGTATAAATCTTGTATTAATTCGACTTCGGTGTAATTCTCTTGACGTAGCATCGCTACGGTCTCTTTTCCGCAAAGGGCGTTGATCTCGAAATAGAGATGCCCGCCTTCCGCCAAATGCCTTTGTCCGAAGCGGGCGATGGCCCGGTAGAAGAGAAGCGGATCGTCGTCGGGAACGAACAAGGCTAGATGAGGCTCGTTCTCCAGAACGTTCGCTTCCATGGTCGCTTTCTCTCTATACATTATATAAGGGGGATTACTGACGATGCAGTTTAAGCTTCCTATAAGAGACGCTTCGGTTTCCTCCGTATGGGATTTTAGTTTCACGTACGTGAAAATTTTGTTTCTCGTACATGAAAATCTAGTTTCACGTACGTGAAAATTTTGTTTCTCTTGCATGAAACTGGAATAACCTTCGGAAAGGATATCCAATTCATGGAAGGATACGGAAACTTGATTCATACGGGCGTTCTCCTCGGCCACGGCGAGCGCTTCGGGTGATATATCCACCGCCGCTACCTCTGCCTCCGGAAGATGTTTCGCCAAGGAAATAGCGATACAGCCGCTTCCCGTGCCGATATCTAATATACGAGGGGCTTGGCCTTGGTAGTCCGTGATGATCCGCTCGACCAACTCGGCGGTTTCCGGGCGGGGAATCAATACGTCCGGCGTCACCTTAAACTCCATCCCGTAAAAATCCGCTATGCCTAATAAGTATTGTATGGGCTTGTATAAACGCAGTCCTTCTACAATCTCCTTGATTTTAAATTTCTCCGTATCAGATAATTCTTTACCTTTGCCTAACAGGAGTTGATGGGTAGAAAGACCGCAAACACGTTCCATGATGAGCCGGACGAGCGCTTGGGCTTCGCCGGGAGGATAAATATCTTTGAGGGAATTTCGGATGTAAGCGACGGTCTCAGTCATATCTTTCTCTTGTTTTATCGCGAAAGTAGTGTAAAAACCGTTTATATGCAAAGATTATGGTAGAGGTTGAAGAGAAATACATGGCTCGTTGCATCGAGTTGGCTAAAGGAGGGAGGGGAAATGTCAGTCCGAATCCGATGGTTGGTGCGGTGGTTGTGCATAAGGGCCGTATTATCGGTGAGGGATTTCACAGGAAATGTGGGGAGGCGCATGCCGAGGTGAATGCTATCGCTTCCGTGAAAGACGAGTCTTTGTTGAAAGACAGTACGATTTATGTGAGTCTGGAGCCTTGCTCTCATTATGGGAAGACGCCTCCTTGCGCCGAGTTGATTATCCGGAAAGGGATTCCACGGGTGGTGGTCGGTTGCTTGGATCCTTTTCCCGAGGTGTCGGGGCGAGGCGTGCGGATGTTGCGTGAAGCAGGGATAGAGGTAGTCACAGGCGTGATGGAGGAAGAAGCCCGTGCGTTGAACAAGGCGTTTATGACGCTACAAACGAAAGGCCGTCCTTATATTATCTTGAAATGGGCGCAGAGTGAGGATGGGTTTATCGATCGTTTGCGTACGGACGTGTCGGAGCCGGTCACGGTTTTGTCTTCTCCGGAGACTTCCCGCTTGGTGCATAAACTTCGCTCGGAGGTGGCGGCTATCATGGTCGGTACACGGACCGCTTTATTGGACAATCCTTCATTGAACGTGCGCCATTGGTCCGGTAATTCTCCGGTTAGGGTCGTATTGGATCGCCGGCTCGTTATTCCCGATTCTTATCGGTTGCTGAATGGTTCCTCACGTACATTAATATTTACGGAGAAGGAAGTGGAAAACCGAGAGAACGTGGAGTATATCCGGATAGATTTCGAAGGTCCGGTGATCCGGCAAGTGCTAGATCATCTTGCTGTCCGGAAGTTGGATTCCTTATTGGTGGAAGGTGGGACTCAGCTGATTAATTCTTTTGTGGAAGCGGATGTATGGGACGAGGCGAGGGTGGAAACGGCCCCGGTTCGCCTGTATCAAGGGGTGCATGCGCCGATGCTTGGAAAGGAGGCTGTTAGCGGCATCTCCGGACGTTCTGTTATGAGCATTAAAAATCATAACTATGAAATTTTAAATCATAACGATGAGTTCGAAAAATCATAACTATGAATTTTAAGGCTCATATAATCAACTAAAATATTATAAATATTAGCAGGTATTAGGGTGAAAGCAAAAAATGTTTCTACTTTTGTGCCTTTATATGCGACAAACTTATGTTTTTGATGAAAAATAAATTAGTACTATTTATAACAGGTTGTTTTGCGTTAGTGCTGTCTTCTTGTTTGAAGTCAGATGAAATCGTTGGTGTAGAAGCTATTAAGAATTGCCAGATACATACTTTTTCATTAAGTCATGATTCTGTGTCGGGGTTGGATACTGTGAAGTTTACGATAGACCAGCTAACGGGACGGATTTTTAATATAGACTCTTTACCTTTTGGTACGAAGATCGAGAAAGTGGTTTGTAAGATTGGGTTCGCTAATTCTTCAGTGATAGGTGGCGTGGAGGCTAGTCCCGAGGCTTATCCCGATTCCACTTATTATTTAAGTAGTTTGTCGGATTCCATCGATTTCTCCGCTCCGGTAAAGTTCGTGGTTCATGCGTATGACCAAGTCACGACAAAAGTCTATATGGCGCAAGTGAATATCCATCAAGTGGTTCCGGACTCTATGGTTTGGAGTATGTACGCGAATCCTATGATTGGCATTACCGTGAAGGATCAGAAGGTGGTAACCTACGATTATAATGGATCGGAGAATTACTTTATGTATGTGAAACCCGCCGAGTCCGGTAAACCTTACCAATTATATTACGCTCCGGTAAGCGCGCCTAAGGGTTGGCAGTCATTATCCTTGACCGGTCTGCCTTCCGATGGGCTTTTGATCTCCCAGATTACTGAGTATAACAAAGCTTTATATGTGCCGGCTACAAATGGCACTTTATATAGATCCGAGGATGGCTTGACTTGGAGCGCTGTAGAGAACGCCCCTTTCGTGAAATACGTTTTGGGTAGCGTGAAGCAGGGCACGAAACAGCCTTCCGCCTTGGCTACGATCGTGGATCAGGAAGGAAAGCTAGCGTTCTATGCGATGAACGAATCCATGGAGTGGATCGCCGGAGATGCGGTGCCTAGCGGATTCCCTGTTACCGGATTTAGCAATCTCCAATATGCCGCAATGTATCATGAGTACTTGATGACCGCCAGCGGACGTACCGTGGACAACCAAGTGGTTAATACGACTTGGGCTACCATGGATGGTATCTCTTGGGCGTTGATGGCTTCCGGTGACGCAAACTTCACGAAGCGTGAGGGAGCGATGATCACGAATTATGACGATAAGTTTTTCTTGATCGGAGGTATCGACGCTTCGAACAAGGCATTGAAAGATATGTATCAATCGATAGATTATGGTATTTCTTGGTCGTTGATCGACTCGATGGTGGTGTTACCGACCGACTATGCGGCGAGAGGCTTTTCCTCAATTATTGTGGATAAAGAGAATTTCGTGAACATTTTCGGAGGAAAGACCAGCACTGGTTCCAATGACTTGAACCAACTTTGGAGAGGCCGTATCAATCGTTTGATCCCGAAGGAATAGAAAAGTTCGATAGGAGATGTATAATTTTATGAGGCTTTTAGCGTTAGAAAAAGAAGTGTGGTATATATAACAGCAAGGCTTATGACTTCAACTTTTTTTCAGCGGCTTCTCATAATCATCCTATTGGCGGGTACGATCCCTACGCTTTGGGCGCAGGAATATAAGTACGAGATCGGTGGTATGGCTGGTGGCGCCTTTTATATGGGCGACGCCAACAAGAATACGATATTTAAAGGAATGAATCCGGCGGTGGGAGCCGTGTTCCGGTATAACATCAACTTTCGTTGGGCCTTAAAAGCCAACTTGATGTGGGGACAGGTTTCCGGTAAGACCGAAGGTATGGAGAACGTTTTTCCGAATAATGCCCAAACCTCTTTCAACCGTAGTATCATGGAGTTGGGGGGACAGGCAGAGTTCAACTTTTTCCCGTATAGCGATAAGTTCGACTATGCGGGGGCGAAGCGTTTCTCTCCTTATGTCTTGGTGGGCATAGGGCTGACGGTGGCTCCGGGTGGCGGGAAGACTTTCGCCAGCCCGAATATTCCTTTAGGCGTGGGCATGAAATATAAGATCAAGAACCGCCTTAATCTAGGGTGCGAGTTCTCGTTTCGTAAGTTATTTGGCGATGGCCTAGAGGGAAAGGACATGTTGGACGATCCGTATGGTGTTAAGGGTAGCGCTCTTAAGAATAAAGATTGGTACTCTTTTTTGTTGTTGTCTGTTACATGGGATTTCGGCCCGAGGTGCCGTACTTGTAACAATGCGAAAAAATATAAGTGAATATTAGTAAGATAAAAAAATGTCGTTGATTGAGAAAATAGACAAGAATCGCTTGCCACGGCACGTGGCAATTATTATGGACGGGAACGGACGTTGGGCCAAGGCGAAGGGGAAAGACCGTAGCTTCGGGCATCAGGAAGGCGTTGTTTCGGTCCGTAAGATTATGGATGCGGTCACTCAACTCGGATTGAAATATCTGACGTTGTACACTTTCTCTACCGAGAACTGGAATCGTCCGTCGGACGAGGTAGCCGCCTTGATGGGATTGCTCTTCGACTCCATAGAGGAAGAGACGTTCATGAAGAACAATATCAGTTTCCGGGTAATAGGAGATATTGAAAAACTGCCTGCCAACGTACAGCAACGGCTCAACACTTGCGTGGCACACACCTCCCACAACACGGGAATGTGCCTGGTACTGGCATTGAGCTACTCTTCCCGCTGGGAAATAACGGAAGCTGCCCGGCAAATAGCCGACCTGGTACAGAAAAGTGAGCTGAAACCCGAACAAATCGACAGTGAGCTCATATCCCGTCATCTGACAACCCACTTCATGCCCGACCCCGACCTGCTGATACGTACCGGAGGAGAGCTCCGCCTTAGTAACTACATGCTCTGGCAATGCGCCTATTCGGAACTTTATTTCTGTGATACCTATTGGCCCGACTTCCGTGAAGAAGAATTACGCAAAGCCATATGTGACTATCAGAAACGCGAACGCAGGTTCGGCAAGACCAGCGAGCAAATCAATTAATCACCGGACACACAAATAGTAAATAGTAAATTGTAAAATAGTAAATAAAAAGATGCACTATCGTATTTTCTCCATACTCGTAACGTTTGTCTGCCTTTTCGGCTGCGCACTGACAACAGCAGCACAGGACGTAAACAACACCGATGAAACCGAAAAGCCGGTTATACTCTATTCGGGAACACCCAAGAAGTATGAAATAGCCGACATTAAGGTCGAAGGAGCCCAGAACTATGAGGATTATGTAATTGTCGGATTGTCCGGACTATCCAAAGGGCAGACTATCACCGTGCCGGGTGACGAGATTACACAAGCTTGTAAGCGCTACTGGCGCCACGGTCTGTTCTCTGACGTGGAAATTACAGCAGACAAGATTGAAGGTGACCAAATTTGGCTCGATCCATTCATCTGACCATGCGTCCGCGTGTTTCCGACATACGCTACAACGGTGTGAAGAAGTCAGAGCGTGAAGTCTGGAAAGCAGAATCGGCATGATAAAGGGCGGTCAGATTACACCTAATCTGGTGGACCGCGCCAAGACCTTGATAAAGCGCTATTTTGACGACAAGGGCTTCAAGAATGCAGATGTAATCATCACCCAACGTGATGATCCGGAAAAGAAGAATGAAGTGATTGTCAACATCGACATCGACAAGAAGGAGAAAGTGAAAGTACATCAAATCACCATTGTAGGCAACGAGGCCCTCACGACCAAGAAGCTGAAGCGTGTGATGAAGAAAACAAACGAAAAGGGCAAGCTGCTCAATCTGTTCCGCACCAAGAAATTCATTGAGGACAACTACGAAGCGGACAAACAACTGATTATCGACAAATACAACGAACTGGGTTATCGTGACGCCATCATCGTGACAGACAGTATCAAGCCCTACGATGACCGCACGGTAGACATCTTCATGCAGATTGAGGAAGGACAGAAATACTACCTCCGCAATGTAACCTGGGTAGGTAACACACTGTATCCTTCCGAACAACTGAACTTCCTCCTCCAGATGAAGAAGGGTGACGTCTACAACCAAAAGTTACTTGAAGAACGTACAATGACCGATGACGCATGCCATCGGTAACCTTTACTACAACAACGGTTATCTGTTCTACAGCCTCGAACCGGTGGAAGTAAACATCGTGGGCGACTCCATCGACCTGGAAATGCGTATCTTCGAAGGCCGTCAGGCTACTATCAATAAAGTCAGCATCAACGGTAACGACCGTTTGTATGAAAACGTAGTACGCCGTGAACTCCGCACCCGTCCGGGCGAACTCTTCAGCCGTGAAGACCTGATGCGTTCCATGCGTGAAATCCAGCAAATGGGACACTTTGACCCCGAACAAATCCAACCCGACATCCAGCCGAGACCGGAAGACGGCACGGTAGACATCGGTTATGACCTTGTATCCAAAGCCAACGACCAGGTAGAGTTCTCCGCCGGTTGGGGACAAACGGGTATTATCGGTAAGTTAAGTCTGAAGTTCACCAACTTCTCTCTGTCCAACCTGCTGCATCCGGGTGAGAACTACCGCGGTATCCTCCCGCAAGGTGACGGT
>ENA-OQBD01001455-OQBD01001455.1-human-gut-metagenome-genome-assembly--contig:-NODE-1455-length-10987-cov-3.147422_pt1 | contig 10987 bp, 11 predicted proteins | sample MGYA00242742_ERZ504543 | MGnify/ENA primary metagenome ERZ504543 (study PRJEB26092, sample SAMD00036239) | human gut metagenome | host: Homo sapiens | study: EMG produced TPA metagenomics assembly of... | reverse complement strand
ATGAAGGAAAAGATACGATCGAACATTTTGAAAAGCTGCGCAGCCGGGAAAATGAGCGCCTGCGGGTTTCTTTGGAGATGGCGAAAAAGGCAGGATACCAGAAATTTACCGGGATGATTTTTGTAGAAAATGAGACAAAGGATGTTCTATGCTTTTTCATGTTATAGTAGTAGTTACCAGCGTAAATATAAGGAACGGTTTCGGACAAAAAGAGCGAAACCGTTCCTTATTTGGTTGATAGAAGTCACTCACATTTCTCAGGATCAATTTTCGGCGGCTGATAATGATAGACTTCTTCGTAGGATTCCAGCTCTGCTCTGTTTGTGGGACCGACAGGGATCAGACCGGTGCAGTCCTGCGCAGATGCTGCATTAGACAGATAATCGTAGGAATCGATGATCTTCTGATTGGATTTTTTGCGGGATGAAATATCAGAATGTTTTTCTTTTTTCATGGGGACCTCCTTATCTGATATGGCACAGGCAGAAAAAAGTGAAAATCTTAAAAACTGCCGGCAGGATAAGATAAGTATGTGCTGATAGGTAGAAAGTATGTATGAAAAAAACGGTTTCTGCCTCATTTAGGTTTGAAAACCATGTGAGATAGAAAGAAAGCCGTCTGTTAAACGCATCAGGGCAAAAAAATACTTGCATTCTGAGTTTAAGAAGACCATAATAGCAAAGGGATTTTTTTGAAATTATTTGAAATCAGGAATGAAGTAAGAGAGAAGCAGAGGAAAAAGGGAGTTAAAAGAAAATGGAACAAAAGCATATGTTCACAAATAAAATGATTGCAGATCTTCTGATACCGGTCGTTCTGGAACAGCTTCTGAACTCCATCATGGGAACAGCGGACACAATGATGGTAAGCAATGTGGGATCTGCGGCGATTTCAGCAGTATCGCTGGTGGATTCGATCAATGTGCTGGTGATCCAGGCGTTTTCTGCGCTGGCGGCAGGAGGTGCGATCGTCTGTGCACAGTATATCGGACAGAAGAATGTGAAGCGGGCAAATGAATCCGCAAGGCAGGTGCTGTTTATTATTACGGCAATTTCGGTTGTGATCAGCCTGATTTGTCTTGTTTTCCAAAAGCCGATGCTGCGTCTGATCTTTGGATCAGTGGAGGCGGAGGTCATGCGTGCATCGGAAATTTATTTCTTCTACACGGCACTGTCCTTTCCGTTTATCGCGGCTTATGATTCAGCAGCATCGATTTTCAGGGCACAGGATAATACGAAAGGTCCGATGCTCATTTCTATGATATCCAATGTGATGAACATTGCAGGAAATGCAATGCTGATCTGGGGATTTCATATGGGTGTTGCAGGGGCAGCACTTGCAACTCTGATTTCACGTGTTTTCTGTGCAGTTGTAGTTCTGGCCCAGCTGCGTCAGGACAGGCAGCCGATTGTGGTGCGTGATTATCTGAAAATCCGTCCAGACTTCCGGATGATCCGGAGAATTCTAAGTATCGGTATCCCGTCAGGGGTAGAGAACAGTATGTTCCAGCTTGGAAAGCTTGCGATTCAGTCCTCCGTATCAACGCTCGGCACAGTGGCAATCGCGGCACAGGCAATGACGAGTATTCTGGAAAATCTGAATGGAATTGCAGCAATCGGAGTTGGCGTTGGGTTGATGACGATTGTTGGACAGTGTATTGGGGCTGGCAGAAAAGATGAAGCGGTTTACTATATCAAAAAGCTTTGTATGATTGCGGAAGTGATTCTGATCATCTGCTGTCTGAGTGTATTTGTGCTGACAAAACCGATCACGATCCTTGGTGGTATGGAAAAAGAAAGTGCGGATATGTGTATCCATATGACGATGTGGATCACGATTGTAAAGCCATTGGTATGGATTATGGCATTTATCCCGGGCTATGGTATGCGCGCAGCCGGGGATGTGAAATTTTCAATGCTCACATCTTGCACGACGATGTGGCTGTGCCGTTTTTGCCTCAGCGTATTTATGATCCGGATAGTTGGTGTCGGAGCGATGGGCGTGTGGATCGGAATGTTTTCAGACTGGACACTCCGTGGGATTATTTTTTCGTGGAGATTCCACAGCAGAAAGTGGCTGAAGCATCAGGTGATTTAAAATTCTTACATAGATTTTACATGGCAGATCCTTTGGATTTTACATACCTTTGTTAAGATTCTGTTAAAGGTAAGGAATTTGGAAAGGAAGATGTAAAATGAGAAAGCTGTGGGATTTCTGGAAGAATAAAAAATATGGAAAAAAGAGTATGACAGGATGGTTTCTGCTGACGAATGCATTATTGTGTGGGGTTATAGGTGCAGCACTTTGGGGAGTTGTCAGTCTGGTGGCGTTAAAAGGAATATCCTGGCTGATCATATTTGCAGGATATGCGATTGTTTTCCCGGGATTCCTCGGAGGTGTACTTTTTGCAATGAATGCGGAAACAACGATGGATGAATTAGAGATAAAATAAACAGACAGAGAAGCGGAAATATCAGAAATGGTATTTCCGCTTTTTTCGATACAAATGATGAGGATTGCGAGAGTGCAAAGCACGTAGCAATCTGGTATCAAAGGGGTCAAAATACCTTTTGCCACAACATTAAATGATGTGAATGTCAAAAGTGAATTTTGATTCTTACATCATACAAATACAAATTTACAATTTTTACAGATTGTATAGAAAGAAAATACGGAAAAGACTGGTTATTATAGAGCCGATTTGGTAAAATAAAGACAATAATAAGAAGCAGGTGATGAAATATGGACAGTCAGAAGAAAGATCCGCTCTATAAAAGTTTTGGATACGCATTTGAAGGGATTGGTACCTGTATCAAAAAAGAGCGGAATATGAAGATTCACTGTGCGGCAGCGATTCTGGTAGTGATTGCCGGAGTGATATTGAAGATCTCATCGCTGGAATGGTGCATCTGCCTGACACTTTTTGGGCTTATCATGGCGCTAGAGCTGGTCAATACCGCAGTAGAAGCGGTGGTCGATCTGGTGACGGAAGAGCGGAAGCCACTTGCAAAGATTGCAAAAGATACAGCAGCAGGTGCGGTTCTGATCGCAGCAATTATGGCAGCGATCGCCGGGATTATTATTTTTCTGCCAAAGGGGCTTACATTCCTTGGGATTTAAAGCAGATTGAAATTGTGAAAGGAGATAGACGTTATGGGAAGTTTAGGAGATGGAGTTAAGAAAGTATTAGACTATAAGTTATAAGACACTTCTTATTCGATAGTGTTAATGGAAAATGGAAATTTCAGAAAATGAGTGACCCAAAAGTTCAGGCAATGGATTAAATGGTAAGTAAAAAACGAAAGTGACAAATCAATCCTTATCTTTATAAATATTGGTTATCTTTGTCAGAAAAAGGCATACTATAAAGAAGGTAAAAATCACTACCCCAACCGACAAGAATCTCTCATAAGTCCGGTTAACGGTGAAGGGCAGAATTTCTTCGGATTACAATGAACAAAGAATATATAGCTGCAAAGCATTTCATCTAGTGGGTTATTGACAACTACTATCAGAATATCAACTGTAAACTAAAGTAATATTTATGACAAAAAGCTCCTTTCACAAATTGCTATTGGGAAGTGTACTGATGTTACTTCCTTTCACGGTTCAGGCACAGGTCGTTTTAAAGAACTGGACCATCGAAGACCACTCCGGAAAAGTAAAAATCCTTGTATCAAGCGATACGCTGGAAATTACCGCACCCGACGGTCTTACACTTTGGTACAACCAACGCCTTACCGGTGATTATGAAATCGGCTATCGTGTGAAAATGCTGATGCAAGGCGGAAAATACGACCGCCTTAGCGACCTGAACTGCTTTTGGGGCGCCAATGACCCGGAATACCCCGACAATCTCTTCGCACGCAGCGAATGGCGAAACGGAATTTTCCAACATTATAAAACACTAAGCCTGTTTTATGTGGGATACGGCGGAAACCACAACTCCACTACCCGCTTCCGCCAGTACTTTGCCAAGGCGGCGGATACCAGTGATGCCATAGCCCGCCCCGTAATCAAAGAATATACGGACAAGGCGCACTTGCTGATTCCCAATAAATGGTACGACATCAAAATCCGTGTGGAAAAAGGAATCACAACTTACAGTGTCAACGGCGAGGAGCTGTTCCGACTGCCGGTTAAAAAGAATGAGGGAGACGGATATTTCGGACTCCGCCTATTGGAAAACCACACACTATTTACAGGCTTTCAGGTAAAAAGCCTGAAGAGGTAAATGTAATGCTTTCACCCAAGAAAATACAGAATTAAAACAGTATTCGACAAAAGTAACATACCTTTAAACTACACCCAAACACCTTTCAACAATCCTGCACAGGATATTTCACGAATATCCATATTTTTGCCGGTGAACAAAAATCACTAAATACTTACTGACATGAAAAGAAACTCTCTGTTGCTTGCAACCGCTCTGCTCATAGGCATGACAGGCTGCAAAAACACTCCGGTCCAGAAAGAAGCCTGGATAAGCAACGCACTCGATGCCGCTTCCTATCAGTTGAAATCAACCGCCGAGGAACTCTCCGGAACAAGCAAGTTCCCACGTTCCATATATTCCGGCTATGATGTAAACTTTCTTGATACTCAGCTGCAACGCGAAAACAAAGCATACATCGACTCTTTACACCCCAATCCCGAAGCCCTGCAATTAGGACAAAAACGTCTTTGCGGCATTGCCGACTGGACCAGCGGATTCTTCCCCGGAAGCCTTTGGTATGCCTATGAACTGACCGGCGATGAAGAGTTGAAAAAACGCGCCATCGAATATACCAACATCCTGAACTCGATACGTGAGCTGAAAGGTACCCATGACGTGGGCTTTATGATGAATTGCAGCTATGGCAATGCCCTCCGCCTCGCCCCTAACGACACCATTAAAGCCGTACTCGTAGAAACAGCGGATAATCTGTGCGCCCGTTTCAACCCGGAAATCGGTTGTATACGCTCGTGGGACTTCGGTGCGTGGAACTTCCCCGTAATCATTGACAATATGATGAACCTGGACCTGCTGTTCAACGTATATAAGCTGACAGGAGATGAGAAGTATAAGAATGTGGCTGTAAAGCATGCACAAACCACTATGAAAAACCACTTCCGTCCGGACTACACCTCCTATCACGTGGTCAGCTATAACAATGACGGAAGCGTGGAAATCAAACAGACACACCAGGGTAAAAATGCAGAATCGGCCTGGTCGCGCGGCCAAGCGTGGGGAGTATACGGCTACACTTCCTGCTATCGCGAAACCCGGGACACGGCTTTCCTGCAGGAAGCCGTTCACATTGCAGACATGATTATGGAACGTGTAAAGACGGACGACCTGATTCCTTACTGGGACTATGATGCCCCGGCAGGTGAAAAGACTCCGCGTGATGCGTCTGCCGCAGCTGTCACGGCATCTGCTTTCCTGGAGCTCAGCACATTTGTGCCCGACGGCAAAAAATATTCCGACTATGCCGAAACAATCCTGAAAAACTTGTCCGGTCCGAAATATCTGGCAGCCAAAGGCAGTAATCAAGGTTACGTGCTGATGCATTCCACCGGCTCACTGCCGCATGGCTCTGAAATAGACGTACCGCTGAACTACGCGGATTTACTACTATATGGAAGCATTAAAAAGATACATCGATTTGAAAATAAAAGGTAAAGGTTAGGTAAACGGTTGTTTTTTTAATTAACTTTGACGAACGGGGATAATCATTTATCCTCGTTCTTTATTTAAATCATCTAATACATTCCGCAAATGTCAAAAATAAAAAGCCTGTTACTGGCAAGTTCAGTATGTATCGCAACTGTCTGTATCAATTTTCCCGCCCACGCAACCGAAAGGCATCTTCTTGAACAGACCGTTTCCTATGAGGAATTGGGCAATGTACTCCGCTACCGGCAAAGCTGGGTGGACTATCCCGCCTATACCGACCGTAAATCCTGGAAAGAGAAAACAGCCCCCGAAATGAGGGAGCTTATCATCAGGAACGGCGAACGCGCCCTGAAACACGAATGGAAACCGGACCTTGCCTCCGACTACCTTGCCTTTAAGCGCACCGGCGAAATCCGCACCGGACGCGCCAACCACAAAGCCCTGCAAGCCTTGACCCTCGCAGAACTGGTAGAGGGACAAGGCAGATTTATGGATGCTATCATAGACGGTGTATGGTTTCTGTGCGAGACGTCCTGGATACACTCGGCACACCTCGGCTTTCAGAAAGACCGCTCCGGACTGCCCGACAGGCATGAACCGACCATCGAACTGGTAGTGGCCGACATCGGCGCGCAAATGGCATGGACTTACTATTTCCTGAAAGACGAATTCGACAAGGTGAGCCCGCTGATTAACGAACGGATTATCGAGGAAGTCAACAGAAACCTGATAAACCCCTACTTCGCACGGGATGATTACTGGTGGATGGGATTCGGCGGCCAGCAGGTAAATAACTGGAATCCGTGGATTAACTACAACGTGCTGCAAGCCCTGATGCTGATAGAGAAAGACCCGGAACGTGTGCGGCAAGGAGTCTGGAAGCTGATGAAATCCACTGATTTCTTTTTCAGCATGTATCACGAGGACGGAGCCTGCGACGAGGGTCCCACCTATTGGAGCGGGGCTTCCGGCTATGCCCTGAAGTTTCTGGATTTGCTGGCTAAAGTAACCGGAAACAAGGTGAACATATTCAACGCTCCCCTCTTGCGTAATATGGCGCAATACATTTACCGGGTACACATCGGCGGCAACTATTTTGTAAACTTCGCCGACTCCGCACCCAAAGTAAGTCCAAGCCCGGGTATCCTCTACCGGTACGGCGAACTGACCGGAGACCCCGCCATGATGAAATTCGCCTCATTCATGGCACAGCAAAACCAAAGTTTCAAGGACGGGGTAAACGGATATTTCGCTTCTGCCCTGGACGAGCTTTTTATGTACAAAGACATCATCGACCATCCGCAAGGCGAACCGCTTACCGGCACTTATTGGTTTAAAGACACCCAAATCTGCGTGGCACGCGACACCGAAGGCAAAAGCGACGGCTTCTTCTTCGCAGCGAAAGGCGGAAACAATCAGGAAAGCCATAACCACAACGATGTGGGGTCGTGCATCCTTTACTACAATGCCCTGCCGGTGCTTATCGATGCAGGCGTAGGTACTTATACCCGACAGACCTTCGGACCGGAGCGGTACACGATATGGACCATGCAGTCCGATTATCACAACCTACCCCTCATCAACGGAACCCCGCAGAAGAACGGCCGGGAGTTTGCCGCACACAACCAGCAATACAAAGCCACCGCCAAAACCGTATCCTACCAGGTGGACATTGCCCGTGCCTATCCGCAGGAAGCAAATGTAAAAAGCTGGATTCGCAACTATACGCTGCACAGGAAAAAGGATTTCACAATCACCGACAAATGGAAACTTTCGGCATGCAACGAACCGAGTGTATTAAACCTGATGACCTGCTGCGAAGTCGAAATCGACCAGCTAACAAAAACATTACTCTGGACAGGAGAGGCAGGTAGGTTCAAAGTGGAATACGATAAAAAACTCTTATCGCCCGCAACGGATACCGTCGAACTGACCGATCCGAAATTAATCCACTCCTGGAACCGGAAAAAGCTGACGCGCATCCGTTTCACAATTGTGTCGCAACAAATTTCCGGTGAAAGCAAACTGGTGATAAGGAAGGCTCAGTATCATAAGACCTTGAACGATTGATAATGATTGATAATCATTGATTTCATAATCTCTTCCCTAAGTTCATCCTGACGTACGGGCATAAAAAAAGGAGTACCGCTGTACTCCAACCTTTGTTAACCTTAAATCTAATACTATGAAAAAAATCACGTAACAAATGTATAGCTTCTTCATATATTTCCCAAATATTTACTCTTTTTCTGAATTTCTTTTAGTTTTCTTTTGCGAATATTTACTGTTTTCGTGCACGATTGGACATCTTGACTTAAATAAAGTGTATATAATGACTATATGATAACTGTCGGATAAGCGAGGCTTGCTGTTGGGGCTTTTCGTGGAATATTCCGGTTCTTTGTCTGTATTGGAAGTAGCATAAGTTGCAAAAAACTTCCAATCGTTTCACAGAATCTTCCAAGTTGCTAAATGAGTTGGTTTTTCTGTATCTTCTTTAATTTTAATGGTTTATTTTTGGCTTTGTACAAAGCAAAGTTATGGTGAACCGTATCTATATAGTAACTCTTATAATGCTCTTTTTTTTATCAGTGGGAAGAGCATCTGTACGGGCTGACATATTGATGGTTGTAAACAGTGTAATGCTGGACTCGGTTATAAAACCGGACGAATGGAGAGAAGTATATCGGTGGGTACTCGCTGATAAGAATGTGCCGGACAGGAAAGAGGTTTTGATGTTAATCCGGTATCATTATGGGAATTTCGGCAAATTGACGGAACTGTTGTTCTATCTGAACGAAGGCAAGGCCTGTAAATATCTGTTGCAGTTTGTTTTTCCGCGGATAGGCAGCTATACGGTACATTCGAAGGAGTTTCCTATTGCCGGAATACGGATGCCGGAGAAGGCACTGCCGGTAATGTCTGTCGGTAGCGGAGAACTGGTTCCGACTGCGTTCCCTGAGAAAAGAAAAAGGCTGGGACCATCACATAAGGTTATGGTAGCTCTGAAGAATAATATGATATATGATTTGGCGTTGGCTCCGAATGTGGAAGTTGAGCTTTCGACAGGAAAGAGGTGGTCTTTGAATACTGAATATAAATGTCCTTGGTGGTTGAACAGTCGGAACGGCTTTTGTTATCAGCTTCTTTCGGGAGGTGTGGAAGTACGCTGTTGGCTGGGCAACAGAAATCTGTGCAACAGATTGACAGGGTATTTCCTGGGGCTATATACCGAGGGAGGAGTATATGATTTTCAGTTGAAAGAAGAGAGTGGCATTCGCGGTAAGTATTATATGACTTCGGGTCTGTCCTGCGGATATGCACGCAGAATAACCGGGCACCTTGCAATCGAGTGCAGTTTGGGAATAGGTTATTTGACAACGGAATACTGTAAATATACCTCTTATAAAGGGGAATTAGTCCGAACTAATGGAGGACACTTTCATTTTGTGGGTCCTACAAAGGTAGCGGTCTCTTTAGTATGGCATATAACGGCAGGACGATGAATGTGGTGGAAAATATCAGATATAATGTACCGTTGCCTCTGTTCTGTCTGTTGATAATCCTGTCAGGGTGCAATTTCAGGGAGGTGCTGGACGATTATCCTGTCAGTGGCGTACAGATAACGCTGGACTGGACGGGAGTTGCGGAGAATTTGCCGGAGACCGTGCGGGTAATATTTTATCCGAAAGATGCCGAGGGGCGGAAAGTAGACGGCTATTTGCCGGCTGCCGGCGGGGAAATGAAAGTACCGCCCGGCCATTATGCAATGATAGTTTACAACTATAATACGGAATGTGTCTGCATAGAAGGCGATGAGTGCTATGGTACTATCAGGGCATATACGGAACGGTGTATTGGAATGGATGTCGGAGAGGATATGATTTGGTCGCCGGACGATTTCTACGTTGTGGCGTTGAATGATGTGGAAATAGCAAAAAGCGAGCGGCTATGGTGATGAAACTGAAACCGGAACGGGTAGTAAGCAGTTATTCGTTTGCCGTGAAGGTGGATGGTGTAGAAAAATATATCGGCTGTTGTGTGCTACGTCAGCGGGTTGAATGGCGGTTACTTTCTCGGTAGAAGGCTGTGTACACTTGCGGAAGTGCCCGTTTATGTGGAGAATGATTGTAAAAACGGACTGTTGCAGGGGCAATTTTCGCATTTCAGGCTTCCGAAAAGTGCGGATACACGGGTCGATAGTCCGGTAGTGCTGACCATCAGGATTATCAAGGTGGATAAGCAGGTGCAGGAGATACAGGTTGATATCAAAGAGCTGATAACACCTCCGACCTCCGGTGAGGAAGAAGAAATACAGCCTGCTCCTGATGGGGAAATACATATTGAGGTGCCTGTTCCCGATGGACAGATTACGGTAGAGGTGGATAAGGAAGAAGATGGAAATAGCGGTATCGGAGGTGATATAGGTGATTGGGATGATGAAACGAATGTGGATATAATCGTGTAGAAACAAGATAAGCAATTAATATATTAACTAAAAAACAGATGGTTATGAGAAAAATTTTATTGGTGGCTTTAACAGCCGCAGCAATGGTAAGTTGCTCTGAAAATGAAGGGTTTGAGAATGAAAGTACAATGAACCGGATTAAATTCGGGACAGTGGTGAAGACCGGAACAAAGACATTGGTTGCCACTACTGAGAATTTCAGTAAGTTTACTGTAAGCGCTTATAAAACAACAGATGACATGGGGGGAACTGTACAGTTGAATACGGGTTTTATGGATGATATAGAAGTTGATAAATCAAGCGGGGAATGGAAGTATAAGGGCGATTACTACTGGCCTGCCTCCGGTAAATTGCAATTTTTTGCTACCTCACCGGCGCAAACTTTGGATATTACTACTTCTGCCGGTTATCCGAAATTCGAGTATGCGGTAAAGGCGGTTGACAGTCAGGAAGATCTGGTTGCTGCCAACGTAATAAATCAGGTAAAGTCTGAGTCAGCCATTTCTCTTCCTTTCCAGCATCTTCTGACGCAGGTGAATTTTACAATCAAGGGTGATGTTGCCGATTTTATTTACACCGTATCGAAATTGGTGATTAAAGGTGCAAAGGATAAGGCTACTTTTACTTTTGATGGAAGCAGCACCGTGGGGGCTTGGAGTAACCTGGCAGAGTCTGCTTCGGGTGTGACATACGAATACACCGGCACTCCCGTATCCGTTACTCCGACTGCTGCTGAACCTGAAGCTTTTGCAGCATTTGAGACTTCCGGCAATGCCTTGTTTATGCTGATGCCTCAAGACGACCTGACAGGCGTTACTTTGGAGATTACCTATACTGCTGCACCGAAAGATAAATCAAGT
>ENA-OQBD01001454-OQBD01001454.1-human-gut-metagenome-genome-assembly--contig:-NODE-1454-length-10992-cov-2.950207_pt1 | contig 10992 bp, 11 predicted proteins | sample MGYA00242742_ERZ504543 | MGnify/ENA primary metagenome ERZ504543 (study PRJEB26092, sample SAMD00036239) | human gut metagenome | host: Homo sapiens | study: EMG produced TPA metagenomics assembly of... | reverse complement strand
ACGGCTCCAAACAGTACCGTCTTGTTCCATACAAATTTTCGTTTTGTGATGACCATATACGATGCGACAGCATAAATGGAAAAAAATACTGCGGATTCCCTGGATCGTGATGGAACTCCACGGAATCGACTTTATCAGAACACCTTCCAGTGCTGAAACATACATGCTGAGAGCAGCACAATAGATGGTTCCCTTCATACTTTCTTTATCTAATTGTTTTCCTGCATTTTATTCTCCCTCCCATTTTACCGCATTCCCAGCGCAAGCAGCACAAGTACCGCGAGAAAAATGATATTTGCCAGATGAAACCACAACAGATAATACCCCTTCGTGCGGTTATAATTATGCGCATATATTTTATAGGAGATCAGGCTCGCCATGGAGGCGATCAGTGTGCCAAGTCCCCCTAAATTTACACCAAGCAAAAGCTGCTTTAAATCACCCGAAAAACCGGACAATAACAGTGCCGCCGGAACATTGCTGATCACCTGGCTTGTGGCAATTCCCACAAGAAGTTCCCTTCCGTTAACCAGTGAATGCAGTACTTCCTGAAACGCCGGCAGCCGTCCGATATTTCCTGTAAAAATGAAGAAAGCGATAAACGTAAAGATCAGGCAGTAATCCACCTGCCCCAGTACTTTTCTATCTGATAAAAACACAGACACAGCCACCGCCGCAAGCAAAATATAATACGGCAGGATCCTTGCCACGACCAAAAGCGCCATAAGGAATAAAACCGCATACATGCCGGTCAGTTTTTTGTTCATTTTCTTTTTTTCTTCCGAAAAATGACAGTCTGTCAACCTGATTTTTCTTTTTCTTGCACTTAAAACAAAAATGGTCAGCGCAAGTAATACGCCGGAAACAACCGTATACGGAAGCATCAAGACAAGAAACTCCCCAGCATTCATTTCTGAGAGATTATATAAATACAAATTCTGCGGATTTCCAATCGGAGTCAGCATACTTCCAAGGTTCGCCGCTATGGTCTGAAGCACGATGACCGGCACCATAAGGCGCTCCTGCCCGCATTTTTGCAGCGTGAGAAGTGCAAACGGAACAAACGTCAAAAGCGCAACATCATTGGTAATGACCATGCTTGAAAAGAAACACAGAAAAACAAGAACAAATGCCAGCTGCGCCGTATTTTTCGTATGCGCAAGAAGCCGCCGCCCGATCCCATCAAAGATTCCATTATTCTGCACGCCCGCCATAATGATCATCAGCGAGAGCAGGATCCCAAGCACACGAAAATCAATATAATCGATATATGCCTGATCCGGATGCACAAAAAAAGCGGATATTACAGCTAAAATGGCTGCAACGACCAGCACCGTTTCTTTTTTTTACAAATGCTATGATTTTCTCTTTCATATGTATGACACCACCCATAAAACCTACCTGTCTATTCTAATCACTTTCCCCCCGGATGTAAACTAAAAAAATGCGCATGATTCGTCTGCTTCTGTACACACTATAAAATAACAGACACATAGCTATGTAAAATCACATTTGCTATGTACAATCAAACTTTTGTATATGAGTGAATCAATAAAATGCGTGAATATAGCGCAAGAATGGAGCATATGATGTACACCCCAGTTACACTTCCGGTTACAAATGAATACGGTTATTTTGAAATACGGTTAGAGAGCATCGGCGGTCTCGGCGCAAATCTCTGCGGAAAAATGCTCGGCGAACTCGGTGCCTTATACCTTTCCTTAAACTCCTTAAGTTTTTCCAGCTACGGATCTGAAAAACGAGGTTCACCGGTAAAATCCTATATCCGCTGGAGTCCCGCTTCCCATCCACTGCGCATCAACAGCCCGGTATTACAACCGCATGTACTTGGCATTTTTCACGAAGGGCTGATCGGGACTTACCCAGTATTAGACGGGATTTCCACCGACACAAAAATTGTTTTAAATACACCTTTATCCTGTGATGAAGCGGCAGAAAAATACAATATTTCCACTGGAACGCTGTATTGTCTGGACGCACTCTCCATCGCCATGGAATCCAGATCCCGCATTAACATGGTTATGCTCGGTGCGATCGCCAGAGCGTGTCCTTTTATCCCGATGGATTCCATTGAAACACTCTGCAAAAATACTATTGGGAAAAAATATCCGGCACTGATCGGGGCAAATCTGCAGGGTTTAAAAATGGGGTATGAAAAAACAGCTGAAAAAAAGATTCCGGACAGAACTGCTTCCCCTTCTCTCGCAAAAGAAACTTATATCTGGGGCTACAAAAACGCCCCGATCGGCGGGATCAATACACGCCCCGGCAGCACGGTATCAAATGACCTCTCCCCCTCCCGCGAAGGTTATATTCCCCTCTTTTTGCAGGATCGGTGCATCAACTGCGGACTCTGTGATTCTACCTGTCCGGATATGGTATTTCAGTTTGCACCAGGAACTTATAAGGGGAAAGAGGCAATGGTCAACCAGGGACTTGATTACAGACACTGCAAAGGCTGTCTCCGCTGCGTGGATGTCTGTCCGACTCACGCTCTGGTAAAAGCAGAAGAAAAAGATTACCCGGACAAGCCGCATTCCATGCCGGATCAGGATCTGCTGCCAGACTCTGTCCGGTACCAGAAGACCGGCGCAAATTCCTGGATCACCAGTGATTCTTATCTTGATGAAAAACCGTATTACGGAGGTATCGTATAATGTCAGATCAGCAGCAATCAACAACACAGGCTTTTCCATCATCGGATCAGCAGCAATCATCAACACAGGCTTTCGTAAAGAAAACCGCTGCCCAGCGCGAACTCTACGAAAGTGGAAATGAGCTTGCCGCCTACGCCGCAAAGCAGATCAATTATCATATCATGGGATATTATCCGATCACCCCCTCCACACAGATTGCGGAAAATCTCGATCTTTCGGGTGCAAGAGGCGAGCACAACATCCGGCTGATCGCCGCCGAGGGAGAACACAGTGCCGCCGGTATCTGTTACGGTGCTTCGGCGGGCGGCGGACGCGTATTTAATGCCACCAGTGCCAACGGTCTGCTCTATGCCTTAGAGCAGTTTCCGGTGCAGTCCGGCACACGCATGCCGATGGTCATGAATGTCGCCTGCCGTACTGTCTCCGGCCCTCTGTGCATCAAAGGTGATCACAGCGATATCATGTATCTTTTAAATACCGGCTGGATCATTCTGTTTGCGGATGACCCGCAGATGGTCTACGATTTCAACCTGATCGCCTTGAAACTTGCCGAAAAAGTGAATCTCCCGGTTGTCGTTGCCTTTGACGGTTTCTTTACCAGCCATCAGAAACAAAAATGCATGGTCTTTTCTGAAGATGAAACCGTACAGCACTTTATCGGGAAAAAACTCTCCTGTGACAATCCCGAAATCTCCGCTTTTGCCGGAAATGACTCCACCGGGGAGAATCGTTTTTACAGTGTACTCGACCTGAATCACCCGGTCTCTGTCGGCTCCTATATGAATGAACCGGATATCATCAACAACAAATATCAGCTTTTTCTCGCCATGGAAGAAACACGAAAAAAAGCTTCCCATGCTGTTTGATGAGTTCGCCTCCCTCTCCGGAAGAATGCATACTTTTTGCCGCGGATATTTGTGTAAAGATGCAGATATTATCCTTTTTCTGCTCGGTTCCTCTTTTCACCCCGCCACAGTTGCAGCAGATACGCTGCGCAAAGAGGGCATCCGCGCTGGCGTCGTCACATTAAATGTGCTTCGTCCATTTCCATCTGACGAATTACGCCATCTCTGTATGCATGCAAAGACGATCGTTGCCGCAGACCGTCAGGACAGCTACGGCGCCGGCGGCGGAAATATGTCCTTAGAACTGCGTGCCGCCCTGCAGGATATCACGGATTCCACACACCCGATCCGGGTACTGACCCGCATTTACGGACTTGGCGGGAAGGACTTTTTTTGTGGAGGATGCTGTTGCGCTGTTTCGTGAAGGACTTTCGCCTGATGCCAAAGCTTTTGATTACTATGGCATCACGCCGGGTACGACAGAAAATTGCCCACAGCCACAGTATTATGCACCCCTCACCAAAGATCGCCAGTCCCCCGATGTCACAACCTGCACTTTCGATCCTGCAACCGGAAAAATGCTTGTAAAAGGTGGATTGATCAAAGACGCCACCGCCATGCCCAAGCGGATCGCCCCGGGAATCGGAACCTGTCCCGGCTGTGGTATACCGGTCAACTTAAATCTGCTGTTAAAAGGGATCGAAGGAAAATGTGGTCTTTCTGTTCCAGACCGGCTGCGGCATGGTGACAACCACTGCCTACCCAAAAACGGCATTCCGCATCCCATATATCCACAACCTGTTTCAAAATGGAGCTGCTACTTTAAGCGGTCTGGTGGAAGTATTTGAGGAACGGCAAAAACGCGGGGAATATCCCAAAGGCGAGATCACATTTATCATGGCAAGTGGTGACGGCGGCATGGATATCGGCATGGGTTCTGCACTCGGAACGGCACTGCGCGGACATCATCTGCTCTTATTTGAATATGACAACGGCGGATATATGAACACCGGTTACCAGCTTTCCTACTCTACCCCGATGGGTGCGAAAAGCTCCACCTCCCACCTCGGAAAAACACAGTACGGAAAGACCTTTTTCCACAAAGACATGCCCCAGATCATGGCCGCGACCCACCTCCCCTATGTGGCAACCGTCGCCGAGTCGAACCCACATGATTTTATCAAAAAGGCTGCAAAAGCAGCTGCCTATGCAAGGGAATTCGGCACCGCCTATGTAAAGGCGCTCTCCGCCTGCCCGCTCAACTGGAATGACCGTCCGGACACAGAACGAAAAGTCATTGCTGCCGCCGTAGACTGCTGTTATTTTCCGCTCTATGAAATCGAACGCGGCATCACATCACTGAGCTATGATCCTAAAAAAAATCGCATCAAAAAAAATCCCCGTCACGGAATGGTTTTCCATGATGGGGCGCACGAAACATCTTGCCACCGAAGAATATAAATCGGTTGCAGACCAGATTCAGGCAGAAGTCGACAGACGCTATGAACGTCTGGCAGCATGTGCCGAACATCCGCTATTGTAATTTTTACGTCAATGATTTGACCACCGACACAATTCCTGCGATTACAAGCAGTATCAGTGCAATATAAACCAGTCCTGAAACAAATAACCCGATCAAAAACAACGGGAAGATAATGATCGTAAGTAAAACTTTTAAGATCCCCCAGGATGCCTTGAAAGCAAACAGGATCAATTTTCCAAATACGGCAAACATTAAAATAATAAACAATGCTGTTAACATAGTCTTTTCTCCTTATCATGCAGATTTTTCATACAGTGATTAATTCTATGTTAACAGTTGTCTGTCTAATGTCAAGTACCTGCTTTAACCTCTGCGAAACCATGCTTTCATCACATCAAAAATCTGAACCAGTTCCTCTTCCTCTATAATGTAAGGAACCATGGAATACATGTACTTTAAGAACGGACGGCAAAAGACTCCTCTCTCATATGCAAACTGCTGGAATCCCTCAAGGGCTGCTCCATCGTGCACTTCCACACAGGTACAGCCGCCCATAATACGCACTTCTTTGATCCTCGGATCCGTAAAGCCGTCCATCTCACGGTGTGAAATTTCTTCAATGCGTTTGATTTTTCCCATATAATTTTCACGTTCAAAAATCTCAATCCCTTTGAGTGCTACGGCACAGGCAAGTGCATTTCCCATAAAGGTCGGTCCGTGCATCAGTGCATGACGGTCATTATCGCTGTAAAATGCATCAAATACCTTGTGGTTTGCCACTGTCACCGCATGACCGATATAACCTCCGGTCAGTGCCTTTCCGAGCACTAAGATATCCGGCAGTACCAGATCTGCCACAAAACGGTTGCCGGTTCTTCCAAATCCCGTTGCAACCTCATCAAAGATCAAAAGTACATCATACGCATCACACAATTCGCGTGCGCGTTTCAGAAAAGAAATATCATACATCCGCATTCCGCCTGCGCCCTGCAGCAGCGGTTCCACGATAAAACAGTTCAATTCGTCATGATATTTCTCAAAAGCCTCCTCCAGTGCCGCGATTTCGGTCGGTATATGAACCACACCCGTTTTTTCTTCAAATGCGAAATGATAATCCTCATCATCCCCCACTTCCATCGCCTTAAACGTATCCCCGTGGTAAGCATGCTCTAATGCAAGCACAAGCGGACGTTTTCTGCCCTGATTTGTATTGTACTGTAATGCCATCTTTAAGGAGACTTCCACCGCAACACTTCCGGAATCCGAGAAAAAGCAGTAATCCAAATCTCCCGGTAAATACTCCTGCAACTTATCCGAAAGCTTCTGCACCGGCTCATGTGTCAGTCCGCCAAGCATGACATGGCAGAAATGATCTGCCTGTTCTTTGATGGCAGCCGTCAGTTCCGGGTGTTTATAGCCATGGATCATACACCACCAGGACGATACCGAATCGATCAGTTTCTGATCTTTCGTATAAAGATAAACACCCTCGGCATCTAAAATTTTATAAGGTTCCCGCATTGTTTTCATCTGTTCGTAAGGATACCAGATCATATTTTTACTCCTCTTTTATTCTGTTCTCAACTACTTAACAGTCTGCTGCCAAATAGCTGCAAAATTTCATACATATCAACTTTACTCATATAATCCCGCAAGTGCTTCCACATCCATCTTAAGCTCCGTGTCCCCGTCCTGTACCTTCGCAAGTGTCGGCAGTCCGGTCATATATTCGCACATAAAGATGTTATCGTCCTCCATCACATTCCCCGGATGATAATGGTTAAATATGATTCCCTTTAACGGTAAATGATGCGCCTTCATATACTCTGCTGTCAGCACAACACTGTTGATCGTACCAAGCCCGGCATCTGCGATCAGGATACTGGAAAGTCCAAGCTCCAACACCACATCCTCAAGCTGGATCTTTGCCTCATCAAAACAGATCGGGCACAAAATACCGCCGCTGCCCTCCACGGTCACATAATCATATTTATCACATACTGCCCGGTAGCCATCTCTGACCACAGCCATCTCCACCGGATGTCCCTCGATCCGTGAAGCAAGATGCGGTGAATATGCATGTTCATATACATAAGGACACATTTCCTCAAGCGGCTGTGTAATCCCCGATATTTTCTGCACAAACAGGGCATCTCCGGGGATCAGTGAGCCGTCCGCCCTGCGGTCATTTCCACTCATTGCCGCTTTATAATATGCCGCTGACTTTCCCTCTTCTGCCAGCTTTTTTACGATCAGCCCGGTCACATAAGTTTTTCCGATATCCGTCCCGGTACCCGTGATAAATAAAGCTTTGCTCATATCCATCCTCTTTTCTGTAATCTTTCCTTCCACATAACAAGGACATTTCTTTTCCATATGACGATTCTTACTATGCCTCTGACTTTTCTTCTGTCCAGTACACCGGTGTCACATCACGGCCTAAATCTTCTAACATCCGTCTGTCGCTACGGATCGTTGCGCATGCCACCGTTGTCAGCATGTTTCCGGTAATGGATGCGGATGCCCCTGCCTGGAATGCAATTTCCCCATCGTTTGTCAAAAGTGCCCTTCCCGCAGCAAGACGGATATTGGCATCCGGGTTGATATAACGGAAAAATGCGATCGTGCGCAAAATATCAGCCTCTGACAGTCTTGGCAGATGTTCTAACGGTGTTCCCGGTATCGGCATCAGCGCATTGATCGGAATCGAGTCGATTCCAAGCTCTGCAAGACTGACCGCCATATCCAGTCTGTCCTCCCACGTTTCTCCCATGCCGATGATTCCGCCGGAGCAGGCGCACATTCCCTCTGCCTTTACTTTTTTCAATGTTTCGATCTTCATGTCATAGGTATGTGTTGTGCAGATATTTGGGAAATTACGTCTGGATGTCTCTATGTTGTGATGATAGCTGGTAACCCCCGCCTCGTGCAGTCTGTGCAGCTGTTCTGCAGAAAGAAATCCCATGGAGGCACACAGATCGATCTTACACTCTTTTTTCATCGTCTCATATGCATGGATCGCCTTGTCAAATTCCTCTCCCGTCAGTGCTCTTCCCGCTGTAACGATAGAAAAACGATCAACGCCTTCCCGCTCATTCATTTTGCATGCTGCCAGAATCTCTTCCTCCGGAAGGAAATCATACTCCTCACAGTTTGTATGATGGTGCGCCGACTGTGCACAGTATTTGCAGTCCTCCGGGCATCTTCCGCTGCGCCCGTTGATAATTGAACACAGATCTACTTTATCCCCGATCCGTGCTTCCCTGATCTTATCTGCTCCTTCACAGAGCTCCTCAAGATCACAGGTCAGGAAAAATGAAAGGTCATCTTCCCTTGTGATTCTTCTTCCGTTAATAATTTCTTCCGCTAATGTAAATGCATTCATTTCTTTTTCTCCCGCTTATCTTTCAGATACTGCGCATAATCCCAACGCAGATCCATGTATTTGTATCTCATGAACCATATCTGCTGCAACATCTTTAAGATCTTACCCGCACTGCCTCATAAGCAAGCACCGGTCTGACACGCTTTGCCACCACTGCCCCAAGAATACTTAAGGCAATGTCCCCCGGCACCGCTAAAACAAAGCAGTACAAAAACAGTGGTCCTGCCGCAATCGGCGTATTAATCACAAAATTACAGATGATATAGTAATAAATCATACCGACTGCATAGACACAAAACAGTCCTGCCAGATTTGCCAGAAGGTACCGTGCAATGGTCTTTTTTTCCATATGTTCCGCAATCCATCCAGTCACAAATGTACCCACTGCAAATCCGATGATATATCCAAAACTGGGTTTAAACACATACCACAGTCCGCCGCCCTCCGAAAAAATTTGGAAGACCAGCCAGCCCAAGCAGCATGTACGAAAGTACAGACACCGTTCCCAGTCTTGAACCAAGCAGCAGACCTGCCAGCATCGTAAACAGGTACTGCAGGGTAAATGGCACGACCGGTATCGGAATTTTGATAAATGCCCCGACTGCAATCAGTGCAGTAAATAATCCACAGTAAATTACGCCCTTCGTTTTCATTTTTTGTTAACCTCCGCTCATCTTATAGTTAACAATATTACTCAAAAAAGAGTGTAATGTCAACTTTTTATTTTCATCAAGTTAACATTACACACTTTTCAACAATCAAATCACTCTGTTGTTTCCAACATTAGAATGCACATTCTTCCGTTATAAATGAAAATCATCTATATCTCCATCAGCCTTCACCTGTCATATCCGGCATCTGCTGCACACTTTCGGATCACTTTCGGAATATTCGCCTGATTATAGGAAAGCACCTCTATCTTCACTCCCATTGCGTATTCCTCTTCCCCTTCAAACTTCTGCTCGCCACCCTTTATCACAACTTTTGGCCGTTTCACATCAAAACTGTATTCCATTCCTGTCAGAACACCGGATTTATTAATGGTATATGCGATCCGCTCATTCTGATAGCCTGTTTTCTGATACTGTTCGTAATAGACGGACATCTTATCCATCTGCTCCGTATCGTCTTCCACCTCCATACCAGCCGGTTCTATAAGATCAAGCGCCTGATCTCTTTTTTCTTTCAACTGCTGCCCTGATAATGAAAAAATGATCTGCGTCGCCCCGTCATCTAAATCTACACATTCCGCAGAAACAACGTCCTCCTCACGGTAGCCAGGATTCGTAAGCGCCTGATAATTTGGAATGTCCGTCGTCGTACTGTAGCCATCCCATTGGCTCCAGACTCCTGCCTGGTAAGAATTGACCGTAACCCCATCACAAAATTCCTTTAAAAACGTCATGGCACCATCGGCATCCGTATTCTTATACTCCGCTGCCCAGGTTTCATCTAACAGGTCAGCCCAGATCTCCTGCGTCTGCTGCACAATGTCCTGGCTCCCGGAATAACTGTTCGTTACCAGATAATGCACATTATTCACTCTGCGCAGTCCCCGCATGCCGTCTAAGACTTTTCCTGTCTCCTCGCTTGCGACTCCGCCTGCAAACATGCTCTCCAAAAAATAATACCCCGGAAAAAATAGTGACTGCAACTGCCCGAACTGATTTTTATCCATAGGGCTCCTCCGATCTCTCATCACGATCCCATTCGTGGTTTTTCCTGCATCCATTTCATGGTATCATCATTTTTCCATCAAATACAATCGTTTATCAGTCCAAGGCGCTCAAACGCATGCAGAATTCCATCCTCATCAATATGGTCTGTCACCATGTCTGCCAGCCGCTTTACCTCATCCCGCGCATTTCCCATCGCTACGCTGATCCCGGCGTACTCCATCATCTGAAGATCGTTCGGTCCGTCACCGATCGCAATACAGTTTTCCCGTGAAATGCCGACATGGTTCAGATACCGCTCCATGCCTGTTGCCTTGTTAATGCCATTGATCCCGATCTCGCCCGCAAAATCACCCATTCCGTCCAGACTGATCGCCACTGCATCAAAATATGGTTCCATGTCCGCATGAACCTTTGCGACCGGAAACGGTGCGCCGTAATAAATGATCTTCTCATTTTTTTCGTTTTTCCATGGCTCCTCGGTCAGGTGCATCCGTCCGATCAGGCGGTCTAAGCGCTCTTTACTCATTCCGGCATCCCGGTAAACCTTTAACATGCCGTCGCAGCTTCTCTGGTTCAACACCACACCGTCATCCGCCTGGTAACAGAATAAAAATCCATTGCTCTCTAAATAATCAAAACTGCTTTTTCTGTGTTCCTCATCAATATATGCATGATAAAACTCTTTTCCCTCGTCCTCCACAAAGGGCTCCGGCTCCGCCGACGATCCCGGAAAATCCAAGTTCTAACAGTGCGTCATAGATCTGAAAACGGCTGCGTCCAGCTGCATACCACCATCCGGTGGCCGTTTGCCTGCGCCGTACGGACTGCGTACTGTGCGGACTCCGGGATCTCGCCTTTTTCGTGACCATTGTTCCGTCTACATCAAGAAATACTACCTTTTTATCCATCTACCACTCTGCCA
>ENA-OQBD01001453-OQBD01001453.1-human-gut-metagenome-genome-assembly--contig:-NODE-1453-length-10997-cov-2.856302_pt1 | contig 10997 bp, 10 predicted proteins | sample MGYA00242742_ERZ504543 | MGnify/ENA primary metagenome ERZ504543 (study PRJEB26092, sample SAMD00036239) | human gut metagenome | host: Homo sapiens | study: EMG produced TPA metagenomics assembly of... | reverse complement strand
TGACTTAGATAGTATTGTTTCTGCATATGCTTGTAAAGATGTGGAAAGAATGCAAAATGGCATTGGCAAGTACATTCGTTCTACCTACATGGCCGACATCATTCAAGACAGAAAACCATGCTCTATTGACGAAGCGCTGAGAATACTGAAAGAAGATAATAACAAGTCAAATGGTTTCTATGAATCCGTTTTGAATGGATCCGGAAGGATCTTCCCAACTCTGATGAGAAAGAGTTTGATAAAGAAGACTTTAGAGAAATGCTTGAGCTGTTTCCTAAAGATGACTACTTCGATATGTTGGTTCATGTATTAGAAAAATCAAACTTGGGTAACTATCAGTATCGCTACTTACACGAGTTTCTTGATGCTGTGGCAATGAAGAACTCTTCATCTATGCTTTTGGCTGATAGTCGCTCACGCCGCCATCCACGACGTGGCGCACTCGGCTCGAAGCTCTTAGAAACGTTGGTGCAACTTCTTGTGTTAAAGGAAAAGCCTACTGGCGGTTACGAAACTCGTTCTTTATCGATTGACGAATTAATTAGTGAAATTCGTGATCGGTATGGCTTAATCATCAATGGTGTAAACGAGAAACGTTTTGCCAATGCGGATGTGGAAATGAATGAAGCATTCCGTACTAATGTAGAAGCTTTTAAGGATAAACTTCGTCAGATTGGTTTCTACACCGATATGAGTGACGCTTGTATCCTGCAGAAGATTCGCCCACGCTATAAAATGTAAACAATGGAAGAAATAAGAACTCTATATTACGAGCGTTTCATACAACATGTTGTTGAAACGTATGCACCAAAGTTGAAGCAAGTTCGTCCGGGGCATTGTATGAAGATTACAGGCCTTGCGCTGAAAGAACTTCGTGTTCTGCTTCCTTTGTTGCGTCCCATCAATAAGGATTTGTCGGTGTTCATTCTCTCTGAAGAAGAAAAGGGAGAGGAGTTTATCCATGCAACCAAGCTTATTGAATTGAGAAATGACCCCACAAAGGCTGTGCTCATCTTGGTACCGACCAATAGCCGAACGTCAGCAGAAGACTCTTATGGTGACGCTACGTTCCAAAATTTGTCAGCATCAGACCTACAGGACTCCTTCATTCGCAAGCTGATTGACGAGATTCCTGAGGAAAAGAAATATAGCTGGGCACAGATATTTGAACTGCTTAGAGACGAGGTCCATGCCTACAAGAATGATGTCATCTCGTACATACTTTATTTGGAGCTAAACCAGTTCTCAGATGAAGCATGGGGTAATGGCTTATTTGTGTTTGGCATGTGGCCTGACATGGCGCTTCTCAAGGATGAGAATGCTGTGCGCAGACGTTTCATGTTGAACAAAGAAAAGGCTTCAGTTATTATCTCTGATTTTTCTTTGACCGCTGCTGATCGCATTTCTTCTCTTCCTATCGAGAGAGGAACTATTCAACGTGTCCTTATGAGCTTCCTTACCTCTGATGATTCTGTAGAAGACGCAAATTCTTTGTTTGAATCTATTCTGCGCAATCATCCAGAGTTCAACTATGCCAATATTCCATGGCTTGAAACTGGATCTTCTGGCCCAGTGAAGGTGATGGTTGACTTGAACACGGGTAAGGATTCAAAGAAAGAATTGGTTAGAGATGATGAAGGCAATTTTGTACTAAACATCATTACTGAGAAGAAGTCGAAGGTATCTTTTACCATTACTACTGACCCTGCACCAAAGGACAATCCTGCGATTGTTTCTTTTGAAATAGCACTGGTTGACATCAGCGATTTTTCAGAAGTTGGTGTTATAAAGAAAGCCAAAGTTGGCACGAACAAACGTGCGTCACGTAAGATGTCTGTGAACATTGCAGATGGCATGTTTGATGAAGGTGATTACTTGCTGCGTGTTCGTGCGCTTGATGAGAACGGCATTGCACTCGAACAGAAGAAAGAGTTCAAAGAAGACCTGGTACAAGCTGCTTGGGAGGAGGCAAAGGAAAAGAACCCGAACCTCCAAATGGAACAATATCGTTTGGAACACCACGTGGCATATTGCAACGAATCTGCAGTATTCACCATTGTAAACGATGGTGATGTGCCCGAAGGTCAAATTGATAAACGAGCTAAGGTAAATAGCTTTACACAAGCTATTATTCTTTATCGTTCGGTCCATTTGGCAAAGAATGAGGATTTGGATATTCCTACAGATAGTGTTGACCGTAATCTGTGGGTGGATGGCAACTTGAACAACACTTATCACTTTGATTTTGGCGCTGCTTATGCCTATCAAATACAGCTGTCGAAGAAGTTAATTCAGTTGGAATCTACTTTCTTGAAGAATGCCAATGAGTTTGGTCATGTCGAGGCACTGTTAGGCGGAAACCCAACAGATGCTTACTTGATGAATCCGAACGATACGGCTATTCGTGAACCGCTGTTTGTGCCTGCCTCAGATGTCAATATTTCCAATGAATTAATTGCTTTAAGAGAAGACCTCTTTGCTATCATTCGAGAATCGGCAGAAGACGAAAGTGGCTTAACAAGCACTTTGGACTTCACAACCAATTTGGGCCTGATTAAAGCCTATCTTTCTGAGTACAATACTTGGCTCAGAGAGGAATTGGATAAGGATTTAAATACAGACGATGTGGTTAAGCTGCAGAACATTGATACGGTTCTATTATCCGTAGAAATGCCTGACGGCAGCAAAAACCAAATTAAGTTGGTAAGCCCTTTACATCCATTGCGTTTAGCTTGGATGGTGAATCTGTACGAACTTTATCAAGATTGGGAAGACCGTACTATTAAAGTACCTAAGTATAGAAAGGCTTGGTATCGTAAACTGGATAAGCTTTTCCAAGGGCAAATTCCAATGAACGTGGCTCCGATAGTGCTTAGTGATGACCCTCTAAAGGAAGCGTATCAGTATATTGGTGAACTTACCTTTGGTTGGGGTGCTTATGCACAACCTACGCAGTCGGAGGAGGCATTCTCTTCAGGCAGTCGCCAGTTGAAATCATACGTTTCGATGTTGCTGAATGTAGCAAGAGAAAAGCGTATTGATAGCGATGTGAACTTAGATTTGGTGGTACGCCATCTTTTCAATTACAGCGTTTCTCATCCTTATACTGATAAGTTGGTTATCAACCTGTTTAATGCAGGTGATGCGGCTACGTTCGCAGAGGCGTTGGTTAGACTGGAGAAGATTGGTATCGGTCATGAATTGACTTATGAAATCAGACTGTTTACCGATGAGAATATGTTGCAATCCGGTGAAGCATTCAAGGATTTGCTCGACCCAGAATCTGCAGTTGCAAACGATGCGGAAGTTTTCTCACAAGCTTCTGCTAATCGCTTGTTCCCTAAACTTCGCTTCTCCTTGAATAAGACGAGCGATTTTATCAACAAGCATGATAACTATCAGGCTCATCTTTCTTTCTTGGTGAGTCCATTTGTGGTAAACACGGAGCCTGCTCGTCCAAGCGAACTAAGTCGTTCTTTCTTCTTGAATGGTACTATCTGCAGAGATATTGTAGAAGCAAAACCTGTGGGTAAAACCTTTGTATGGAATAGATACTATTCTAATAAGAGCTTGCCTAATCTTGTTTCAGAATCTGCCAACCTTGAAGTTAGCTTGTTTGCTCGCTTGCAGGAAGTGATTGGTAAGATGTTGTCTTCAACCATTGAAGAGTCTGTGCCAGCCACGACGTTGCGATTGAAGGAGAATGACATGATGCTCTTGTCATTCATTCATGATAGCAGTGACTGGGTAGTTACGTTTGACAAAAATATGGGACCAGAGTTCTATGACCTTCCATGTCTTGGCGATTCGGATGTTCCATATCTGTTGGATTATGTGCCTAATGACGAGGCTACAGGTATCTCATCTTACTTGACGACGAAACCGACGAGTGAAATCGCAGCACTGATGGTTCCTCTGTTCAAGCAGTATGGCATCAATATTGAGGATAAGAAGAATTTCAAGCAGATTCTTGAGGATGTTCGTTCAGTTAGTAGTTCACTCATCATGCAGGTGAATACTACGTCGAGAAAAGGCTTTGAGGTGATTGGTACCACGTTAACGAAGCGTTTCTTGGAGAAGAAGGGCATCACAACAGAATCCTTCATGATTCCTATTGACCTTCATAAGGAACTCTTTGTCGATTTGGATAGCGATAAGCAGGAACGAGCCGACAACTTGGTGGTTAAGATCGATACCAACCGCAAGGAAATCCTTTTCAATGTGGTTGAGATTAAATGCAGAAGTGCTTATTACCAAGCAGACGAACTTCACCAAAAAAATTTGTAAATCAGATTGAGAATACCATCTTCGCCCTGCGTTCTCACTTTGAGATAGCAGTGGATGGCAATGATAGACTTGATCGAGAGCTAAAAGTGCTTGAGTTGAAGTCTCTCTTGGAGTTTTATATTAACCGTTCACTGAGATATGGGCAACTCAACCCGGACAAGGCTCATGAGTACAAGGTGTTTTTGAGTAAACTCTCCGAAGGCTATACTATTCGATTTAAGCGTCTTGGTGTAATCTTCGACTTTATGCAGGCTGAGCGCCAAAAGAAGGATTTCTATGGTGATGCGGTGATTTATACGATGGGCAATCCTGTTATCGAGCAAATTCTTGATGAGAATAGTAACTTGAAAACACAGGTGTTGGAAGCTCAGGATAATGAGTTCGTGAACTTTTTTGAACCAACTTTCGTTCCTGCAGAACAAACTAGCCCAGCTCAAGAACCGACAGTTAAGCCTGTAATAGTTGTTACTCCGACTGATAATTCAGACTATGAAGTTATTGTGCCTAAAAAGGTGAAAAACACTCCAACTGAATCAGCAGAATCGGAGGAAAAGAATCATAATGATTCTGTAGTCTTCGATAAGCTCAATGAGGAAGTAGAGCAACCTCAAACGGCTCCTGCAGTTACTCCAGAAGTGGATGAGCAGCCTTCAAAAATGGAACCGACTAAGGAAGAAAAGCCGGAAGAAGATGTGCCTGTGATAGATACTCCTGCAGAAGATATACTGTCACACTCATTTCATGACGAAGAAGTCGTCATTCATGAGTCTGATCCAAACTACAAAGAACCTGTAGTGGATGTTATCATTGGTAAGAATGGCGAATCTCCCCAATTTGGGGTACTGGGCAAGATGGTATCAAATGGCCGTGTTATTGGTATGGATCTCAATGAGTGTAATACCATCAGCCTTTTTGGCGTTCAAGGCGCAGGAAAGAGCTATACGATTGGTTCGGTAACAGAAATGGTACTTAAACAGTTCTCCAACGTAAACAAGTTGCCAGCATCCATGGCAGGTGTGATATTCCATTTCAGTGAAAGTATGGATTATACGCCTGAGTTCACATCAATGGTCTATCCTAATGATGAAGCAGGACAGCTGGCTAAGCTGAAAGCTGAATACGGTGCTGAGCCAAATTCTGTAAAAGATGTGGTACTTCTTGCACCTGAAGCTCAGGTCGAATTGCGCAAAGCTCAATATCCTGATTTGGAAGTTCATTCAATTGGCTTTGATTCAGGCGAATTATCGGTTCGTGACTGGTTATTCCTCTTAGCTGCAATGGGTAATGATTCTGCTTATATCAAAGAACTGAAACAGATTATGAAGGCTTGTCGTCACAATATGTCGCTGGCCAACATACGTTCTGGCGTTGCTAATAGTGACCACCTCTCTACTTCTCAAAGAGCATTGGCCAATACCAAATTGGATTTTGCAGAGGAGTATATTACTGATGGTTGTAAGTTGCAGCAGTACCTTCGCCCGGGTAGACTTATCATCGTTGACTTGCGTGATGAGTTTATCGAAAAAGAAGAAGCATTAGGCCTATTTGTTGTCATGCTCAATATATTCTCAAGTGTGATGACTGTGGATGGTAAGGCATTCAACAAGTTCATCGTATTTGATGAAGCTCATAAATACATGAACAACAAGGAATTAGTGGATTCTATCACTACGGCAATTCGTGAAATGCGTCATAAGGGCGTTTCAATCATGATTGCCAGTCAGGATCCAACGAGTTTGCCTACTGAAATCATCGAACTTAGTTCGATGGTAGTGATGCACCGCTTTAGTTCACCCGCATGGGTGAAGCATGTCCAAAAGGCGATAACACCCCTTCAAACGCTAACAGCTACAGAAATGGCAGCATTGGGTTCAGGTGAAGCCTACCTATGGGCTAACAAAGCGACTGATAAAGCGATTACTCAGCGTCCGATAAAGATTAGCATTCGTCCTCGTGTCACCAAACACGGTGGAGATACTATACAAGCTGTAAAATAAGAATGAACATAATAAAATATTCAAATAGAGGAAGTAGAACAGTGAACCAGGATTATGTGATCCATCGTTCACTGTCTGCAGATTCTGCAATATTTGTATTAGCTGACGGTATGGGGGGCTACTCACATGGTGAGATAGCCTCTCAAACTGTGGCTGAAAGTATTGTGGAGTATGTGGAGAAGAATACCACCAATTATACGCCTGAGAATCTTTTGAGGGAATCAATAGTGTTTGCTAATGATGCCCTTATGATTAAACGGATGGAAATTAGTGGTAAAAGAATGGGAACTGTCATTGCGGTGCTATTGATTAAAGGTGCCTATGCATATATTACATGGCTTGGTGATAGTAGAGTGTATAAATTTAGCAAGAGCAAAATGGAATTCTGCACAATAGACCATTCTATTGTCCAGCAACTCTCAAACAAAATGGCCATTACTTCTTCTATTTATGAGAAGTATGCGGCGATTGTAACTCGTGCCATCATGGGTGATGAAATCAAGGAAGAGATTCCTGTTGAAGTCCTATCTGTTGCGAAAGGAGATACGTTTCTTTTATGTTCTGATGGATTTCATAAGCAGCTCCCTGTTGAAGAATACGCAGTTTCATGTGACAAGATAAATCTGAAGTGTTTGGATGATATAGCTCCCGACATGGATGATAATTATTCATTCATAAAAGTAACGGTATAATGATATTAAGCAATATAGTAATTGACGACCTCAAAGAAAAGTCTGGCTTGCTCTTTGATCAGGCAAAGGATTTTGATATGCTGGTCAAGTTGATATTGGACGTAACGCGGCGTTCCATTGGTGTAACTACTCTCAAACAATTAATGGGTTATATCGATGACGACCATCGTACCAACTCTTATACACTTAATACCATAGCCTTATACTTGGGTTTCTCGACATGGGATGATTACCTTTTGGCTCGTTCCGTAGATAGTATTTGGGGATTCCAAGATTCAGCAGTGTACGTCCAAGAATTAGATTTGGACTCCGAGGTGCTTGTAAAGTACATGGATCGAGCTGTCAGATTTAAAGTAGTCGAGCATGAAGAGAAAAAGGCATTGCTGGTAATTGAAGCTGCAAACAGCAGCCTTAAACCCAATGACATCCTCCATATTTATAAGATTGAGAAAGGTAAAAGACTGGAGGCTGAAAAAGTTTTTCGAGGTGACTTGATTGGCAATTATAAAACCAGTAGTAAATTGACAACCGTTGTGCTAATTTAATTGGCTTATGATACAAATAATCAATAAAGTTTCTTTTACGTTTCTAATGACTTAGTAGCTACATAAACTAAGGAATTTATTTTCATTTATCAGGGAGATTGGGATGGTGACTATCTTTTGGTCCCTTTTTCAAGTCCATTCTTTATATCTATAAGCAGAAATACTGTCGGCAAATTGATTTTAAGTTTCATTAGTTGCTTTTTGTGGAGCATATTAATACTTCTGCAGCTTTAGATTTATATGTTCATTCAAATATGGCGCAGAAAAAGCTTAGCGAAAGTCCTTAAATCGTTGGGAAAGTAAAGCCATATTCTAATAACTCATTTTCATAATGTGGAATATCTGAGTTAAGGAGAAGGAATATCCCCTCCTTAACCCTAAACCAAGTATCAGACATTCAAATCCTTCATCGCCAATCCATAGTTCTCTTGTCCGAACAGGTCGTTATGGATAAGTTTCAGACCAAGTGTCTGATAGTACTTGTAGTTATCCCCTTCGGTACAGAGGTATTTGTAACCGTAGCGTGGCATATACTCCTTGAATAAACGAGCCAAGTCTTTTAGGCTTTCGACTTGGTTCTTTTTGAAGTTACTGCGCACAATGATGATGCTCCTGTCGGGGAAGTTGCCTCTTTCACAGCTATACTCCCAGAAGCGGATGTAGCAGTCTAAATCACGCTCACGGATGTCCACACAAAAACCATTGGCGTTTTGCATCACGCTACAACTGTTTCTGTAGCCGAATTTCTCACACAAGTAGAGATTGAAATCAAGAATCAAATCGTTTTGTAACATAATTGATTTAATTTAAAAAGTTAATTATAAATGAAAGCCTTGCTTGCGCTTAGCCTTTTTCTTTTTCATCAGGCGATTGAACACAGCTTCTTCTGCGGCAGTGGCATCGTAAGATGAATTACTATCCAGCAGACCAAAGCTGATACTTGAACCATTGTCGGAATGGGAAACGTTTTGCTGCACTTCTTCATCTTTATGCGTGAATCCTTGTTTGGGGTATTCAAATGAAGATGCACAAGCATTCTGTTCCAATCGGTTGTCGATATTCAAGTAGCTGAACTCCCGGTTGACTTTTGAGCCGGAGAAAGAAAAACCGTTGTACTCAAACTTGACACCCTGTATTTCCCTTGTAGTCCGGCTGACCTTGAATTTCATATTAATGTTACGATCAGCAGGGCTTCTTTCAGTTCATCCCAATTTTGAGCTTTGGGCAGTTCCTCTTTCAACGCCTTGTATATCTCATGCTTTGCCCGGTCGTATGGGCGCAAGCGTTCCTCCTTGATATGGTCTTTGCCATTGGCAAAATGCAAGCGATATTTGGCGGTCAACATTTTGCAAACTTTCTCATTCCTGCGAAAGTCATTCTTGTCGCTAATCGTTTGCCGTCATTATCCACTCGATTAAAGACGATGTGACAATGCGGATGCTCACGGTCGATATGCCGGGCAATGATGTACTGCGTGTTTTCGATGTCCATCAGTTTCATATAGTCTTGCACTATCTTCCGGTGAGAAGTTGAGCGAAGTATGTCCGACAATATTCTTTACCTTAGTGCGCCCGTAAAGGTTGCATCGTAAATATCTCTTTGGCAAGAGATTAGGAAAGTGTTCTTTGGAAAGAGACCTATCATCAGCCGACTTATCTGTTTCGGGAAAACTTAACCGGACAGGGAGTGTAGCATGTCGGAAAAGTCATAAGTCAGTTAGTTACCAAACTGCGACTGAATGGCGAGATGAAAAGATAGATACGAGGATAAAGTCCGAATTGATTGAACGATAGTCCGAGTGGTCCATGAGGAGCCTATGGCGTAAGGTAGCTGTGGAAACTACCGTTGTATGGATAGTTTCTAATCGCCATATCGTGATACTACTTCAGTGAATAGGTATGAATGTAGCAAGAACTTATCACGACACAACCGCAGTAAGCGAGTAAAGGACGGAAGTCGTATCCGACAATCTATCATGCCAACAGTTACGATGTGATAAACGGGGATTACCTATCCCGAAGTGCCGAAAGGCTATTAGGTCCGACCTATGAAAATTCGGAGTGGTAACGGAGCTTCCATAGTAGTCCGAGCAAGGTAACACCTTGTACATGGCGAAGGGAAGCAGCTAATTATTAAACAATTAACGGAAAATGTGAGAGACATTATGAGAAGTCCAGAAAGAGTATTAAACAGTCTATCAGAACACAGTAAGGATGCAAACTATAAGTTCGAACGTCTTTACAGAATTTTGTTCAATGAGGAAATGTTCTATGTTGCCTATCAACGTATCTATGCTAAAGAGGGTAACATGACTAAAGGTTCGGACGGTCAGACCATTGACAACATGAGCCTGAAACGAATTGAAAAGTTGATTGATACGTTAAAAGATGAAACGTACCAGCCCCAACCGTCAAAGAGGGTGTACATACCGAAGAAAAACGGTAAGAGAAGACCTCTTGGCGTACCGACTTTCAATGACAAGTTGATACAGGAAGTGGTAAGAATGATATTGGAAGCCATATACGAGGGGAATTTTGAATATACCTCGCATGGGTTTCGTTCCAATCGAAGCTGCCATACTGCATTAACTCATATCCAAAAGGAGTTTAGCGGTGCAAAATGGTTTGTAGAGGGAGACATAAAAGGCTTCTTTGAATATATAGACCACATGTATTGATAAATATTCTCTTGGAGCGCATTGCGGATGACGCTTCATCCGATTGATACGCAAGATTCTGAAAGCGGGATATGTCGAAGACTGGCAATTTCCCACAATACTTACAGTGGCACACCGCAAGGAGGTATCATCAGCCCGATATTGGCTAATATATATCTTGACAAGCTGGATAAGTATATAAAGGAATACACAGCCAAATTCGACAAAGGGAAGAAACGAAAAATCAGTAGAGAAAGTATGGACTTTGGCAATGCAAGAAAACGTATTGTGCGAAAATTGAAATCCGTAAAAGATGAAAGGCAAAGGACAAAGCTAATCCTTGAACTGAAAGCAATAGAAAAAGGACGGGCTAAATATCCCAACGGCGAAGAAATGGACGCCGATTACAGAAGAATGAAATATGCAAGATATGCAGATGATTTTCTTGTGGGAATTATCGGAAGCAAGCAAGATGCACAACAGATAAAGGAAGATATTAAAAACTTCCTTGCTGATAAACTGGCATTGGAGCTGTCCGATGAAAAGACACTTGTCACTCACACGGAAAGACCAGCCAAATTTCTCGGATATGAAATCAATGTAAGAAAGTCCAACGACCAAAAAAAGGGATAAACGGGGTAGATTAAGAAGAACCTATGGTAAAAGGGTCTGCTTAAATGTCAGTATGGAAATTGTCCGTAAAAAACTTTTCAATTTGGGAGTCTTAGAACTGACAAACCGTAACGGAAAGGAAATATGGAAACCGAAATGCAAATCGGGACTGATATTCAATGACGACCTTGAAATCCTTGATAGTTAT
>ENA-OQBD01001452-OQBD01001452.1-human-gut-metagenome-genome-assembly--contig:-NODE-1452-length-11001-cov-2.553522_pt1 | contig 11001 bp, 13 predicted proteins | sample MGYA00242742_ERZ504543 | MGnify/ENA primary metagenome ERZ504543 (study PRJEB26092, sample SAMD00036239) | human gut metagenome | host: Homo sapiens | study: EMG produced TPA metagenomics assembly of... | reverse complement strand
TTGTCATAATATCTGTCGAGCTCTAAAGCTATGAGCCTTTTATAAATGTCATGGCTCATGTTGTGGCACTCATCAGCACCCAGAAGGCCTCTTTGCTTTTTTAGCCTGCTACGAATTTCTTTTTTTGGTTTCCATATTTCTCGCCGAGGTTCTCAACCGAACCGTCATCGTTTACCATATCGATATTGTTGAGCTGGTTTCTTAAATTCTTCTTCACGTTTGCTATATACTCCTTGCGCAAAATGAATTCCGGAATAAAATGTAATATAATCAAAAATTCTCAAAAAACAGCAAAAAGGTCTGATGTTTATGAATTAATACATCAGATGATTAGGAGGTAATTAATTATGGAGCAGACAGTATTTGTTGCTGAACCGACAAGACTTCTTATAGCGGCAGCAGTCGGTATTATAGTTTTATTGTTATTGATAATTAAATTCAAACTTCATCCAGTTATATCAATGATGATAGCAGCAATTATTATAGGTGTTGGTGCTGGAATGCCATTAACAATGATATCAAGTACCGTTGAAAAAAGGTGTTGGAAAAAACATTACAGGGAATAGCATTGTTAGTAGGACTTGGCTCTATGTTTGGAGGAATCTTAGAGGTAAGTGGTGGTGCACAGAGAATAGCACAGACACTTATAGATAAGCTGGGACAGAAAAAGGCCGGAGTAGCATTTGGGAATTACAGGTCTTGTTATAGGTACTACAGTAATTTTTTGAAGCAGGTGTTGTAGTTCTTATACCACTTGCATTCAGCGTTGCAAAGCAGACTAAGAAGTCAACCTTGTATTATGCAATCCCACTTCTTGCCGGCCTTGCGAGTGGATATGCTTTCGTTCCACCATCAGCAGGTTCAGTTCTTGTTGCTGATTCACTTGGAGTTAATCTTGGCGTAATGATTATGGTAGGAGTACCAACAGCATTGATATGTATGGTTGTTGCTGGTGTTATATGGGGAAGATTTATAGGTGATAAGGTGTTTACTAAGCTTCCAGTGAATGTGCAGGAGATAAAGGAGGATTCTAAGGAACTGCCACCATTTGGACTTGTACTTGGTGTAATACTTATTCCATTAGTGCTGATACTTATAAGTACAATATCTAAGTATCTTCCTATTCCAGCAAATATTCAGAATGTACTTGCATTTATAGGCAAACCATTTCTTGCTTTGACTATTGCAACACTTGCGGCTATGTATTTCCTTGGAATCAGACGTGGCTATACAGGTGAACAGTTAAAGAAGATACTTGACCATTCATTAAGACCTGTTGGAATGATACTTCTTGTAATAGCAAGTGGTGGTGTGATCAGATGGATGCTTCAGGATTCAGGACTTGGAGAGATCATAGGACCAGCACTTGAAAAGAGTGGCATGCCCCTTATTATTGTAGCATTTCTTATAGCCCTTCTTGTAAGGGCATCAGTCGGAAGCTCAATGGTTGCCATGACTATGGCATCTGGAATAATGGCAACTATGCCAGCAGTTATGGCAACAAGTATGCTTTACAGGGCAGCAATGTGCTGCGCAATATGTGGTGGTGCTACAGCATTAAGTCATGTTAATGATGCTGGCTTCTGGCTTGTTGGAACATTTCTTGAGATAGATGAGAAGACTACATTGAAGTCGTGGACAGTTATGGAAACTTTAATTGGTGTGACATCATTAATAGTAAGTCTGATTATTTCAATATTTGCATAAATGTTAACTAAGTAACAGGCATCTAAGACAGGAGGATCAGGAATGGTAAAAATACCAGTATATTTGAATAATATGACAGATGCTAAACATCTTGTCCAGATAGCAGAAAAATGTGAGAACGATGTAGATTTGTTAAGCGGACGATATGTGGTAGATGGCAAGTCAATGCTAGGAGTATTCAGTCTTCCCCAGTTCGATAATGTAGAGCTTTGTGTGGATGAAAAATGAAAAGGATATGGTTTATAAGGAATTAGAAGAAATGAAGCTTCTAAGATAAATGTGCTTATGTTTAATAGGCATCAGTTTAATGGAAATGTTAATTAATTATTATAAGAAAGGCAGGGTAAATATTATGTGTTTAGTTAGTCAGGAAATGAGAAAGTTAGCTCCAGAGTTAGATCCTTTAAGAATAGGAACGGGTTGGAAAAAAGAGGATCTTGGTAAAGTACAGGTTATGGTAGAGAGTACATATGGTGACAGCCATCCAGGAAGTGGACATCTTAATATTTTAGTTGAGGAGGTCCGTAAGGGTATAGCAGAAGAAGGCGGTTTTGGAGCAAGATACTTCTGTACAGATATCTGTGATGGTGAGAGTCAGGGAACAGATGGTATTAATTATAGTCTTGCCAGCCGTGAGATGATTGCCAATATGATAGAGATACATGCCAATGCAACTCCATTTGATGCTGGTGTATATCTTTCAAGCTGTGATAAGGGTGTTCCAGGTAATATAATGGGTCTTGCAAGAGTTAATATTCCTTCGGTATTCGTTCCTGGTGGAACTATGAATGCAGGACCTGAAATGCTTACACTTGAACAGTTAGGAATGTATAGTGCACAGTATGAAAGAGGCGAGATTGACGAAGAAAAGCTTGATTGGGCTAAATGTAATGCTTGTCCTAGCTGTGGAGCATGTTCATTTATAGGAACAGCCTCTACATTGCAGATTATGGCAGAGGCGCTTGGACTTGCATTACCAGGAAGTGCACTTATGCCAGCAACTAGCCCAGACCTGTTAGAATATGCTAAAGAAGCAGGAAGACAGTCAGTAAGACTTGCAAAATGAAGAATATGAAACCATCTGATATTGTAACAATGGAAAGCTTTGAGAATGCGATACTTGTCCATGCAGCTATATCAGGAAGTACTAACTGTCTTCTTCATCTTCCAGCTATTGCACACGAACTCGGAATAGAGATTACTGGTGATACATTTGACAGATTACACAGAAATGCCAGATATCTTCTTGATGTAAGACCAGCAGGACGCTGGCCAGCAGAATGCTTCTATTATGCTGGTGGCGTTCCAGCTATCATGGAAGAGATAAAGCAGCATCTGCACCTTGATGTTATGACAGTAACAGGTAAGACACTTGGTGAGAACCTTGAGGAACTTAAGAACAACGGCTTCTATGAAAAGTGTGATAAGTGGCTTCAGGAATTCAACAAGAGATACAATATTAATCTTACTAAGAATGATATTATCCGTTCTTACGATAACGCTATTGGTACAGATGGAAGTATTGCAATTCTTAAGGGAAATCTCGCACCAGAAGGTGCTGTGATCAAGCATACAGCCTGCCCTAAGGAAATGTTTAAGTCAGTATTGCACGCAAGACCATTTGACAGTGAGGAGGAATGCCTTGATGCAGTACTTAAACATAAGGTACAAAAGGGTGATGCAGTATTTATAAGATATGAAGGCCCTAAGGGAAGTGGTATGCCGGAAATGTTCTATACATCAGAGGCTATAAGCAGTGATAAGGAGCTTGGAAAGAGTATCGCACTTATTACAGATGGACGTTTTTCAGGTGCTTCAACAGGTCCAGTTATCGGACATTGCAGTCCTGAGGCAGTTGATGGAGGCCCAATAGCATTAGTTGAAGAGGATGATCTTATCGAGATAGATGTAATGGAGAGAAAGCTTAACATCGTAGGTGTCAATGGCGAACGTAAGTCAATGGAAGAGATTGATGAGATATTAAAGGAAAGAAGAGCAAAGTGGACACCAAGAAAGCCTAAGTATGAAAAGGGTGTGTTAAGATTATTCAGCCAGCATGCAGCAAGTCCTATGAAGGGTGCATATCTTGATTATTAATTTAATAATATTAAATACTTCATAAAATGCTTAATGCGTTTTAGGTTGAATATAATATCGGGTAAATTTAAAATATCCAGTAATAAGATATAGATATTAAGGCTGTTAGCCGACGGATTTGATATATCTTATTGCTGGATATTTTATTGTGTAATTTAGAATTATTTAAAATTGAGTATCGTTTTGGTTATTTGGTATTGACAGTGTATAATGACAAGAGTATAATGCAAAATAACAAAAAAAGTTGTCATTATAGCAATGAAAGTTGTCAGATTAATAATAAAAGTTGTCATATGGAGGTGTAGTATGATACTGCGAAATCGGCTGAAAGAACGCAGAGCTGCGCTGGATGTCAATCAGCAGGAGATGGGAAGACTGTGCGGAGTGTCAAGACAGACAATCAGTCTTATAGAAAGGGGCGATTATTCGCCGTCTGTCACTCTTGCATTAACGATTGCAAAAGTATGCGGCGTTACTGTGGAAGAAGTATTTTATTTACAGGAGGAAGATAATGATGGGAAATGAAGAAATTAAGAAAGCAAACAGAAAGGCATTGCCTAAGTTCATATTGCTTTGTATTGTAGGAGCTTTAATCGGAGGTGTAGCTGGGTATCTTGTTGGAGCAAATGGAATTGATACAATGTCAGGGGATTTTAAAGTGGTAGTTAGTAATTATGTTGAATTAACTGCACCTTGGATTATGCTTGCTATTGCAGTTATAATTCCTATAGTATTAGTGCCATACTACAGGAAGGCTAAGAAGCAGTTATCACAGTGGGATGGTGAAGACGAAGAAGTATCAGATGGTGTCGAAGAGAAGCTTTCTATAATTCAATGGGTTTCAAGTGGAGCACTTATAATTTCATATTTTCTTATTGCGGCATCATATTCAGGTGGTACAGCAATGTTTGAAAGTGTTAACAATATGATAGGATTAACTGTTAGCATTGCAGCATTTTTAGGGATTATGGCAGAGGTTGTTATTATACAACAGAAAAGTGTTGACTGTGTAAAGATAATGAATCCTGAAAAGACGGCATCGGTATATGATATGAAGTTCCAGAAGAAATGGCTTGAAACCTGTGATGAAGCAGAGAAGATTATAGTTGGGAAATGTGCATTTAAAGCATTTAATATAACGAATAGTATGTGCAGTGTACTTGCAGTTATTCTTGCAATCAGTGCACTTATGTTTGGAATTGGTTTTCTCCCTTCATTTGTTGTGTGTCTTATCTGGATAGTTAATATGTCAATATATTGCAAAGAATGTCTGAAATATTCAAAAGTTGGTAACAAGATTATGTAGATAAATATTGTAATGAAATTTCTCACCACCCCCTTGACTTGGAGTTAAGTCAAAGTATTAAGATAAACACATAAAACGATAATACATTTTAGAAAAGGAGCAATGGGAATGTATAATAATACTTTAACACTTAACAATGGAGCGAAAATTCCACAGCTTGGACTTGGTACTTGGTTTATTGACGATGCAAGGTTGCAGATGCTGTAAAAGAAGCGGTAAAGCTTGGATACAGACATATTGATACAGCACAGGCATATGGCAATGAAAGAGGTGTCGGTGAAGGAGTGCGTAATTGCGGAGTTTCAAGAGAGAAACATTTTTGTAGTATCAAAGGTTGCCGCTGAACATAAGACATACAAGGAAGCTAAAGCTGGTATTGATGAGACACTTGAAAAAATGGGACTTGATTACCTTGATATGATGATTATTCATTCACCACAGCCTTGGTTAGAGGTTAATCAGAGTGATGACAGATATGTAGAAGGTAACAGAGCTGCATGGAGGGCATTGGAAGATGCTTATAAGGAAGGAAAGCTTAAGGCAATTGGTATATCTAATTTCCAGATTGGTGATATTGAAAGTCTTTTAGAAACAGCAGAGGTTAAGCCGATGGTTAACCAGATTCTTCTTCATATAAGCAACACGCCATTAGAACTTGTAGAATACTGCCAGAAGCGGGGAATAGTAGTAGAAGCATATTCACCTATAGCACACGGTGAAATTCTTAACCAGCCAGAGATTAAAGTGATAGCTGATAAATATGGTGTTACCATTCCACAGCTTTGCATCAGATATACATTACAGCTTGGAGCAATAGCACTTCCAAAGACAGCTGATCCTGAGCATATGAAGAGTAATGCAGAAGTAAATTTTGAAATCAGTGCAGAGGATATGGAAGCTCTTAAGAATTTCAAGAAAATTGAAAATTATGGTGAGAGCAGTGGCTTCCCAGTATATGGCGGTAAACTTTAATTAGTGAAATTGGTAAAATTTAATTAGAGAAATATATTAATAGAGGATTGTTATGGATAAAATAGTACAGACAGCAGGAAGAACAGCTTTAGGAGAATATGCTCCACAGTTTGCACATTTTAATGATGATGTGCTTTTTGGTGAGAACTGGAATAATCAGGATATTGATGTAAAGACAAGAAGCATTATAACAGTAGTTTCACTTATGTCTATGGGAATTACAGATTCTTCACTTAAGTTCCATTTACAGAATGCCAAGACACACGGCGTAACTCAGAAGGAAAATCGTGGCTGTTATAACACACGTTGCATTTTACGCAGGCTGGCCAAAAGCGTGGGCAGTATTTAATCTTGCCAAGGAAGTATGGAATGTAAATGAAGGTGATTTGCCTTATGAAGATGAAGCTATGAGAGCACACGCAAAAGAAATGGTATTTCCTATCGGAGCATCAAATGAAGCAATACAGCAAGCTTAAATAAAAATATTTGTAAGACATGAACCCAGCGTTTTAGCGGCTTATAGCACCTATAAGGATTTGTTTTTGGATTTTTTAAAATTTTTTCAAAAATTTTTCAAAAAAGTGCTTGACGAATTGCATTGGGTCGTGTATTATAATGAAGTGCTTTGCGATAGCAGCTAACACAAAGCAAGACTTAAGATATGGCTTATTGGTCAAGTGGTTAAGACGTCGCCCTCTCACGGCGAAGACAGGGGTTCGACTCCCCTATAAGCTATTCTGCGTTATAATTGATTCGAAAGAGTGGGCTTTATGTCCACTCTTTCGTTTTTGCAATATAATTATTGTTTGATTAATGCAGAATGAAAACTGAATATTATTAAAAGAAAGAGGTAGTAATGGGTAAGAGAGAAGATTATGAAGCTAAGACAGAAAAGCTTATAATGCCAATTGTTGAAGCTAATAATGTAGAACTTTTTGATGTGGATTACATTAAAGAGGGTCAGGACTGGTATCTGCGTGTCTACATAGATAAAGAAGGTGGAGTTACAATTGATGACTGTCAGGCTGTAAGCAGAGCTTTTAATGAGATACTTGATAAGGAGAACTATATTACTGACCAGTACATTTTTGAAGTGAGTTCACCGGGACTTACAAGACCTTTAAAGAAAGAGAAGGATTATGCAAAGAGTATTGGGAAACTTATAGATATTAAGCTTTACAAAGCTGTTGAAGGCTTAAAGGAATATACAGGCGTTCTTAAGGAATACGATAAAGACAACATTACAATAGAGGTTGATGATAATCTTATAAAGATTGAGAGAAGCAATCTTGCAATGATTAGATGGGCATATGTTGAATAGATATATAACTAAAGTTGTTAATAATGGAGGATAAGAAGATGAATAAAGAATTGATACTTGCGATTGAAGCCTTAGAAAAAGAAAATGGAATCGACAAAGAGATTATGTTTGATGCTATAGAAAAGTCATTAATGGACGAATATAAGGCTGAATTTGACAAGGCAGATAATGGCAGGGTAGTACTTGACAGAAGAACAGGTGATTTCCACATTTATTCAGACAGAACTGTAGTTGAAGAAGTAGAAGTTCCAGAGTTCCTTGATACTAAGAAAGGAAAGTATGTATCTGGTACAGAAATCGCACTTGCAGATGCAAGAAAGATTAAGCCGGCCTGTCAGCTTGGTGATGTTATTACTATAGAAGTAAAGTCAGAAGAATTCTCAAGAAAGGCAGCTAAGAATGCCAAGAATACAATTGTCCAGACTATAAGAGAACAGGAAAAGAATGCACTCTACAACGAGCTTCACGCTAAGGAGAAGGAAATCGTTACAGGTGTTGTACAGAGAATTAACGACAATGGTGATATGACTATTGATATTGGAAGAACACAGGCGGTTCTTAAGGCAGATGATAACTTTAAGGATAAGCAGTTCAAATGCGGAGACAGAATTAAGGTATATGTTGCAAGCGTAAGCAACAGAGAAAGAAGCGGTTTATCAGTTAAGATTTCAAGAAAGTCACAGGAACTTGTAAAAAAGCTTTTTGAAGAAGAAGTTACAGAGATTAAAGATGGCACAGTTGAGATTATGGCTATCGCAAGAGAAGCAGGTTCAAGAACTAAGATGGCTGTAAGAGCTAATGTTCCTCATGTAGATCCAGTTGGTGCGTGCGTAGGTATTAACGGTGCGAGGGTTAAGAATATTGTTAATGAACTTGGCAATGAACAGATTGATATTGTTGAGTGGGATGACAATCCAGCACAGTTAATCGTTAATGCTTTAAGCCCGGCAAAGGTTGTATCAGCAGTAGCAGATGAAGAAGAGAAGAAGGCTAAGATAATTGTTTCAGAACAGCAGTTATCACTTGCAATCGGTAAGTCAGGACAGAATGTAAGACTTGCAGCTAAGCTTACAGGTTATGGAATTGATATTAAGAGCGAAGCCGATCCAGAAGCATTTGCTGATATGGATAAAGACAACGCAGAAATCGTATATGGTGAAGACAGCGAAGGATATAATGACAATCAGGCAGATGATGTAATGCCATTAGATGAAGACTATAACGAAGATGCAGCCTCTGACACAGAAGTTGTAGAAGAATAATATTATTGGAGAGTGATAGTTTGGCAGCAGTAAAGAAGATTCCACAAAGACAGTGTATAGGCTGTAATGAGATGAAAGACAAAAAGCAGCTTATACGGATATTAAAGACTCAGGATGAACAGATAATAATAGATACAACAGGCAAGAAGAACGGAAGAGGGGCGTATATATGTCCTGATGCAGAGTGTCTTAAGAAAGCAAGGAAGTCAAGAGGACTTGAAAGAGCTTTTAAGATGGCTGTTGATGCATCTGTTTATGATGAGTTAGAAAAGGAGATGAATAATCTTGGACAATAAAAGAGCATTATCAATGATAGGTCTTGCACAGAAGGCTGGAAAAGTAGCAAGCGGTGAGTTCTCTACTGAAAAGGCTGTAAAAGAGCATAAGGCATATATGGTAATAGTAGCAGATGATTCATCTGATAATACCAAAAAGAATTTTAAGAATATGTGTGAATATTATAAAGTGCCAGTGTATTTCTTTAGCAATAAGGATGACTTAGGGCATGCTATAGGTAAAGAATTCAGAGCATCACTCGCAATCCTTGATGAAGGGTTTTAAAGAATAGTATTGAGAAACATTTTAAACAAGATTAGAGATAATCGGTGTAAATAATACAGAAATATTATTCCTGTATTGGAAAAGAGGTTAAATGGCAAATATGAGAGTTCATGAGTTGGCGAAAGAATTAAATATTTCATCAAAAGCAATAACTGATATGTTAAGCAATGCTGACAAGAAATATACAGCTATGAGCGGACTTGGTGAAAGTGAAATAAACAGTGTAAAGAGCAAGTTTACAAAAGCAGCTGGAAATACAGCTAATAAATCAGGACCTAAAAAGGCAGAAGAAAAACAAGTGAAATCAGAGGAGAATAAGAATATTAAGGCACAGGATAAGACTGGTAATAAGTCAGAACAGAATACACAGGATACTAAAGCAGCAAACACATCTAAGGATGTAGATAAGAAGCACATTTCTCAGGTGTACTTCCCACAGAACAGCCAGAAGACTGATTCAAGAGATAGAAATAATAATAGAGATAATAACCAGAATAGAAATAACAGAGATGGTTATAGAAATGACCGAAACAACGGCGGTTATAGAAACGATAGAAACAATGACCGCAATGGCGGTTACCAGAATAGGGATAATAACGGACAGAACGGCGGACGTTCAGGAAGAGATGGTCAGGGATTCTCTGGTCAGAGAAGAAATGACAGAGGTTCTTCAGCACCTAAGGACGATTTCATTTTTGAGACAAAGCCAGATTCAAGAAGACCAGACTCAAGAAAGAATGATTCAAGAAAGAATGACAGAAAGAAAGATAATGAGGCAAAGGAAAATCTTAAATTTGCTAACAGCAAGTTAGAGAAGAAACCGACTCCAAAGCAGGAGAAGAAGGAAGAAGAGACAATTAAGCAGCTCATTTTACCAGACAGCCTTACTATCAAGGAACTTGCTGATAAGATGAAGGTTCAGCCATCTGCAATTGTTAAGAAGCTTTTCTTACAGGGTAAGGTTGTAACAATTAACCAGGAAGTTGATTATGATACAGCAGAAGAAATAGCACTTGAGTTCAACTGCATATGTGACCACGAAGTTAAGGTTGATGTTATTGCAGAACTTCTTAAGGAAGATGAAGAGTCAGAGGACGATATGGTTGCAAGACCACCAGTTGTCTGTGTTATGGGACACGTTGACCACGGTAAGACATCTTTACTTGATGCAATCAGGGAAACACATGTAACAGCTAAGGAATCAGGCGGTATTACACAGAAGATCGGTGCTTATATGGTGGATGTCGATGGACAGAAGATTACATTCCTTGATACTCCTGGACACGAAGCGTTTACAGCTATGCGTATGCGTGGTGCACAGGCTACAGATATTGCTATTCTTGTAGTAGCAGCTGATGATGGCGTTATGCCACAGACAATCGAAGCTATTAACCACGCTAAGGCAGCGGGCGTTGAAATTATCGTTGCTGTTAATAAGATTGATAAGCCTAATGCTAATATCGAGAAGGTTAAGCAGGAACTTACAGAATATGAACTTATCGCAGAAGACTGGGGTGGTTCAACTACATTTGTTCCAGTATCAGCTCACACTAAGGAAGGTATTGATGAACTTCTTGAGATGATTCTTCTTACAGCAGAGGTTAATGAGTTAAAGGCTAACCCTAACCGTAAGGCAAGAGGTATCGTAATTGAAGCGGAGCTTGATAAAGGACGTGGTCCAGTTGCGACTATCCTTGTACAGAAGGGTACATTAAGAGTTGGTGATGCAGTTGCTGCAGGTTCTTGTTATGGTAAGATAAGAGCTATGATTGATG
>ENA-OQBD01001451-OQBD01001451.1-human-gut-metagenome-genome-assembly--contig:-NODE-1451-length-11014-cov-2.326904_pt1 | contig 11014 bp, 17 predicted proteins | sample MGYA00242742_ERZ504543 | MGnify/ENA primary metagenome ERZ504543 (study PRJEB26092, sample SAMD00036239) | human gut metagenome | host: Homo sapiens | study: EMG produced TPA metagenomics assembly of... | reverse complement strand
GAGGTTTGTTCGACTCCAGAGATGAGAAAGTAATCTAATATCTGAGCCGGCAACACGAGGCTGGCTAGCATGTTCAAATAATCGTTTTTCATAATGCAAAGTAAGCAATACTTCACGAAGATAAAAATTATCCCCACGAAAAATCTACTGAACCCGATTTTTGGCTTGCCGGTATATAAATTTTGTCTATCTTTAGCATGATAATTTTTCATACACGAATGAACTACTATGAAAACAAACCTGATAGAGAAAGTGAAGCGTATGAGCACAGAGTATAGATTCGGTGACTTCTTTCGCAACTTCATTGCTGTGGTGCTGGGTATTGTTATTACCTTTGCCGGCAGTGACCTGATAGAAGAACGTAAGATAAGAAATGAAGTGAAAGATGCTCTGTCATTGGTCAAAGATGAAATATTACTCAACAGGGAGACTATAGAAGAATTGATGGAGCAGGAGCTGTTTGAACAGCGGGGGGCGTGTTATCTGCTTCAATATAAAGACTCCATAGATAAGGCATCGCCGGATTCAATTGAGAAATATGGCTATTCGCCATTCCAGTCATTCAATCCTATTTATATTGATGATGCAATGGAGATGCTCAAAAGTTCATCGCTTATCTCTGCTATTGAAAATAAAAAACTTGCTACCCGGATTATTCAAACATACAACACGATAAAAACCGCTTATGGCAGTTTTGGGGCTTTTATGGATATAAGCTGAAATGTATTGAGAAATTGACTGATAAGGCGGAAGTGAGAGAAGCATTGGCAAAGAATAAGCTCAGGACTAAAATGCAGGAGTGGGACTTTTATTTCACTATCCCGGAAGGGGTGCAGGCTGTGCAGCAAATTTCTTATATACATAGTTATCCAAGAAAAATGTATGGACGGTATATGGAACAGATAGACGAGACGTTGGCTGCCATTGACGAGGCGTATAAATAAAAAAAAGTCTGTTGTGCTTTCGCACGGCAGACTTTCAATTCTCTCTAATGTTCGTTCTGAATATTATTCAGCTACGGCTGCAGAGTCAGCAGCTGTGCTATCAACAGCAGCTACAGTGTCAACTGTTTCAACAACAGCTGCTTCAACTGTTTCAACTGTAGTAGAATCTGCGTTTTCAGCTCCGTTGTTAGCAGCTTTGTTTCCGCAAGATGCGAAAGAAACAGCTGCAAATGCTACGAACAAAAATACTAATTTTTTCATTTTCTTTGCTTTTTAAATCTGTAATACTAAATAGTTGCTTTATTAAAACGTTGCAAAGGTATACACTTTTTCAATATGTTGTACTCCTGAAACCGACTTTTTTTCCACATTTTTATGTTGTGCAACTTAATTTACTGATTTATAGTATGTTTTAAAACATATTGTTATTCCTCTGCAATGCTGTTGTAGAGGAAGCGTTTTATACTCTTTTTGGGAGTCTTTTCAAATTCGGTAGGATAAAGCTGAATAGTACTTACTTGTTCGTAATTGCCTACCAGTTTATTCAGATTTTTCAGGTTCTCGTCCATTACCGTTTTTATATTGTCGGGGGTGTTCAATCCCAGAGAGTCAAGACTGTCGTAATCGGGATAAACCAAAGCCACAAGTTTTTTATTGCGTTCTATAATCAGACTTTCCAGAACGAAGGGCATATTATTTAACTTCGCTTCAATTTCCTCCGGAAAGATATTTTGTCCGTTGGAGCTTAACAGCATGGTTTTGCTGCGGCCGCGGATATATATGAAGCCGTTTGCGTCAATGGTTCCCAGGTCACCGGTCTTCAGCCAACCGTCTTCGGTAAATACTTCGCGGGTTGCTTCTTCGTTTTTATAATATCCTTTCATTACGTTTTCTCCGCGCACCTGAATTTCGCCTGTCGTATTGTAGGGTCATCCGAGTCGATACGCACTTCATGATGTCGAGAATTTTTCCTGCAGAACCGGGGATGAAGGTATTCCAGGGGGCATAACTGATGAGCGGGCCGCATTCTGTCATACCGTATCCGATGGTAAAGGGGAATTTTATTTTGTAGAAGAAATCTGTTACTTCCGGGTTCATGGCTGCACCGCCAATAATGACTTCCTTGAACCGTCCGCCCAGAGCGTCAATTAGTTTTTTACGGATTTGCGCATATATCTGATTGTCCAGCAAAGGGATATTCAATGCCCATTTCATGCTGCGCTTATTGATAAGTGGCTGAATGACATTTTTGTATATCTTTTCTATTACCAGGGGGACTGTGATAATCAGGTTGGGCTTCACTTCTTCGAAGGCTTTCATCAGAATTTTTGGAGAAGGTGTCTTGCCTAACAGCGTGACATGGGTTCCCACGGCCGTTGCGGTCAGAAAATCGAAAGCACAACCATAAGCATGGGCCAAGGGTAGGAAAGAAAGTACTTTTTCTCCTTTTTTCAACAGTCCTGTTCGGATACCGAAGGTGACATTGCCTGCCAGATTGTTGCCTGTCAGCATCACTCCTTTGCTGAAGCCGGTGGTGCCCGAGGTATAGTTAAACAACATCACTTTATCATTAGACAATTCGGTATAGATGATGTTCTCCTTTTGGAAACCTTTGGGATAGGCTTTTTTCATGGCCGTATCTATGTTGCGCATGAATTTCTGAATAGTCTCTCCATCACGCTGGTGCAGACAACGGTAATCTGTCAAAGAAAAGACAGCACGTAAGTTGCCCAATGCTTCTTCTTCCAGGTTTTCCCAGATATTATCGCTGACAAACAGGAATGTGGATTCGGAATGATTGACGATATGATGAACGTCATTCGGCTTAAAGTCTTGAAGAATAGGTACAACGATGGCGCCATAGGTAATTGTTGCCATATATGCTATGCACCAGCGAGAAGTATTCTTACCTATGATTGAAAATTTTATCACCGCGTCGGAGACTGCAATGTTGAAACAGCAGGTGTAACTTGGCTATTTCTTCTGCCACTTGTCCATACGTAAAAAGCGTTGTCTTCACCATAATCTGTGTAACACGGTAAATCCCAGTTCTCCTTAAAGCTATTCTCGTATAGCTTAATAAAGTTCTCTTTTATCATTGCACAATTTTTGATGTAATGTGCAAAAATAAGCATAATTATTGGTATTCTAAAAGAATTAAGGAGAATTATGTGTAACTTTGTTGCCTAATATAGATAAATAGGTATGATTGATACGACAATATTCCAAAATAAAACGGCCGTTTATTATACATTGGGCTGTAAATTGAATTTCTCAGAAACCTCAACAATTGGCAGAATTCTGAAAGAAGCCGGTATCCGTACTGCGCGTAAAGGAGAGAAAGCCGATATTTGTGTTGTAAATACTTGTTCGGTTACTGAGGTTGCCGATAAAAAGTGCAGGCAGGCCATCCATCGGTTGACTAAACAGCATCCGGGTGCCTTTGTTGTTGTCACCGGATGTTATGCTCAGCTGAAGCCGGAACAGGTAGCGAATATTGAAGGGGTAGACCTTGTTCTCGGTGCAGAGCAGAAAGGGGAGCTGATGAATTACCTTGGAAATCTGGAGAAGCATGAGAAGGGAGAAGCCATTACGACGGCTACCAAAGATATTTCGCAGTTTTTTCTCCTTCGTGTTCGCGGGGTGACCGTACCCGTTATTTCTTGAAGGTGCAGGATGGGTGTGACTATTTTGCTCTTATTGTACGATTCCGTTTGCCCGTGGACGCAGCCGTAACGGACGGATTGAGGACATAGTGGCGCAAGCTCGTCGGGCAGCCGGGGAAGGTGGAAAGGAAATAGTTATTACCGGGGTGAATATCGGAGATTTCGGAAAGACGACAGGCGAAACATTTTTTGATTTGGTGAAGGAACTGGATAAAGTGGAGGGTATCGAACGTTATCGTATCTCTTCTATCGAGCCTAATTTGCTGACGGATGAGATTATTGAATATGTTTCTCGTTCGCGTGCTTTTATGCCTCATTTCCATATTCCTTTGCAGAGTGGCAGTGACGATGTGTTGAAGTTGATGCGCCGTCGTTATGATACGGCATTGTTCGCTTCTAAGATTCGCAAGATAAAAGAAATGATGCCCGATGCTTTTATCGGTGTGGATGTGATTGTGGGAACCAGGGGGGAGACAGAACTGTATTTTGAAGATGCATATCGTTTTATCGAAGGGCTTGAGGTGACTCAACTTCATGTGTTCAGTTATTCTGAACGTCCCGGTACTCAGGCGTTGAAAATAGATCATGTGGTTTCTCCCGAGGAGAAACATCGGCGGAGCCAGCGTTTGTTGGCGCTTTCGGACGAAAAGACAAAGGCTTTTTATGCCAGACATATTGGCAAAGAGGCTATCGTGCTTGCCGAAAAATCGAAGGCGGGAATGCCGAATGCATGGCTTTACGGATAATTATATCCGGGTGGAACTGGAACATGATGATGCGCTTGACAATAAGTTGGTGCGCGTAAAATTGGGTGATTTTAATGAAGACGGTACTGCCTTGAAAGGTACAATTATATGAAAAAGATATCAGTTGTCATATTGAATTGGAATGGGGAAGCTATGTTGCGGCAATTTCTTCCTTCGGTGATAGCATATTCTGAGGCGGAAGGAGTGGAGGTATGTGTGGCTGACAATGCTTCTTCGGATGCATCGTGTGACGTGGTGAGGAAAGAGTTTCCTGCTGTGCGCCTTATTGAACTGGAGGAAAATTATGGCTTTGCCGAAGGGTATAACCGTGCCTTGCAGCAGGTGGATGCGGAATATGTGGTTCTTTTGAACAGTGATATCGAGGTGACACCTCATTGGTTGGAGCCTTTGTGGGATTTTATGGAAGTTCATCCCGAAGTGGCTGCTTGTCAACCCAAACTTCTGAGTCAGCGCAATAAGGAGTTTTTTGAATATGCGGGTGCTGCGGGGGGGTATATCGACCGTTATGGGTATCCTTTTTGTCGCGGGCGGATTTTTGAAACGGTAGAGAAGGATGATGGTCAGTATGATACGGTGATGCCTGTTTTTTGGGTTAGTGGAGCTGCCTTTTTTGTCCGCTTGAAAGATTATCGTGAGGCAGGAGGTCTGGATGGGCGTTTCTTTGCTCACATGGAGGAAATTGATCTTTGCTGGCGTTTTCGCAGCCGTGGAAGAGGATTGGTATGTATTCCGCAAAGTGTGGTGTATCATGTAGGTGCGGCTACATTGAAAAAAGAAAGTCCGCGGAAAATATATCTGAACTTTCGGAATAATTTATTGATGCTTTATAAGAATTTGCCTGAAAAGGAACTGAATAAGGTGCTTTGTGTGCGTGGTTTTTTGGATAGGATTGCTGCTATGGTTTTCTATCTTAAGAAGGATAAGGAGAGTGCCAAAGCTGTCTTTCAGGCAAGGAGAGATTTTGAGCGTACCCGTTATAGCTTTGCTTCTGCCCGCGTGGAGAATATGATGAAAGCTACCGATGAGCCTATTCCCGAAAGAATGGAGTATAGTATTTTGTGGAAATATCATGCGTTGGGCAAGAAAAGGTTTTCACAATTGCGTAATTTTGTGAAAGGGCTGACTGCCTGATGTGGGTAAACTAAATTTAGTATATTAAAAAAAACGACTATGAGCAAATTGGTTAGAAAAATTGGCTTGGTGGCACATGATGCCATGAAGAAGGACTTGATAGAATGGGTTCTTTGGAACTCGGAACGGTTGATAGGTCACAAGTTTTATTGCACGGGAACTACAGGAACACTTATCCGGGAAGCTTTGAAAGAGAAACATCCTGATGTGGAATGGGATATTACTATTCTGAAATCAGGTCCGCTGGGTGGTGACCAGCAGATTGGTTCGCGCATTGTGGAAGGAGAAATCGATATTCATTTTTTTCTTTACCGACCCGATGACTCTCCAGCCGCATGATACGGATGTAAAAGCATTGACTCGTTTGGCGGGTGTGGAGAATATTGTTTTTTGCTGTAACCGCTCTACGGCTGATCATATCATAACCAGCCCTCTGTTTGTTGACCCGGAATATGAGCGCACTCATCCGGATTATACCGGATATACACAGCGCTTTGCCAATAAGCCGGTAGTATCTGAGGCAGTGGAACGGGTCAATAAACGTAAAGGCAGAAAGAATAAATAATTATTTTATTCCAATGGCGTAAAGTGTATTTTATCGGTCGTAGTGTACTGCGACTCCTACTTTCTGACAATCCGCCCCCATAGGCGGATTTTCTTTGTATAGACGAATATCTATTTCTTCGATGACAGGGAAATCATGGAACAGCCGTTCCGCTATGCGTTCACATACGTGTTCCAATAACCTGGAAGGCGTTTTCATAACTTCTTTTACCGCGGTATGTACGTCGGCATAGCTTACGGTTCCCTCCAGTCTGTCTGTCTGGGCTGCATGGATAAAATTTGTTTTTAATTTCAGGTCAATGGTAAAGTTGGCTCCCACAACCGTTTCTTGTGGAGCTACTCCATGACGGGCAAAGAATTTAAGACCTTCCAGGCATATATACATTGATGTTGCTTTCATGCTTTTGTTTTTATTGGACGGACAAATATAAGGTACTTTTTCCTTATGGGAAAGAGAAGCAGAAAAAATGCTAAAAGAAAGAGGAATTGCCATTCGATACAGGCAGTTCCTCTTTTCTTCTCTTTTGTGATTACATTATATAATAAACCATTATCCGCATCTTGACGCTCCACAGGTTTTGGCAGATAAGGCATCCCTCCTTGATAAACGAGAGTTTCATGTCCGCAATTCTGACATCTTCTGACCGTCGGCTTTCTGTTCCGTCGGTAACATATTTTTTCAGATGCACGTTCTACACCGTTTTTCCATGTGTTGATGCTTTCGCTGTCCAATTGCAGTGAGTCCACCAACTTAATGACGCGGTCGATAGGCATGCGCCAGCGGAGGACGCCCGAAATCAGTTTGGCATAGTTCCAGTATTCTTTATTAAACTTCTCGGACAGACCTTCGATGGTGGTCTTGTATCCGCGCTTGTTTTCAAACTGGAAGTCGTAGTGTTTGTTGCCGTCTTCGTCTACATTTTTAATGATTCGTCCGCTAGTGACAGACTTCGGCAATAAGATGCCCTCTTCATCGTCTTGCAGACCGGTAAATATCTCGTATGGGTGACCGTCCAGCAGACCGACAAAGGCTACCCATTTTTCCTTGTTGTTCTGGAAACGGATGACATCGGCTTCTAATACTTTCGGGCGGACTTCGACTACCGTAGGCGGTTTGCAAGGTGGCATTTCTTCTTTCTTATCCTTCTTCTTGTTGGAAATCAATACACCGGAACGTGACCCGTCACGATATACGGTACAACCTTTGCAGCCCGAACGCCATGCTTCTACGTAAAGACGGTTTACGAGGTCTTCATCCACATCATTTGGCAAGTTGATGGTGACACTGATGGAATGGTCAACCCATTTTTGGATGCGTCCTTGCATTTTTACTTTCATCAGCCAGTCTACATCATTTGATGTTGCCTTATAATAAGGTGATTTTTTTACCAATTCGTCTATTTCTTCCTGTGTATAACGCTTGGCGGGGTTCGTAGCCGTTTATTTTCCATCCATGTTACAAACTTATGGTGGAATACCACATATTCTTCGAAGGCGTCACCTGTTTCATCCACAAAGTCAACATGTACTTGCGGATCATTCGGGTTGACTTTTCTTCTGCGCTTGTAAACCGGCATAAATACGGGTTCAATGCCCGAAGTGGTCTGAGTCATCAAACTGGTGGTTCCCGTCGGAGCAATTGTCAGACAGGCAATGTTACGGCGTCCGTATTTGAGCATGTCTTCATACAATTTCGGATCAGCTTCTTTCAAGCGGTTGATGAAGGGGTTGTCTTTTTCTCTTTCGCTGTCATAGATAGCGAATGCACCGCGTTCTTTTGCCATTTCTACAGAAGAACGATATGCTTCCAAGGCAATTCGTTTTATGCACTTTTTCCGAAAATTCGGTTGCTTCTTCAGTTCCGTAGCGTAGTCCCATGGCGGCGAGCATATCTCCTTCGGCAGTGATACCTACACCGGTACGGCGTCCCTGACCGCTTTTCTTGTATATTTTTTCCCACAGATGTCTTTCTGCCCCTTTTACTTCTTCACTTTCAGGGTCGGAGTCAATCTTGGTCATAATTCTTTCGATTTTCTCCAGCTCCAAGTCGATAATGTCATCCATGATGCGTTGAGCTAAAGCAACATGTTTTTTGAACAGCTCAAAATCGAAATAGGCATCCTTGGTGAAGGGATTGACTACATAAGAATATAGATTGATAGCCAGCAAACGGCAGGAGTCGTAAGGACATAAGGGAATCTCACCGCAAGGGTTGGTAGACACTGTGCGGTAACCTAAATCTGCATAACAGTCGGGTACGGATTCGCGTATGATGGTATCCCAGAACAGAACACCCGGTTCTGCCGACTTCCACGCATTGTGTACAATCTTCTTCCATAAAGCCGAAGCGTCTATTTCTTTGGTTGTCGAAGGTGTGGCAGCATCGATGGGATATTGTTGTGTATATGGAGTACCGTCAACAGCTGCCTGCATGAATGCATCGTCAAGTTTTACAGAGACATTGGCTCCTGTAACTTTGCCTTCTGTCATTTTAGCATCGATAAATGCTTCAGAATCGGGGTGCTTGATAGATACGCTCAGCATCAATGCACCACGACGGCCGTCTTGAGCTACTTCACGGGTGGAATTTGAATAACGCTCCATAAAAGGAACCAATCCTGTAGAAGTCAGTGCTGAGTTCTTGACAGGTGAACCTTTCGGACGGATATGAGACAAATCATGTCCTACTCCTCCACGACGTTTCATCAGCTGAACCTGTTCTTCATCAATGCGGATAATGGCACCATAGGAATCGGCTGCACCTTCCATTCCGATAACAAACAGTTGGACAATGATGCTACTTGGTAATCATTGCCGATGCCTGTCATCGGACTTCCTTGTGGAACGATGTACTTAAAATGGTCCAATAACTCGTAAAGTTGTTGTGCGTCCAGCCCGTTTTTGTATTTGCTTTCAATGCGGGCCACCTCATTGGCAATACGCCAATGCATGTCTTCCGGTGACTTTTCGTAAATATTGCCGAAAGAGTCCTTTACTGCGTATTTGTTTACCCAAACCCTGGCAGCAAGTTCATCGCCCTTAAAGTATTGTAAAGATGCTTCAAAGGCTTCGTCGTAGGAGTAAATTCGTTTTTTCCACTTTTCTGTTCAGATTTACTATAATTATTAATAAGCTTAAGATGTAGAAGTCCTAACTCATTTATAACAAAAGCGTCGGCAAAGCTATATATGTTTTCTGAATAAACAAAATAAATATCGAATAAGTTTTCAACAATTTAAAAGTTATCCAAAACGGTCTGTTAATTATTTGATTTTCAATATAGGTTGTTGATGCGTGAGCTGCTAAAGTTTTCTATTTGGAAAATTTGAGTAAAATGTGAAGTAATGAAATAATTGAAAACTCCAAATGTTTGGGGCGGATTATTTTGCAAAAAAGGTTATTGAATACGCTTTTCTTTTCTTATCTTTGCAAGAAAAAGAATATGGATTCAATAAAGAACAGACGGTCTATCCGTAAATACAAGCAGGATGAAATTCCCGCTTCTTTGTTAAATGATTTGCTTGAAGAGGCTTTTCGTGCTTCTACTATGGGGAATATGCAACTATATAGTGTGGTAGTCACTCGTGATAAACAGATGAAGGAAAAATTGGCACCGGCTCATTTTAATCAGCCTATGGTAACGGGTGCACCGGTGGTGCTTACTTTTTGTGCCGACTTTAACCGCTTTAGTAAATGGTGTCGGGCACGCAAAGCGGAACCGGGATATGATAATCCTATCTCTTTTTTGAATGCGGCGACAGATGCATTGCTGGTTACACAAAATTTTTGCACATTGGCGGAAGAACATGGGTTGGGTATTTGCTATTTGGGTACTACTATCTATAACCCGGACCAGATAGTTGAGATTCTCCAGTTGCCGGAACTGGTGATGCCGGTAGCTACCATAACGGTAGGATATCCTGACGAATGTCCTTCACAGGTCGACCGTCTTCCTGTTCAGGGGCTGTTGCATGATGAGGTTTATCATGATTATTCGGTTGAAGACATCGACCGTATTTATGCTTATAAAGAATCATTGCCGGAGAATCATCGATTTATAGAGGAGAATCAGAAGGAGACATTGGCTCAGGTGTTTACCGACGTACGTTATAAGAAGGCTGATAACGAGTATATGTCGGGTATCCTGAAGGCGACATTAAAGAAACAGGGGTTTGAAAAATAATCCGTTTGTATTTATTTTTAGGCATGAATAACACACGATTTACGGAAAAGATGAAAAATCCGTGTTTATCTGTGTTATTTGTGCCTAAAAAGCAGTCTCTATAGAATGAGACTTTTTATTTTCTTCTTAGTAATGCTTCAATTTCTTCTATATCAGCTTTGAATGATTTATCTACCTCTACCTGATCTTTCACTATTTTGCAAGCATGCAATACGGTAGCGTGGTCTTTATTTCCAATTAACTGACCAATCTTGGAAGAGGAGGCGTCTGTATGCTTTTTTGCAAGGAACATGGCAACCTGACGTACCTGCACGACTTCTCTTTTGCGCGTTTTAGTGTGGATTGCCGATTCTTCTATCTCATAATGACTGCATACTTTGGCGATAATGTCCTCGATGGTAATCGGTTTGCTTTCGCAACGAACCGCTTTGCGAACAATCCGTTCTGCCAAATCGATGTCCACGTCACGCTTAAAGATAATGGACTGTGCCAACAGAGAGTTGATGATACCTTCCAGTTCACGTACGCTTTCGTTGACGTTTTCGGCAATGTAGTTTATTACAGATTCAGGAATATTCAGTCCGTCACGGCGAATCTTGTTGCGGAGAATATTCTTTCTCAGTTCCACATCAGGCTTTTCCAGTTCGGCTACCAAACCCCATTTAAAACGGGTCAGGAGGCGTTCTTCCATACCTTGCAGCATTCACCGGTGCGCGGTCGGAAGTCAGGATAAGTTGCTTACCGTTTTGGTGCAGGTGG
>ENA-OQBD01001449-OQBD01001449.1-human-gut-metagenome-genome-assembly--contig:-NODE-1449-length-11035-cov-3.145031_pt1 | contig 11035 bp, 10 predicted proteins | sample MGYA00242742_ERZ504543 | MGnify/ENA primary metagenome ERZ504543 (study PRJEB26092, sample SAMD00036239) | human gut metagenome | host: Homo sapiens | study: EMG produced TPA metagenomics assembly of... | reverse complement strand
CGAGAATTTCAAGCGAGGTGGCAGCTTATCTTCTGTGGTTTTAGGATCTTTCTTGGCAGAAACCTTAAGTAGTCTAGCGGAGACTAAGGATTTTAAATCTACGCTGAAAGAGAAACAAGCGTCTATTGCAAGCCATGAAGTTTTATGGGCGTCAATCCGAGGGGAATGCGGAAAGGATCCTAGACGGTTTCAAGGAATTTCAGGAGGCTGCGGGAAACACGCCGGAATTACAAGAAATCTATACTTAATCATTGTAAAAACACCCCTATCAGAATATACATTTAAATTGTCAAGTTGTATAACTCCTAATAAGTTATACTCATTTATCTTTGCCTCATTGATTTTAGACACCTATCCGTATGGATGATCTAATAAAAGATAGTGTATAATGACCACCATATTTTTTTATGTTTTACTATTCCAAATTAAAGACTGGGATAAAATTTGTGAAGAAGAGGGTAAAATGACATCGCCGATAATTTGCTATATTTTGCTAGGGGTTATCTTATTCATAATCTTGATGCGTATACTTTCCATATTGCAGTTTTTGCGATTGAAGCGGAAGGTAAAGAAACGTATTTCCCCGAAACACGATAAACCTTCCTGTAAATAAAGCCTCTACCCGCTTACATTCATTAATAATTAACGGAAGAACCAATTCGCTTCTTTCTATGTTTATATAAAAAAAGCGTTTAGATCATGGGCTTCAACATTCCTTACACAGACAAAAAGCGGGTCGTAATTATCGGGGGCGGATTTGGGGGGGTTAAAACTAGCTGAGAAATTGAAAAAGAGCAAGTTTCAAGTAGTCTTAATCGACAAGAACAACTATCACCAGTTTCCTCCCCTGCTTTATCAAGTAGCGTCCTCCGGCTTAGAATATAATGAAATATCCTTTCCATATCGAAAGATATTCCAGAAGAGAAAGAACTTTTACTTCCGGTTGGCAGAGGTCTATGGCGTCAATCCGAAAGGGCATACCATTCAAACCTCCATCGGCGAATTGGAATATGATTATCTTGTAATCGCCGCTGGAACTATCACCAACTTCTTTGGAAACAAAACGATCGAGGAACAGTCTCTACCCATGAAAACGGTAGAAGAGGCGTTAGCTTTACGAGACACCTTATTAATTAATTTAGAGAAAGCGACTACTTGTACGGACCCGGACGAGAAGCAAGCTTTGCTAAATATAGTTGTTGTAGGTGGAGGGGCTACAGGTGTAGAAGTATCCGGCGCCTTATCCGAGATGAAACGGTTTGTTTTGCCGAAAGACTATCCGGATCTAGGAAACTTTCATATGAATATCTATCTGATAGAAGGGTCCTCTAAATTACTAGGGGCCATGTCTCCGGAAGCCTCCTCCAACGCTAAACGCTTCCTTGAGGATATGGGCGTTAACATCATTCTTCAGAAGCGTGTCGTGGACTATAAGGATGGGGACGTTTTCTTAGATGACGGACAAACCATACCCACTAGGACCTTACTTTGGGTAAGTGGTGTGAAAGCGGTGCATTTCGATCATATCGAAGGAGAACTCTTGACCCGGGGGGAACGGATTATCGTCAATGAATGTAATCAAGTAAAAGGCTTATCCAATATATTCGCCATAGGAGATGTCTGCTGGATGGCAGAACCGGATTACCCGAACGGACATCCGCAAGTCGCTCAGGTAGCGATTCAGCAAGGTGAGTTATTAGCCGAAAATCTACAACGGATCGAGGCTCTAAAAAAACCGAGACCTTTCCATTATAAGAATTTAGGAACTTTAGCTACTGTCGGCAGGAATAAAGCGGTTGCCGATTTAAATAAGGTGAAATTACATGGATTTACGGCATGGTTGGTTTGGATGCTCGTACATTTACGTTCCATCTTAGGAATCAAGAATAAGCTAATTGTACTGATCGACTGGATCTGGAATTATTTCACGTACGACCGTTCCATGCGTTTCATCTTGTTCATCCAAAAGCACAAACAAGATGGAACACAGGGCACGGAACCTACTTTATAAACTATAAGTCAACGTAAGCCAAGCTACCCGGGCATCACGATTGCGCTTTTGCGTCATTTCTAAGTTCGGGGCATCAATAATCGTTGTTTCTTCTAAACTATCGAATATATTGTTGATACTTAAGTTCGCGCATAATTTACGATTGAGGAAATATTGAGAGAGACCGGCATTTACGCTATAACGGCCTTTGATCTTACCTTGAGGCGTAAGCTGGTCGGAAACGTAGAAGCCGTCTACCTGAAAATCCGTAGTCGGCGTAATACTTACGTTTACATTCCCCTTCACATCCCAGCAAACCAAGGATTTCTTCTCGTCATAGCCTATCGTACGCCCATCGATCTCGTCCCGATAGATATCCCCGGAGAAACCGACCGTCAAGATACGTACCGGATTCCAGCTACCGGACAAGTCGGCTCCGACTGCTTGGCTATGTCCGATATTCTCTTTCTTCCAAACCGTCTCGTCATTTACTTGGCTAGCGGTTTCCATGATACGATTCGTACGATTCCGGTAATAAATAGCCGGAGTCAAACGGAGACGGGGAGCCGAGAACTGATATCCTAGCTCTACGTTATGGATAAACTCATCCTTCAAGTCCGGATTCCCCTGTATGATATGGGTAGGATCACTGTTATTCAAGAAAGAGCACAAATAGCTGCCATTCGGACGAATCGCCCGTTGCTGATAACTCAAGCTTAAGCGATTGCTCTTATTCACCTCATAAGTAAAACGGGAACGAGGATACAAATGAAAACGGGAACTCTTGTTCTCTTTGCCTTTTATCCCCTGCCAATAAGGATCGTTGATCCAAGAAGGGCTAAACTCATCCATCTTAAAATGACTAAATTCCGCCTGTATCCCTATCTCCGCGTTAAAAGCGCCCCAATTCTTAACCACGTCCGCATAGATCAAATTCAGATAACGGTTGAAATCGTAATTATACGATTTCGCCGGACTTAACTCAAAACTACCGTCAACCTTATCAAAAGCAGCCGTCAGATAATCCTCGTTTCGCACACGACCTATATAACCAAGCTTGAAATCCCAACCATCGATCTCCTGCCCATATCCAAATCCCCAGAAATAATTATGTTTCGTATGGTCGATAGATTGGTTATCCTCCGAGACGATATTCCCGTTTTGAGGATTCTCATTCTTGAAATCATTATCCTCATCATACGAGAAATTATTATAGTTGAATACGGTATAAAAACCTTGATTCTCCGAAATCTCATGGTTCCAATACGCTTCGGCGGCATAAGCTTCCTGGCGCTGGTCGTTATACCGGTTACGGATCACATACTTCATTTGCTCCCCTTTCGGGTTGAATACCCGGTTGTTAATGCGTCCATACCGGCTATAATCCATCAAATGATACAGGCCATGCACGGTGATCCGGTCTTTCGCGGAAAGATCATAGTCTACTTTCATATCCGCCACATGTACGTCCGGACGAGCCGTGGCATTATTATTCATCTCCGTCCGGTTTTTAGCGGTCGCGGTCGATTTGCTGAAAGATCGTTCCCGGTATTCCCTCCTATAATTGTATTTCGCATTGATATGGAATTTTCCGGGATGCAAATTCAATACCGCTCCTGCGTTATATCGCTCATTCCATCCCGCCCCAAGCGTAACATATAGAGGGGAATCTCCCGTTCCATACATACGAGGCACCAGATTGAGTATGCCCGCGTCACCATCCGGCACCGCATTAATCGGAGGAAATGCCCCTAATGAGATCTGGTTAAAGAACAGGGCGGGAAGTTGGATCAGCACGTCACCGCTATATTCTTCCAGCAAACCGTAAGGAACTCCATCGACAAGCATCCCGACATTACCGGAGCCCCTGTATGTAACGGCTCCTTCCATATCGGTAATGACAGAAGGCAATTGGCGAAAAGCATCCGCCGTCGTATTGGTAACGCTACTCAAGTTATTATCTACCCGCAAGATTTTCATCCCACCCCTCTCGCTCAACCCGGCGAAACGGGTACCCTGAATCTCTATATTCCGAATCGTAAGCGTCGTATCGGCAGGAGTCTGCGAGAATACCGGCATAGCCAATAGAGCGGCCAATGGAAGAAGTAAAATTTGTCTCATATCATTATCTATGGTTTATAAACAAAAAAGTCTGTATGTTCAACGCATACAGACTGTCCTCAAAACTCGTTTACTGATTATTATTCAGCAGGAGCAGCTTCTACGGCAACAGAGTCAGTAACCTCGACAGCTACAGAATCAGTAGCGGCAGCATCCTCTTCTACTACAGGAGCTTCCTCAACTACAGTAGCCTCTTCTGTTTCAGCAACAGATTCGGTAGATTCAGCAGATTTGTTGCCACAAGATGCGAATGATACAGCTGCGATAACAGCAGCAAATGCAACTAACGTTTTTCATTTTGTTCTTAATTTAAACGGTCTATAATATCTTGTTGTTGTAAAACGATGCAAATGTATGTATTAATCATATATGTTGTACAACATAAGACGATTTTTTTTTGAATTATTTTCTACCGCTTTTACAATATGCTGAATATTAGCTGCGTTTGCTTTCTATTTATTTATCAATAATTACTGTACAGGTAACGCTTAATACTTTTCTTCGGTGTTTTCTCAAATTCTGTCGGATACAATTGTATCTCCGAGATCGTTTCGTAAGGAGCCAAGAGCTTGTTCAACTCTATCCTATTTTGTTCCATGATAACTGGAAGATCCGTATGCGAGATACCCGTACTATCCACCGTATCGTAATCCGGATACACCATCCCGATCAATTTCCCGTTTTTCTCCACGACCAAACTCTCCATCACGAATGGCAAATTGTTCAATTTGGATTCAATCTCTTCCGGATAAATATTTTGTCCGCTAGCGCCCAAGATCATCGTCTTGCTACGTCCACGTATAAAAATACGGTTGTCATGATCGATCGTACCCAAATCACCCGTCCTTAGCCAGCCATCTTCCGTGAAGACATTTTGGGTTGCCTCATCATTCTTATAATAGCCTTTCATTACGTTCTCGCCCGATACTTGAATCTCGCCTACCTTATTATAAGGGTCTTCCGAATCGATACGGACTTTCATGATCCCTTTCAATATCTGTCCGCAAGAACCGGGCACATACTCATTATTATGGTCATAACTGATCAACGGGCCACATTCCGTCATACCATAACCGATCGTGAACGGGAATTTGATCTTATACAAGAAATCCGTTACTTCTTGATTCATGGCGGCGCCCCCCACGATCACTTCACGGAAACGTCCTCCCAAGGCATCCACCAAATGTTTGCGGATCTGGGCATAGATACGTGAATCCAACAGTGGGATATTCAAAGCCAACTTCAAGGTTCGCTTATTCAACTGAGGAAGGATCATCTTCTTATAGATCTTCTCCAAAATCAGGGGAACCATCAAGATCAAGTTCGGCTTCAGCCTCCTCGAATGCCTTTAATAAGATCTTAGGAGACGGCACCTTACCCAATAAATAGACATGCACACCGAATGCCATGGGTACCAATAAATTGAAAGCGCAACTATAGGCATGGGCCAGAGGCAGGAAACATAACTCACGTTCACCCCGGAACAATAGATCCAGTGTCCGGGCATACGTCACGTTTCCGGCTAAATTATTCCCCGTCAACATAACCCCTTTGCTAAATCCGGTCGTACCCGATGTATAGTTGATCTCTACCACCTTGTCATTATCCAGCTCAGCGTATTTGATATCCTCTTGGGTGAAGCCATCCGGATATTTCTCGGTCATCTTCTCATCCAGCGATTTCATCAACTTCTGGATATTCTCCCCATCCCGTTGATGCAAGCAACGATAATCAGAAAGAGAGAATACACCGCGAACCCTTCTTCGATCTTATCTTCCTCCAAAGAATCCCAAATCCGGTCGCTAACAAACAAAAAAGACGATTCCGAGTGGTTAATAATATGATGTACATCATTCGGATTAAAGTCCTGAAGAATAGGCACGATAATCGCCCCATAAGTAACAACCGCCATATAAGCGATGCACCAACGGGAGCTGTCTTTACCGATCAACGCGATCTTGTCTCCACGACGGACTTGGCACTCATGGAATAAAAGATGAATACGTGCGATCTCCGTTGCTACATCACCGAAAGTAAAGGTTTACTTTTCCCGTAATCCGTTAATGCCGGCAAGGCCCAGTTTTCCTTGAAACTCTCCTCGTAAATCTTAATGAAATTCTCTTTGATCATAGCACACTTTTGTGAAATTTGCGTAAAAGTAAAAACAAATCCTTACTTTTGCCATGATATAACCTATAAATTTAAAATAAGAATGAAAAGAATCACTCTCGCATGGGCATTGACCCTCTGTAGTTTTATTACATTTATCGCCTGTTCATCCCCAGATGTTGGAGAAAGAAGCGTAAGCATTATCCCCGCTCCGGCCCAAATGACAGTAGGCGAAGGTACATTCACGATCCATCCCGGCATCGAGATCGGTTATGCGGACGAATCCTTAAAGGGTATGGGCGAGTTGCTATCCAACGAGATAGAAAAGCTATCCGGCATCAAGCTGGCTTCCGCCTCAGACAAAGAATCGAATTGCATCATCTTCCTCGAGTTGACAGATCCGAAAGAGTTCGCCGACCTGCCAAAAGCTTATGGATTGAGTCCGAAAGATAGTGTCCCCGTAGATGAGTCTTACTCCCTCTCCATCCAAAAGAGAAACATCTACATCAAGGCCACTACCCTAGAAGGTATCTATCGAGGTATCACTACCTTGAAACAAATCGTGGGTGGTAATCTACAACCCGGAGGCGAGAAGATTTATCTACCGCTACTGGAAGTGAAGGACTCACCTCGTTTCGCTTGGCGTGGGCTTTCTTTCGATGTATCTCGTTGCTTCTTCGATCCCGAGGAAGTGAAACAAGTGATCGATATGGTCGCCTTATATAAGATGAACGTACTGCATATGCATCTTTCCGATAACCAAGGTTGGCGTATCGAGATCAAGAAATATCCCGAGCTAGCGGAAATAGGAGGTCAACTTCCCAACAACGGGAGAAAAGGAGGCTATTATACGCAAGAGGAATTCAAGGATCTCGTGAATTACGCGAACGAACGCTTCATCACGATCATCCCGGAAGTGGATATCCCGGGGCATACAGCTGCCGTATTCGCCGCCTATCCGGATTTCAAGAACGCGGTTAAATTCAAGACCAAGGTTAACATCCCGGGGCAGGCCTTCAATGCCCTCGATGTAGATGATCCGAAAGCGATGCAATTTACGGAGGATGTTATCGCGGAGCTAGCCGCTTTAGCACCCGGAAACTACATTCATATCGGAGGCGACGAGGCGATCGGCTTACCCCATGATAAGTTCGTCCGTTTTATAAATAAGACACGGGAAATCGTATTGAAGAATGGAAAGAAAATGGTCGGCTGGCAAGAAACCGCCCGTGCGGATATCTCGGAAGGCGATGTCATCCAGCACTGGATTTATCTGAAGCAAAAAAACGAGGACTCTTCTAAGAAAAAAGATAATATACCTGCCGAATATAAAGAGATCATGGCCTTATTCGCCGAATTCATGAAAGAGGCACCAAAAGATCCGGGTCTTGGTATATCCAAAAAAGCGAAAGTGATTCTCTCGCCGAGCGGTTACGTTTATCTGGACCATAAATATCTGGAACCAAGTGCGGACTCCACCCAAAACGCGGAGCAAGAACGTTTAGGTATGGCCGCCTACGAGAAACAAACGATCCAAGAAATGTACGACTGGGACCCGATGACCTTCAACCCGACTGTAGAGAATCCTCAAAAAGATGTAGCGGGTATAGAAGCCGCTATCTGGTGCGAGACGATCACCAATTTCAGAGATCTGCAATTCCTGTTAATGCCTCGTTTGGCAGGTGTCGCCGAAAAAGGTTGGTCCAAAGTAGAGAACACACATTGGGACGAATATAAAGTAAGACTTGGTGCGCAAGCCCCCTTATGGGAAAAGGCCGATTGGAACTATTTTAAATCATCCTTAGTGGATTGGAAATAGCAGTACAAAATCTTCATAATATTACGAATATTTCGAAACAAATTAAATATCTTTGTCCTATCAACTTTAGGACAAAGATATTTTTATGAATAAATGGCTTATTATATTTGCGATATTACTAACCGCTTGTACCGGCACAAGCGAGAAATCAGAGGAATGTATAACAATTGACCTAGCAACTGTTTTTGACCATCAGCCTCAAGAAGTAGCCTTAAAGAAATGGGCGAAATCCATCCAATTCATCCCTCTGCAAACGAATGACTCAATCTTGATCAAATACATCTCCCGCATTATTAAACATGGCGATAAGCTATTGGTACAGCATGATAACAGAGCTTCCGTTTTCGACTTGGCAGGAAAATATTTATACGATATCGGCAAACAAGGAGGAGGTCCGGATGAGTTTAGTCGTATATCCGGACTAGAACCTCATGATCATCTTATTTATATAAAAGATAGCCCCACTCGGATAAAGATATACGATTGGCAAGGGAAATTCCACCAAACCATTCAAATTCCGGATAAGAACATCCGGGGATTTTATCCCCTCCCTAAGACGAACGTTATCCTAGGTCACGTACCCAACCTCTCTGGCAACGCACCCATTCGGTTCTATTTTTGCCAAGATATAGTCATATCGGATAGCATACCTTACTATAAATCTTATACAGAACCTCCTTTCGTCATGACATTTACCTATGAGTTCCGTCCTTTCGACGGAAATAAGATTGCCGCATTTAAGGAGTTGTTCTGCGATACGATATTTAAAGTTTCCAACGACATGAAGCTAACTCCTTATGCCGTCCTCGATCTAGGTAAATACCGAACACCCGAGGAACTCCGTTATAATATCACGATAGACGATATAAAAAACGACCTGTTCAGGACAAAGACAATCCCTGTCATACCCGGGCAAATCGGAGACCGGCTCTATATGCATAACTTCTCTGATAAAGATACCTATACATTATATTATGATATAGCGGAGAAGCAATTAGCCTATGTACAATTCATATACCCGGAAAACTCATTTGAACTTCCCGAAGAAGCCTATTTCACTCCCAAATACATCTCAAACGACAACCGTTACCTAATCGACTGGGAGCAACCCGAGAATGATAACAATCCGGTATTAATCTTAGTGGAACCCTAGTTGCCGTATTTCCTCTATCGGCACAATAAACAAAACAAGGCCGCAGCAAGGACTATTCGATAACAAGTCTTCATAAATAATGTTGCTTGACTGTATCTATTCCTTAGTTCACGGCATGGTTTTTACAGACCACGTCATGGTTTATACAGACCACGACGTGAATCGCACAAACCACGCCGTGGTTTGTAGAATATATCCAATAGCAAAAAAGAATAGATAAGCTTCCGGAAAACTATTTATGCAATAGTAATGAGTTTTTAAGTCCATCTCAATCCGAACTCTTTACTAATCCGGGCTTAATTAGTACCTTTGCACTCTAACTAAATCGAAAATGATAGATCAGACCGTATTTAACAATAAAAAGGCCGCTTATTATACGCTGGGTTGCAAACTAAATTTTGCGGAGACCTCTACCATTGGAAAGCTATTAGCCGAACAAGGGGTACGCAAGGTGCGCCCCGGTGAAAAAGCGGATATATGCGTGGTGAATACTTGCTCCGTAACGGAACTAGCCGACAAGAAATGCCGGCAAGCGATTCGCCGGATCGGTAAACAACACCCCGGTGCCTTTATCGTGGTGACCGGTTGCTACGCACAGTTGAAGCCGGAGGAAGTCTCCCATATAGAAGGCGTTGACTTGGTTCTTGGCGCCGAACAGAAATTAGAGATCCTTCAATATCTGGAGAACCTAGAGAAGAAAGAAAATGGTGGAGCGGTTATCGCCTCACAAAGCAAGGATATACGTTCCTTCTCCCCTTCCTGCTCGGCGGACGACCGTACCCGTCATTTCTTGAAAGTACAAGACGGATGCGATTATTATTGCTCTTATTGCACCATACCCTTCGCCCGCGGAAGAAGCCGGAACGGGACGATCGCCAGCATGGTGGAACAGGCGCAGGAAGTCGCACGTAAAGGAGGCAAGGAGATCGTATTGACAGGCGTGAATATCGGGGACTTCGGCAAAAGTACCGACGAGACCTTTATCGACTTAATCCGGGCTTTGGATGAGGTAGATGGAATCGTACGCTATCGTATCTCTTCCATCGAGCCGAATCGATTACCGACGAGGCAATAGACTTCGTGGCTCACAGCAACGTTTCGCTCCTCATTTCCATATCCCTTTACAAAGCGGCAGCGATGCTGTCTTGCAATTAATGCGCCGCCGTTACGACACCGCTCTTTTTCCCGTCATAAGATCGAAAATGATCAAGGAAGTAATGCCGCATGCTTTTATCGGTGTAGACGTAATTGTTGGAACCCGTGGCGAGACAGACGAGTACTTCGAGGAGGCACGCCAATTCATAGGCAGTTTGGATATAAGCCAACTTCACGTGTTCAGCTATTCGGAACGCCCCGGAACCCAAGCGTTGAAGATCGATCACGTGGTAGATCCGAAGACCAAGCATGCACGCAGCCAACAACTCTTGGATATCTCGGATCGGAAACTACATGCCTTTTATGAGGCCCATATCGGACAGGAAGCGAATGTCTTATTCGAGCATACCAAGAAAGACGGCAAGATGCACGGTTTCACCGAGAACTATATAAAGGTAGAAATCCCTTATGATGCCGCTTTGGTCAATGAGACCCGCAAAGTCGTACTAGGCGGCTGGAATGAGGATCGCACCGCATTAATAGTCAACAATCAATCATCAACCGTCAACTAAGATGTGGGATAAAATACAATATGCCTTTCTTTATAGCTGGGTAAAAGTACACGCCTTACTTCCCATGCGAGCTTTATACGTGTTATCAGACATCCTATATGTCCTTATCTATAAGATAGCCGGATACCGGGTAAAAGTAGTGCGCCGTAATATAACCGCCTCTTTCCCGGATAAAT
>ENA-OQBD01001445-OQBD01001445.1-human-gut-metagenome-genome-assembly--contig:-NODE-1445-length-11051-cov-2.520414_pt1 | contig 11051 bp, 13 predicted proteins | sample MGYA00242742_ERZ504543 | MGnify/ENA primary metagenome ERZ504543 (study PRJEB26092, sample SAMD00036239) | human gut metagenome | host: Homo sapiens | study: EMG produced TPA metagenomics assembly of... | reverse complement strand
ATCGGTGTTGCCAAACCTGCGGCGCCGGGCATGAATCTGATTTTCCGGGGGGATGATGTGTATCCCGGAAAGGTGATTCTGCACAAAGGCCGCTCCCTGTCTTCTGCCGACATTGGTGCGCTGGCTGCCATTGGCCGGGTGCAGGTGCCGGTGGTGAAAAAAGTGACCGTGGGCGTCATTTCTACCGGTGACGAGCTGGTTCCTCCGGAGGCGCAGCCCGGCCCCGGACAGGTGCGGGACGTGAACAGTCCCATGCTGGAGGCAATGCTCTCCACATTTGGGTGCCATGTTGTCAACTATGGGATTGTGGTGGATGATGAGGCACTGCTTTCTCAAAAGGTCAATCAGGCCATTGCGGAATGTGATGCCGTGCTGCTGTCCGGAGGCAGCAGTGTCGGAGTGAAGGATGCCGCCTGCCGCATCATTGAATCCGTAGGCCAGCTTCTGCTTCACGGTATTGCCATTAAGCCCGGAAAACCAACCATTCTGGGAAAAGCCGGGAAAAAGCCCATTGTGGGTCTGCCCGGGCATCCGGTGGCTGCCTACTTTATCACAAAACTTTTTGTGCAGCCCCTGCTGGGACGGCTGATGGATCGGGACCTGACTGCCTATACCGTTACTGCCAGGGTTACAGAGAGCATCAGTGCCAACCATGGCAGAGCCCAGTATCACTGCTGCCGGCTGACAGGAACAGGCGGCGACCTTTATGCCCAACCCATTCGGGGAAAATCCGGCCTTATCACCACTCTGGCAGGGACCGACGGCTATTTCTGCATCAGTCGGGATTGTGAAGGCTTACCCCAGGGAGCGGAAATTCAGGTAACGATTACTTCAGGAGTGTAAGGAGTGTAATTTTATGGGATTTGAATATTTGACCAATGTGCCTCTTGCGCAGGCACGGAAGGAATATCTGGAGCGGCTGGTAAGCGGCGGTTTTGGGTCAAAGGCAGAAACCATTCCTGTCTTTGAAAGCTGTGGTAGGGTGACGGCAAAGGCAGTCTATGCCCACATCTGCGCCCCGCACTATGCCGCCAGTGCCATGGATGGTGTGGCGGTTTCCGCAAAAGAAACCTTCGGTGCGACGGAAACGACCCCTGTTACTCTAAATCCGGACCAGTTTCTTGTGCTGGACACCGGCGACCCGATTCCGGAGGACAAAGATGCAGTCATCATGGTGGAGGACATTGTGAAGAATGGAGATGGTTCCATCACCATTCACGCAGCCGCAGCCCCGTGGCAGCATATCCGCCAGATCGGCGAGGATGTATGCGCCGGGGAAATGATTTTGCCCAGCCATATGACCGTTTCCCCGGCTGCCATTGGTGCGATGATTGCCGGCGGTGTGCTGGAAATTGAAGTGATTCGCAAACCTGTGGTGGGCATCATCCCCACAGGGGACGAGATTATCCCGCCCTGTACAGACCCGAAGCCCGGGGATATTCTGGAATTCAATGGCTCCATTTTTTCCGCAATGTGCGTTCCTGGGGCGCAGAGGCGGTGGTCTATCCCATTGTTCCGGATAAATTTGACCAGATCAAAGAAATGGTTGCCAAAGCGGCAGACGAGTGCGATATGGTAATTCTCAATGCCGGTTCTTCTGCCGGACGGGAGGATTTCTCGGCTCGAGTCATCCGGGAACTGGGTGAGGTGCTGTACCATGGCATCGCCATCAAGCCCGGCAAGCCTGCCATTCTGGGCTGCCGGGGAGAGAAGGTCATTCTTGGAGTGCCCGGTTATCCGGTGTCCGGCATCATCGTCATTGAGCAGCTGCTGAAGCCCCTGATTGACCACTGGCTGAAAGCACCGGCAGCCACTGACACATATGTGAACGCAACCCTTACCCGGCCTGTTGTCAGCGGTCTGAAATATCAGGAGTTTGTCCGTGTTCGCATGGGCTGCGTAGGCGGCAGACTGATGGCCAGCCCTCTGAGTCGGGGCAGCGGCGTGGTTTCTTCTTTTATGAAGGCCGATGGCATTCTGGAAGTACCCCAGGGACTGGAGGGCTACGAGGCGGGAGAGGAAGTGAGTGTCCGCCTGCTGAGCCCCTTAGAAAAGCTGCACAATACGCTGGTGGTTATCGGCAGCCATGATCCGTTGCTGGACGAGTTGGCAGATATGCTCCATTTGGAGGACTCTGCCTTGTACATCAGCTCCTCCCATGTGGGTTCCATGGGCGGTATAATGGCAATCCGCCGTGGTGAGGCGCACATGGCTGGCTGCCACCTGCTGGATACGGCTGACGGCAGCTATAACAAGGCATTTATTCGCAAGTATTTCCCCAAAGGCGGTGTGAAGCTGGTTTCCTGTGTCGGTCGTCAGCAGGGATTGATGGTGGCAAAGGGCAATCCCTCCAGATCCGGAAATTCGCGGATATTGCAAAGGATGGCGTGCGTTATGTAAATCGCCAGAAGGGATCCGGCACCAGGATCCTTGCGGACTATTTGTGTAGGCGGGAGAATGTGGATACTGCTTCTGTCTACGGCTACGATCGGGAAGAACTGACCCACACTTCTGTTGCTGCCCAGATCGCCAGCGGCAGCGCTGATGTCGGTATGGGCATCTACTCCGCGGCAAAGCTCTATGATCTGGACTTTATCCCCATCTGTATTGAGGAGTATGACCTCATTGTCCCTGACCATGCTTGGGATACCCCTATGGTTCAGGCGCTTTTGCACATCCTGAAGAGCGATGCGTTCCGGGGAAAAATCCTGTCCCTCGGCGGCTATACCGTGGATAACCCCGGACAGATTATCCCCCTATGAAAAGCGTAGATGTTGCGGTTATTGGGGGAGGGATTCTGGGCTGCTTTGCGGCCCGGAATCTGATGCGCTGGAATTTGTCTGTCGTGCTGATTGAAAAGGAATTGGATATCTGTACAGGCATTACCCGGGCAAACTCGGCCATCGTCTATGCGGGATATGACAACAAAACCGGTACCCGGAAGGCGGAATTGACGGTTCGTGGAAATGCCTCTTTTGATGATTTGTGCCGTGAACTGGAAGTTCCCTTTTCCCGCTGCGGCTCCTTGCTGGTGACCTATGACAAGGAGAGCCTGGCCCAGCTCCGGAGAAAATGGGAGCAGGGTATCCGCAATGGCGTGCCGGGTCTGGAGCTTCTGACTGGGGGAGAGGCAGAGGCAATGGAGCCTATGCTGGCACCGGGTGTGGCAGGCGCGCTCTATGCCCCGACTACCGGAACGGTGAACCCCTGGCAATTGGGCATTGCCGCCTTTGAAAACGCTGCTGCCAATGGGATGGAACCCATGCTGGGAACCACTGTGGTGGGAATCCGGAAAACCAAGTTTGGCTATCTGGTGGAAACAGATCGCAGCGAACTGCGCTGCAGGGCTGTCATCAACTGTGCAGGACTTTCCGCGGATCGGATACAGGAGCTGTGCTTTCCCTCCGACACGCATCTTCTGATAGATGGAGCAGAATACCTGGTCCTGGACAAACAGGCGCGGAAGCCGAAGCGGGTCATCTTTCAGCAGGCACAGTCCTGCGGAAAAGGCATCACCGCTATCCCGTGTGTGGAAGGGAATCTGCTGCTCAGCGGGGTACGCAAGCCCGTTGGAGAACCCTTTGCCACAACAAAAGAGGGAATATCGGAGTTGAAGACAAGTGCGGTATCGCTGTTTCCGAATCTGAATATGCAGCAGGTAATCCGCTCATTCGCCGCCGCACGGCCAAATCCTCAGCGGGATGACGGCGAGAGCATTCACGATTTCTCCATTGCGTACCCGGCTCCTGGATTTTTCAGTCTGATCGGAATCAAAACCCCGGGGCTGACCTGTGCCAACGAACTGGGCAGGTACCTTACGGAGAAAACGGCGGCGTTTCTGGATGCACACCCGAATCCACGCTTCACGCCCCACAGGCAGGCCATTGCCAAAACAAACGACCCCGAAATCATTTGCCTGTGCGAAGGCATCAGCCGCGGAGAGATTCTGGAAGCAATCCGAAGGGGAGCTTCCACGGTGGATGGGGTCAAGCGGAGAGTGGGAAGCGGTATGGGTGTCTGCCAGGGCAGCCGATGCAGTTTTGCCATCGAGCAGATACTCCGGGAGGTCAGGCATGGGGCACTTTGATATCATGATTATCGGCGGTGGTGCAGCGGGAATTGCTGCAGCCAGAGCCGCAGCGGATGCCGGATGCAAAAGCATTGCGCTGGTGGAGAGAAAACAAAAGCTGGGCGGCATTCTCCTGCAATGCAGCCATCCCGGGTTTTTGGCGCCGGACTTACCGGAGGGGAATACGCCGCTGCGCTTGTGCAGGATTTCCCGGAAACGGTTACTCTGTTTTTGGGGACAACGGTGCTTTCGGTAGAACCCAATAAAACGGCGCATCTGTCCGGTGACCGGCAGATCTCGTTTTCTCAGCTGATTCTGGCAACGGGCAGCCGGGAGATTCCACTGGGGGCGCTGCCGATTGCGGGAACCCGTCCAAAGGGTGTCTATACAGCCGGTCAGATGCAGGAGATGATGAACCTCCATGGCTTTGTTCCCCAAGGTCCGGTGGTCATTTTGGGCAGTGGTGACATTGGCCTTATCATGGCATCCCAGATTGCGGCAATGGGGATTTCTGTTACTCTGGTGGAGCAGAAGGAAAACTGCGGCGGCTTGGCGAGAAACCGGCGCTGCCTGAAAGATAATTCCATCCGCCTTATTTGCAGCCAGACCATTGACGCCGTTGAGGGCTCTCCCGCACTCACAGGCTGCTGCCTGTCCGGCGGAGAGAAGATAGCCTGCAGAACGCTTCTGATTGCCGCGGGACTTGTCCCGGAGCGTGGGCTGCTGGCGGAATTGGGAATGCCGTCCTGGCTTCAGATGTGCGGCAACTGCAACACGGTGTACCCCATGGCAGAGGGCGTGACAGCCGACGGAAGAAAAGCGGGCATTGCCGCATTTCAAAAGATACGAGGTAAACTATGATTGATACATTTGGACGCAGCGTCACCTATTTGCGCGTTTCTGTGACGGACTTGTGCAATCTTCGCTGCCGGTACTGTATGCCGGAGGATGGTGTCTGCAAGAAAGAGCATGCCGACATGCTCACGGAAGATGAGTTTATTCAGGCCGTGGAAGCAGCCGTGGCTCTGGGCATTACCAAGTTGCGCATTACAGGTGGAGAACCACTTGTTAAAAAGAATATCGTGTCTATCTGCCGCAGAGCAACCAGAGTTCCTGGAATTCGGGAGGTCTGTCTGACAACAAATGGCATCCTGCTCCCGGAGTTGGCAAGGCCCCTCAAGGAGGCGGGGGTCAGCCGGTTAAACCTGAGCCTGGATACCCTGGATCCTCAGAAGTATGCCCACATTACCCGCAACGGCAGTCTGGATGACTTCTGGAAGGGGTTTCATGCGGCCTTGGATGCTGACTTTCAGAAGATCAAACTCAATGCCGTGCTCATTGGCGGATTTAACGATGATGAGATCCTTCCGCTGGCGGAGCTTACCCGGAAGTATCCTGTGGATGTGCGTTTTATTGAAATGATGCCCATGTGCGACAGCTCCGGCTTTGGCCCGGAAGCGTATATTCCATTTACAAGGGTTTTGGAGGCTCTGCCGGAAGCGGTACCGGCTGCCAAAGATGGCGGTGTTGCCAAACTCTTCCACCTGCCTGGCGCACTGGGCAATATTGGCCTTATCAGCCCGGTGAGCGCCCATTTTTGCGGGGAGTGCAACCGCATCCGACTGACTGCAGACGGAAAAGTGAAGCCCTGTCTGCATTCCAATGCGGAGTATTCCCTGAAAGGGCTGGATTTCGATGGCATGAAAGCACAGCTGGAAGCAGCGATTTTGGGCAAACCCCAATGGCATGGGGATCTGGATGCTGCGCACAAATCGGGCGCCGGTCGGAATATGAATCAAATCGGAGGTTGAGTATGGCAGACGTTTACCCATTTTAATGACCAGGGACGGGCCAAAATGGTAGATGTGTGTTGGGGGGGAAAGCCCATTTCTCAGCGAGTGGCCGTTGCGGCAGGCCGGGTGTTGGTGAATGAACACACATTCGCGCTCATTCAAAGCGGCGGCATGAAAAAAGGAGATGTGCTGACCGTTGCCCAGATTGCGGGGGTCATGGGTGCCAAGCGCACACCGGATATCATTCCCATGTGTCACCCCATTTTGATGGATGGCATCAACCTGGTGAAGATTCTGACGGAGAAGGGGTTTGACGTGACCTATACCGCCATCGTTCCCGATGAGGCGGAGATGATCCAATCGGAGCTTTTGAAGTGTGCAGATGAAAAGAAGATTGCCCTGGTGCTCACCACCGGCGGTACCGGCTTCTCACCCCGGGATATTACCCCGGAAGCCGCTATGGAGGTAATCCAGCGTCCGACTCCCGGTATCTCGGAGGCTATGCGGGCAGAATCCATGAAGATCACACCCAAAGGCTGCCTAAGCCGCAGTGTTGCGGGCATTCGGGCACGCACCCTGATCATTACCCTGCCAGGCAGTCAAAAGGCATCGGCAGAGAATATTCTGGCGGTCATCGACCCGGTGGCCCATGGCCTGGATATGCTCTACAGCGAGTGCAGTGCGGACTGTGCAAAATGAAAGGAAATCCCATTTCCGAACAGGAAATGGGAGTTTTTTATACATCGAAACGGTTACATGAAATTCCGCACATTTTTCCGGATTTCTCGTATCAGTAAAGCTCTATTTCCGTGACACACTCGTTTTTGATGCGGGCCCACCAGATATTGCAGAGCATCCACCACATGGGGGCGGATATCGCCGCCGATGAGCACATACATGATGTCGTCACCAACGCTCAGTTCCCCTTCGTTCAGCCAGATCTTGATGTAGAAAATACCGTCCAACTTATAGGTTTCTGCGATGATGGCATCCACAGCTTCCTGATTGTAGGAAAACTGCATCCCCACAACGGGCCTGGTATCGGCGGCACCCTGGTGTACTTTTGCTTTGGCACTTTCCCGGACAATGCCGTTATGGGTCAGATACATGCCAATCTTAGGGGCGCTTGCGTGGGCCCTGGCCTCTTTCAGCCAGGAATCCATGGAAGGACTTGTTTTCTTGCTCATATTATAAACCTCCAATTCTTATCCGCCTGCGGATAGAAATCGTAATTGAAACTGCCTGTAAATCAGAAGCGCGGAATCATCTGAACCTTCAAAGATGACTCTGGTCTGAGGCAGTGCCAAACCGGCGATCCTGCGGGGTGGGAGGACGGTCACGGTAATCCGGCAATCACGGAACCGGTAACCATCCGCAGTGGCATGAACCTCCCTATGATAAAGGAAAAAGGTTTCTATACGCTCTGGTTCCAAAGCCCACACTTCTTCTTTGAACATGCGATCCCCTCCTGTTTCATCTTATCATACTATGGAGAATAGTGAAAGAGCTGTTTTGAATCATTTCATATAATTTCGTACAGTCTCTAAAAAGGACGGCTTGTATTATTTGTTCAAATGTGATATAGTATTATAAATTGATTGGTCGGTTTTCGTGAAATTGACTGATTTCCAAAGTTTGCAAAGCGGTGGACGAGCCTCTTTCCAGACGCCATGATCGGGTGCAGCTTTCGGCTGTGCTTTTGGTGTTGCGGAAACTGGCTGGTCGTTTTTTATACTTTTTTTATATTTAGGAGGTAAGACAATGAAAAAGATTCTGTCCATGCTGCTAGTTTTTGCCATGATGTTTGGTATTCTTGCCTGCGGCGCAAGCAAGCCTGCTGAGGTGCAGGCTTCCACTGAGGCTCCCGCCACAACGGCTGTCCCGACGGAAGCCGCCGCTGAGGTTCCCACCCAGGCCGGTCTTGTGGTGGATACCTGCATTCTGAAGGAAGCCGACGACAAGATGCTCAACACCTACACCGTTATCGCCGTAAATCCCGAGGCGCCTTTTGTGGATGCTGACGGCAATTCTGTCGCTGACGTTGCGGTGAATACCGCCGGTGCGGATGCCCTCATCCAGTGGTTCCTGACCCAGGAAACGTTGGACCTGGCCGCAAACTATGGCTTTAAAGAGTACGGTGAGTCTCTGTTCTACGTCAAGGACGGTGCCCCCTGTTTATACAGGTGAGATTGCGCCCGCTACCGAAGAGACAAAGGTCATCCGCCTTTCCACCACCACTTCTGTGAAAGACTCTGGTTTGCTGGGCTATCTGCTGCCCATCTTCGAGAGCACCTATGGCTACACTGTGGAAGTCCAGTCTGCCGGTACCGGCAAGGCAATCTCTGCCGCCAAGTTCGGCAATGCCGACCTGATTCTGGTCCATGCCAAGAGCGAGGAAGAAGCCTTTGTTGAAGAGGGCTTCGCCCGCACTGTAGAGGGCTTCGAAGCAGAGCGCATTTCCTTCCTGTATAACTATTTCGTCCTGTGCGGACCTTCTGCGGACCCTGCTGGTGTTAAGGAGGCAGCTTCCGTTCTGGATGCGTTTGCAGCTATTGCGGAGGGCGAGTATCCCTTCATCTCCCGTGGCGACGGTTCCGGCACCCACACCAAGGAGCTGTCCCTGTGGCCTGAGACTCTGGGTATCACGAAGGAGGCAGAGTCCTTCGCTCCCTACACGCAGTGGTACACCTCTGCAAACGCCGGTATGGGCGCATGTCTGGTGATGGCAGAGCAGATGCAGGCTTACATCCTGACCGATAAGGCAACCTTCCTGACTTTCGTTGCCAACGATGGCATCATAAGCTGAGGAAACTCTGGTTTCATTTTCTGCGGCTGACGCTATATGTACAGTTTCCAAAAACTTGCTTTTTTGAAAAAATCTGTGTAAACTGTATCCCGTGGGGAATTTCCCCACGGGATTTTACAAAAAGAAAGGAGGCTACACCGTGGGAACGGCCCTTCAAAAGGCGATTTCTCTTATCCTGTCTTCCGATGCAGAACTTCTGAACATTTTGAAAGTCACAGCGCAAATGAGCCTCAAAAGCTCTTTGCTTGCACTGCTGCTGGGTGTTCCGCTGGGAATCTGTCTGGGCAATAGCAAATTCCCCGGGAGAGGGCTTCTGATTATCCTGAACCGAACGCTTATGGGGATGCCCCCGGTAGTATGCGGCCTACTGTTTTACATCCTTTTCTCCGGGGTCGGCCCTCTGCGACACATGAAGCTGCTGTTCACGGTTAAAATCATGATTCTTGCCCAGGTGGCGCTGATCACCCCCATTGTTGTGGGGGCAATGGAGACTTATGTGGCGGGAGTGTCTCCGGCGATTCGGGAAACAGCCAGGGGTTTGGGGCTGGGAAGAGGAAGGACGTTTTTGCTGCTGTGCAATGAGTGCCAGTACTGTATCATCTCTTCCTATCTGCTGGCGTTTTCCAGATCTATTGCAGAGGTCGGGGCAGTGTCCATGGTGGGCGGTGCCATTGCCTGGAAAACGAATGTGATGACTACAGCCATTATGCAGTACACCAATCAGGGAAATTTCTCTCTGGGCATTGCCCTGGGCATGATTCTGCTGGCGGTTTCCCTGCTGGTGAATGTTGTGATATCTCTGCTGCAAAGGAGGCTCAGCCAATGATAATTCCCGCCTTTTCCAAAACCTATGGGCAGAAAAAAGTGCTGGATTTTCCGGGAATGGAATTACAGCCTGGAAACATATATGCAATTCTCGGAGCAAACGGAAGCGGAAAATCCACATTTTCAAAGATTCTGGCAGATGTCCTTCCGGCAGACCGGAAAATCCGCTCGGAACCAAGCATTGGCTATCTTCCCCAGAAGCCCTATGCCTTTCGTATGTCTGTCAGGAAAAAACATCCTGCTGGGCGGCAGGGATATCCAGAAAGCGGAGTCCCTCGCGAAAGCACTGTCTCTGACAGAACTGGAACATAAACGGGCGGATCGTCTCTCCGGCGGTGAGACGGCACGCATGGCGATGGCAAGATTGATGATGGGAACATACGATGTGGTGATTCTCGATGAACCAACGGCTGCCATGGATATGGAAACCACCGCTGCCGCGGAAACTTTGATTCAGTCCTATGTGCGCCAGACCAATTGTATTTTGATTTTGGTCACCCACTCCCTGCAGCAGGCAAGGCGAATCGCTGATGAAGCGATGGTTTTTTCAAAAAGGGGAAGTACTGGAGTATGGTCCTGCAGAAAGTCTGCTGTATTCCCCCCACACGTGTGGAATTGAAGAGATTCCTGGAGTTCTACGGAAACTGATGACACTCCGAAAACAGCTGTCTTCGTTGCTTTTGTGCTGAAGATGGCTGTTTTGTTCTTTATAATAGTAGCCGCAAGCAGTGTTAACTTGGACAGGCTCACGCATTTTGCTTGCCTATATCCGGCAGAGGCTTATCCCCGGCATTGCTACGGCACTACCTATCAGTGAACAGGCAAAGGTGGCCGCTACAAATTTTATACTCCATTGTTTTCCTCTTACAATGGTTTCCTTGTTTGGATAGTTTCTTCACGGCAACAGGCAATGTATTGGCATAATTATGCAAAAACGGCAATGATTATTTGAATCCAGGGCGGCTATTCCTCCTTGTGTCCCTTTTTTCTTTTCCATCTTCCCATACATAATTCCCCTTTTCCTGCAAATACTGCTACCGGTAAAAACACGCTTTAACGCGCTTCAAAGGAGAAGAGACTATGAAAGCAACAGGCATTGTATTATTTCGGAATATGAGTTTTCTGGTACAATGGATGCAGGAAATATCCGGGATAGGATTGAGAAGCCCTTGCCGCTTTTGAAGAAACGCTCCCTTGTAAATCGGATCGTTGATTTCATCCGGCAGCACACAGAGAAATACCAATAAGGAGAGAGACAAATGGACAATTCGATTCAGGCTCACCAGAAAGAGCTTTGCAATAAGCTAACGTGTACTTGTTTATGACACCGAAACAATCGAAATTGTTTGGAAGTTCAACGAAGCAAAAATCGACACCGATGAAAACATCGGAGTTGCAAAGTGACTCCGATGTTTTATTTCAGGGCAAAACTGTCGAATTTGCTCCTAAAATAACATAATCTATAGAAACTTCGTAGGTGCATTGTAGCACCGTCCGGATCGCCCAGAACCATTGATATGAAAGGCTTTCCGGAAAAGCCCAGAAAGTATCTTCAACT
>ENA-OQBD01001443-OQBD01001443.1-human-gut-metagenome-genome-assembly--contig:-NODE-1443-length-11056-cov-2.720834_pt1 | contig 11056 bp, 11 predicted proteins | sample MGYA00242742_ERZ504543 | MGnify/ENA primary metagenome ERZ504543 (study PRJEB26092, sample SAMD00036239) | human gut metagenome | host: Homo sapiens | study: EMG produced TPA metagenomics assembly of... | reverse complement strand
ACGCGTTTTGCAATATATGGCTGGCGGAATTTATCTTTTGGCAGGTCATAATTAAAATGATTTGCAATTTCAGTGACAACCGCCGGGATCTCTCTTCCGTCTTTGTCAAGTACACGGTATTCCGGGAGTTTCTTTTCATGCATGCGCGCTGCCACTTCGGCTACCGGCGCTTCACTGAAATACATGCGGTCGGTTTCTAACTCCAGTTCCACAACGCCTGTGCGGTCCCAGCCGGTCGTATTGACAACGACAAACGGAATGTTTCCTTCCTTCACTGCACTGGTATCGATCTTTCCTTTCAGATAGTCCATACACATGGAAATGATGTGCAGCGCCACCTGTTCTGCCTTTTCAAAACGGGTTACCATCTCACGGTGTACGTCATCCACGCTGCATCCGCAGATACTGTCGTGCGGATGATTCTGCATCAGAAGTTTCCAGCCATAGGTAAACAGATCCTGTGGATATTCCATACCCTCTTTTGCCGCAATCGCAGCGAGCGGTTCTGCCACTTTCTCAAATAGCATCTCACAGCGGACATTCCACTGTTTGATATAAATGCGGGAGGATGCTGTGTTCGCTAACGTATACCATCCATCCGTTTTCTGGCTGCGCAGCTCGCCCGTGATCGTGTTCAGATCGTCCGGCAGTTCCTTTTTTACCTGCTCCACATAATCGGTAAAATTAGAATGTACGAACTCCACATCCGGGTATAGCGCATTTGCCGTGCGGATGGCAGATGACAGATCGGTCTGTACCGGCTGATGGTCACAGCCATTCATGAATAAAAGCTGGTCCGTACTTGCATAACGCACAGCATCTGCAAGTTTTTTATCCCAGTATTCTTTTGACTTTTCTTCTTCCATCCGGCACTTCCACGCCATTGTTGTACCAGTTTGCAAATAAAATGCCAAGCACCGCAGATCCGTCTGCTGACTGCCAGTTCATCTCGGAATAAGTGGACTCATAGGCTTCTGTTGTCTGATTATTAAATCCGGTCGGTTTTACACCTCTTCCGAATACCGCCGTGTCAATGCCTGCCTTCTTTAAAAGCTGCGGCGCCTGTCCCATATTTCCAAAGGAATCCGGGAAGTATCCGATCTTTGTCCACTTTCCGCCAAATTCCTGTGCAAGTTTATAACCCATCTGTAAGTTTCTGACATTCGACTCGCTGCTTGTCAGAAATTCATCCTGCAATACATACCATGGACCGATTGCAATCCTGCCATCCTCGATCAGCTTCTGCAGACGTGCACGGTTTTCGGGCCGTACCTGAAGATAATCTTCCAGCATGATGGTCTGCCCATCCAGATGAAAACATTTATATTCTTTATCTTTTTCCATGGTATCAATCAGCGTATCCATCATTTCAATATAAAGCATATGATGTTTTTCATATGGAAGATACCATTCTCTGCCCATGTGTGTATGAGAAATAATATTGCGCTTTTTTCATAGTAGTCTCCATTCCTCCCGTATCTCAGGGCATCACAAAAGTCTCCATTCCTGCCCATTTTCGCCCCCCTGCTTTTCATTCTTATCACAGGTTTGTGCGCAGGCACAAATATTTTTCGTTTTAAAGGGTAACTTTCTGTCCGCAATAGTCCAGTACAAGTTCACAGAATACGGAATTTGCCCAGGAAAACCAGGGACGTGTAAAATCATCCGGGTGATCCACATGGAATGACTCATGTACCAGATCTGTCCCCGCATCACAGGCTGCGATCCTCTCAAGCATTTTTAATTTTTCTTCCATGGAGTCAGAGGTAAGTCCCTGCATTGCCAGAGCCATCGGCCAGATGAAACGTGTGTATGTATGCGGGCTTCCGATTCCCTTCGCGCACTCTCCACTGAAATAATACGGGTTCTGGTCGCTTAGGATCACTTTTCTGGTGTTCCGGTATCTCTCATTTTTATTGTCGCAATAGCCATAGTATGGCATCGCAAGAAGGCTCGGCAGATTTGCGTCATCCATCACAAGATACTGGCCAAAACCATCTACCTCATATGCGTAGTATTCCGTCTTCTGTGCCGGAAGAATGGCAAGTGTCTCGATCGCATTTCTCACTTCCTCTGAGAAAGCATCTGCCTCTTCTGCCAGTTTCTCATCATGGTAGATCTCACGGGCGATCTCTGCAATATTTCCAAGGATCACAGAAGCTAACATATTTGACGGGATCAGATATCCATAGACACAGGCATCATCACTCGGACGGAAACCGGACCAGATCAGTCCGACATTGCTTTTTACCAGCGCACCTTTTCCGTCCCTTGAGAGGGTATCGGTAAAACTGCAGTTTTCTCTTTCAAATGTATACGGGGAGGCATTTTCATGATCCTGTTCCGTGCGGAATACGCGGATCACGGTTTTTGCGGCTTCTAACCATTCTCCGGTAAACTGCTCCGTACATCCTGTATTCTTCCAGAGCAGATAGGAAAGCTGCACCGGATAGCATAAGGAATCGATCTCATATTTCCGCTCCCACAGCTCCGGTTTCATATCCGTCTTGTCATGATCCCAGCACTGTCCGTCGCCGTTTTCATTAAATGCATTGGCATATGGATCTAAAAGAATGCACTGCATCTGTTTTTTGATCAACCCGCAGATCAGTTCCACAAGCTCCGGTTCTTCTTTTGCAAACAATAAGAACGGGCGGAGCTGGCATGCCGAATCGCGCAGCCACATGGCAGGGATGTCCCCCGTGATCACAAATACCGTGTCATCTTCTTTTACTTTAATGGTCGTCTGCAGCGTATTCGAAATACATTTTTCAAACATGACAGCGATCTTGCTGTCTGCACCAAATTTTTCTTTTACAAGAGCGACCGTACGCTCGATCGCTGCATAATTTTCTTTTACTTTCATCTTATCCTCCTGTTTTACACGATCCCCGATATCTGATAAGGGATCAGAATATCTTCGGTCTGTTTCTTTCCGGCTGTAATTTCCTCTAAAAGCGTGACTGCCTGCTGTCCCATCGCAAATTCATTCTGCCGCACATGGATAAAGTCATCCTGCTCATAGACCTCATCAATGCCGTCAAATACGGCAATCGTTTTTGAGATTCCCCGCTGTTTTAAATATTTTGAAAGGAGTACCCCGATCCGGTATTCAGCGGCAATATATGCCGTACAGTCCCTGTTTTTTCCAGGATCTCCGCAATCTGCGCATAGTCAAATTCCCGGTATTCTTTTTCGATGTCCTCTGGAATGTGGTTATATTTTTCCAGTTTTGCAAGTGCCCCGTTGGCATCCTCATATTTGAGCATACAATGGACAAATCCTTCGTAGCGCTCATGGATCGTTGTCGTCGTGACGGATGCATGCGTCAGAAAACAGATTTTTTCATGTCCCATTGCGATCAGCTTTTTGGTGACTTCTTTCGCCGCTTCATAATTATCCGTTCTGACACACGGGATCGAAATGCCCTGCATCCGCCGGTCCACAAGCACCAGCGGATAACCAGCCAGCGCCAGCTCTAACACCTTACTGTTATAATTGTCCCCCTGTGCACAGAGAAGCAGAATACCTTTTACTCCCGCACGGATCGCCGCGTCGATCGCCTGTTTTTCCTTTTCGATGCTTCCATAAGTACACTTAAACAAAAGGTCTAACTGTCTCCTGTCACATTCACTCTCGATCCCCTGCAAAAGCCGTGTGCCAAAATCGCTTCCAAACCCGTCGAATATCACACCGATCCGCTGATTGGCTGCCTCCTGGCTTTCTTTTTTTATCCCACAACAGCAGCGGGCCTGCACACAAAAGAACCTCTTCCCGGCTCTCTGTTGATCTGATTTTCTTTTGCCAGCATATCCATCGCCTTTTTCGCCGTAATACGGCTTACACCATAAAGCTCTGCTAACTCCTTCTCCGATGGCAGCCGGTCCCCCGGCTGGTAATCTCCACTCTGTATTTTTGCAAGCAGATCCCCATAGATCCGCTCATACATAATTGTTTTTCCCATTGCCGCCTCCGTTATGCTTTCTGTGACACCCGTGCACTACAATTTTACACTACCAGATTTGCTGCTCCGATGATCCCGGCATCATTCCAAGTACAGAGTCACGATCATCCGCAATATGTCCATGGCTGCCACCGAAACACATATCCTTCACCAGATCCTAAGCGGTGCGGTCAGATTGTCTTTCTGCGCAGCAACTCCTCCGCCAAGGATCACCTTTTCCGGCCGGAATGTATTGATCACATTTGCAATCCCGCATGCGAGATAGCCCTCATATTCTTTTACAGTTTCCATGCCGGCTTCATCCCCGGCTTTTGCAGCGTCAAACGGGATCTTACCATTCATCTGTTCCAGATCATTCCCACACATCTCATTCATGATAGACTCCGGATGCTCTGCTGCCTTTTCCCGCGCGATCCGAAGAAGTGCAGACGCAGAGGCATAGGCTTCTAAGCATCCTTTTCTTCCGCAGGTACATCGGATGCCATCATAGCGGATAGACAGATGTCCTAACTCACAGCCTCCCGGCATCGCACCACGGAAAATCTTTTTATCCAGGATCACTCCACTGCCCACGCCGGTTCCAAGTGTCAGAAGCACTGCATTTTCTGCACCTTCCGCCGCACCGGCACATACTTCTCCCAACGCCGCAGCATCCGCATCATTGGCAATTTCAATTCTTGTATCCAGATGTTTTTTCAGTTCTTCCACGATTGGTACATTTTCCCAGCCAAAATTATTAGAATACAGGATCACTCCCTGCTTTGCATCGATCGTTCCCGGACTTCCGATTCCAATCCCCCCGCACTGTTCTAATGTCATGCCTGCATTTTCAAGCATCTGCCGTACGGCATCTGCCATGCGCTCCACCAGCGTCTGATACGGCACCGTCAGATCGGTTGGAATCGTAATCCTCCCAATGATCTTGTTTTCCTCATTTACCAGCCCCATTTTGATGGACATACCGCCCATATCGATCCCCAGCTTCATTTTTTCCTCCTTTAGTATATCATTTGTATATCATTTAGATTTATTAATATGTCATATCAGAATCAAATATATCATTTTGTTGTGTATTTGTAAAGATAAAGCAAAAGCATTCCATAATTTGCATTGTATAATTATAAAAAAGTGTTACCATGGTACTAAAATATTATTAAACCTTTTATTTCCAGAGGAGGAATATCTTTAAAATGTCAAAAGACAAGCAACAAAAAAAGCAAAAGTAACACCGGTACAGCCTCCGCTGTACTGCAATTCCACGACCGCCCGCTTGCATACAAGCTGTCTGTCGCTGTCGCACTGCTTCTTGTCATCTGTATGTCTCTTATGATCTTAATCAGTGCAGTCATCGCCGGACGTTCCTTAAACAAGACCGTCAGCGGTGAATTTAAACGGCATCGCAACCGAGAATGCCTTAATAGTACAGAGTGTGATCGATACTGCTTCCAACACAGCAACCACGATCCAGAACTACATGCTTGACCGCTATGACGAGTATTCGAAAAACGGATACAGCGGCGAAGTGGCAAAGAGTGAAGTCTATGACGTCGACCTGCAGGAAATGAACAAAAGGATCGAAGAATTTTTAATCAGTATGGCTGCTTCTACCGTAACGAACAATGAAGCCATTGATGGTGTCGGTGTCTTCTTTGAACCGAACGCATTTGATCCTGCGGTCAAAGATTACACTGTCTATGTCAGTGTCGATGATGCAAAAAACGGAACCGTACAGAGCTATGGAAGTTATGATTCCTACGGATCACAGGATTACTATAAGAAAGCTGCAGAGACCAAGCAGGACTGCTTTACCGATCCATATGAAGATCAGGGTATCAACATGGTCAGCGCTTCTTTCCCGATTGTCTATAATGATGAAGTCCAGGGTGTAATCCTTGTAGATATCAATCTTGCTGCATTCAGTGATATGTTAGTCTCCACAGACTCCAAATATCCAAGTATGTATGTGGACATTTACAACGCAGATGCCATGATGGTCTTTGACAGCGAATCGACAGACTGCATCGGACAGTCCTTACAGGATCTTTTGTCTGCAAAGGATTTTGCAAAGATCCAGTCTGGTATCGACACCAAATCAAGTTTTACGGTCAGCACCAGAAAGGCAAGCAACCATCGCCAGATCGTAAGATACTTTACGCCAATTGATGCTGCCGGACAGACCTGGTGGGCTGCAAGTGCACTTACCAAAACAGATTTAAACCGCAATACATTGATACTCGTCGTAATTATGGTCTTACTTGCCATTGCAACGGTACTTATCATTATTGTGATCAGTTCACGACTGCTGCGTAAATATATCAAGCCGATCGATGACGTTGTCACTGTGGCAAGCCAGCTTTCCGACGGTGATTTCAATGCTTCTGTACAGCCGACCTACCATGATGAGATCGGTGGACTCGCAGAGACATTCGATGTAATGGCTGCACGTCTGCGTGAAAGTATCAAAGATATTACCCGTGGTTTAAAAGAAATGGCAGCCGGCAACTTTAACATTGCAGCAGAGGCAGAACATGTCGGTGATTTCAAAGAGATCGAAACCGCCCTCTCAACCGTACTGGTTGACTTATCCAAAACGCTCCGCGAGATTGGAGAAGTATCCGAGCTGGTTGCTTCCAATGCCTCCCAGATTGCAGACGGTGCTCAGTCCCTGACCGAGGGTGCTACCGATCAGGCAAGTTCTGTGGATGAACTGCAGAGTACGATCATGAATGTATCTGAACAGGTACAGATCAATGCCCAGAACGCTAACGCAGCAAATGAAAAGGCAAAAATCGTCGGTGATGAGATCACAAAGAGCAACGAGCAGATGCAGCAGGTCGTACATGCAATGGAGACGATCAACGAAAGCTCACAGCAGATCAGCTCGATCATCAATACGATCAACGACATTGCTTCCCAGACAAACCTGCTCGCCTTAAATGCTTCCATCGAGGCTGCCAGAGCCGGAGAAGCCGGAAAGGGATTCGCTGTCGTTGCAACCCAGGTTGGAACACTTGCCGCACAGAGTGCAGAAGCCGCAAAGAATTCCAGCTCTCTGATCCTGCAGGCAATGAATGCGGTTGACGAAGGAAAACAGATCGTCGATGACACCGCATCCAAACTGATGGAGTCTGCAGGCAAGACAAACGAGCTTGTTGAAAACATTGCAGAGATCTCCAACGCTTCCGAGAATCAGTCTGAGGCCCTTGCCCAGATTTCCGAAGCTGCAAACCAGATTGCCGCAGTTGTACAGGAAAATACAGCTATGGCAGAAGAGAGTTCTGCAAGCAGTGAGGAACTTGCTGCCCAGTCCGAAAAACTCAAAGAACTGATCGGTGCATTCCAGTTATTGGAGATGTAGACCGGATACAGTACACTTTAACCATTTTTAATCATGGGATCAAAAATATCCCTGTACAAATCCTTACAATATCAGGATTGTACAGGGATATTTTTATATCCACCAGTTCTTATAATCTGCAAATACAAAAACTATTTCTCCCTTTATTTTACTAAAGTGATATAATGAATAAATATAGGATTCACACCGTTCATACGAAAGAGGCTTACATGAAGAAAAAAACTGCTCAGCAAAAAAAAACTTTTATCTTGAGATCAACGGCAGTACTCATCCTTGTCATTACATTTGCCCTGAATCCGCTACACTTACCATTGTCCAGAAAACAGCAACGAATCAATGCTTCAGTATCTTAGACGATTCGAGGACGCTGCTCGGGCAAATGATCACCAATGAAATGCAGACAGAGCAGGAGCATTTAGAAGCCGCTTCTGCTCTCCTTGAAAATCTGCTGCCTGATTATGACAACAATGAAGAAATGATTCTTCAGATCATGAATGCCTCCAGTGCAGATAAAACTTACTCCCACTGGGAAATCTGCCTTCCGGATGAAAGAGTTTTTTACAGCGATGGAACCCAATTAGAACTCGGACCGAAATACTCCTTTCAGGAACGTGTGCAGGAAGGTTTTTCCGTTTCTGAGCGGAGAACGGCATTGAAAGACGGAAAATCACAGATCATCATGCTCTCAAAATGCATTTTTCATAACCGAGACTGTGTTGGTATTTTATCCTCCGTCATCGATCTGAATTCATTTTCCAGGCTTTTTCAGGCAAAGGCTTATAACGAGGAATCAGAAATTATGCTTTTTGAGCGTGGAACCGGCGATATTTTAATCGACTCATGGCACCATAATCTCGGAAATATTTCGGATAGCAACGGAATCACAGCCCTCGACGGATATGACTGGAATGAAGTCGCTGCCAATTACGATGCCGGCAATTCCGGACATGCCGCCTTTCTCTCCGAGGAAAAAGGCGAAACCATGTATCTGTCCTATGCCCCAACCGGTTACAGTGACTGGGAGATCCTCGTATTTGCCCCTGATTCCGTCTGCATGGAGACCGCAAATACAAGCAAAACACTCACTTACCAGACTATATTTTTTATTTCGCTGGCATTTTTCATTTTTTTGTCTCTTATCATCATCGGTGAAAAACACCGCGCTCATTTACAGGCAGAACGCGAAATACAACTGAAAGATGCTTTGGAAAAAGCAAACCGCGCCAATGCTGCAAAATCCGATTTTCTTTCCAGAATGTCCCACGATATCCGCACACCGTTAAATGGCATCATCGGCTGTCTTACTATTGCGGAGGCGAACAAAAACAACCCGGAACTTTTAGACCAGAACCGGAAAAATATGAGAGTTGCCGCAAATCATCTGCTGACACTGATCGACGATATTTTGAATATGAGCAAGTTAGAGGATAACAAAGTAGAACTGGCGCACACTGCATTCGATGTACGGCACCTTGGCAACGATATCTTAACGATTACTGAAATGCTTGCAAAAGAAAATAACATTACACTGCACTTAGACAGCAGTTCTTATAACCTGCCGCATCCATATGTCTACGGAAGCACACTGCATGTACGGCAGATTTTTGTGAATATCTTAAATAACGCTGTAAAATACAATAAACCAGGTGGGGAGATTTATGTGAAACTGGAAAGTGGTGCCTGTGATGAGAAAAATATTTCATATATCTGTACCATTCAAGACACCGGAATCGGCATGAGCCCTGAATTTATGTCACATCTGTTTGACCCGTTTTCCCAGGAAAAAGTAGATGCAAGAAGTGTTTTTCAGGGAACCGGTCTTGGAATGTCAATCGTGAAATCACTTGTAGATAAAATGAACGGAACCATTGAAGTAAAAAGCGAACAGAATGTCGGGACCACCTTTACCGTGACGATCCCATTTGAGATTGCTCCACAGGAAGCTGTTTCCGAAGTCACGGATGACAGTGCCGTCACTTCGATCCGCGGTGTCAAAAATCCTTCTTGCCGAGGACAATGACCTGAATCTTGAGATCGTCACAGAATTACTGGAACAACAGGGTGCCATTATCACCCCTGCCCGCAATGGGAAAGAGGCGGTAACTATTTTCGAAAATAATGCCCCCGGAACGTTTGACGTGATATTGATGGATATCATGATGCCTGTTATGGACGGACTTGAAGCCTGCAGGACCATCCGTTCCCTAAACCGCCCTGACGCTTCCACGATCCCTGTTATTGCTCTGACTGCAAATGCCTTCTTTGAGGATGCAAAAAAATGTCTGGATGCCGGTATGAACGCCCATCTGACAAAACCGATCGATATGAAAAAAAATGACGCAGACGATCGGAAACTTTATAAAATAATAGAATGCACGCTCTTGCGGACATTCTTATCTATGCCGCATCACCTGATTATTTTCATGCGTATCGATCCGCAGATGATGGATGCGCTCCATATCCTCATTTTTTTGCCTTGCGTATCTTTATCAAATTGTTATCCATTGCCAAAACCTGCTCTATTTTTATATTTCCGGTTTTACCTCTGTTTTCTGATCGCTATAATGACAAAAACCATCTGCACAGTCGCCAGAAGCAGAATCACACCATTTCCCAGAAATGCATAGCTGAAATGTGGTGACTCTATGGTTGCCAGATAGCTGAGAAAGTAACCCGCCGGCAGCATAATAGCCGCCATGCTCACAGCAAGAATGTCAAAAACCAGCGCTGCTATCTGCCTTTTCCCAAGACACCCGACAGACACCATCAGTAAGATTGCCGGCGTAAAATAACTGCACTAACAGACAGAAAAAAAACGATAACACAATATTGATAAGTATCTCTCCACCCTCAGCCGGTTTTGTAAACGCATCTGCAATCACCATTCCGGCACAGGTCAGTCCTGTCAGTATATATAATATCTTTTTTAACGCTGCATAATCTGATCCCATTTTCACTCTTCTCCCCATAACCAATCATACATTTTCCAGTATCTGTTTCTGCACTTTTTTGCTGAAAACTGTGCAATACGGTATCATATGCAAAATCTATCATATTATAAAGTTCCTTCTCCGGGAAATCATCCAGATAGATCGTATTCCAGTAAGGTTTCTGAACCCTTGAACAATGATACCCTTCCACGATCTTATCCGGATAGACCATCCGGTAAAACTGTGCTGCATCTGCCGTACATTTTAATGTAATTTTATAGTTTTCCTCATCCGGATATAACTGCGCAAATATTTTATCATTCAGTTTGTAGCAGACCGGCACTTTCCCAAACGGGTATGTTTCACATGCCTTGTGCTTACTGAGACAATATGCTTTGATATCTTCTGCCGTCATATATTTCGCCTCTTATTTCTGTTTTTCTCTAATTCCCATTGTAATTCCTGCTCACATATTCTTTAATTGCCTCGCTGTCCTCCGGCATTCTGCATCCAACGATGAATTCCCCCTCATTGTTGGAGCTTCGGATCACGCAGCCGGTCAGCGGCTTATTTCCGATCACTGCAAAATCTTTCACATCCAGCTGGACATTTCTGCCTTTCTGGCTTGCAAAAACGTTGTCCCGCACAGAAAATGCAAAACCGTTTGCACTGATATTTACCATTTTTCCGGAATATGTTTTATCTGTTCCCTCTAAGCGGATGGTACATGCATTAGAGATCGGCATACGAGGATATTTACGCCGGTTAACAACCTTCGGGTTGGTTGTAACTGTAATCTTATAC
>ENA-OQBD01001442-OQBD01001442.1-human-gut-metagenome-genome-assembly--contig:-NODE-1442-length-11058-cov-3.260452_pt1 | contig 11058 bp, 13 predicted proteins | sample MGYA00242742_ERZ504543 | MGnify/ENA primary metagenome ERZ504543 (study PRJEB26092, sample SAMD00036239) | human gut metagenome | host: Homo sapiens | study: EMG produced TPA metagenomics assembly of... | reverse complement strand
GTTCGTCCAATTTTGGCATAGCGTGTGGTGGTTCTCCCCTGTTGTGATTCTGGCACTATTATACCGCGATTTGGGGCTGGCGCAATGCTGTTTTGACGCCGACCTGCGGCAACGGCTCGGTACCCGGGCGGATATGGAATCCGCCCCTACGGTGTCGGGGCAGGGCCGACTTTGCATATCCCGCGCCGCCGGGAAGCCGTACGCGCTGTCCGCGGCCTCCACGGCCCGGACGATGGCCTTAGCCATGACCCGCGCGCCGATCACACCGACGGCGTCGAGGTCAGCGGACACGTCGCCCAGCGAGACCGCGTAGATGCTGTCGCCGTCCATCGAGGTGTGCACCGGGCGGATGGCGCGGGCGTAGCCGTCGTGCGCCATGCCCGCAGCCTTGCACAGCCGTGCCTTGTCGAGCTTTGCATTGGTGAAAAGGATGCCAAGTGTCGTGTTGCCGACAAAATTTTTTCTGTGGCGCGTCGAGCTGCTGCATCAGTACCCGCTCGGAATCCAAAAACGTTTTGCCGTCGTCAGCCCGCAGCCCGGCGACCTTGCGGCCCGTCTCAAAATCGTAGACGTCGCCCACCGCGTTGACCGCGACGAGCGCGCCGACCTTCAGGTCGCCCACCTGCACAGCGTAGCTGCCGATGCCGGATTTCATGCAGTGGTCCATGCCCAGCAGCTTGCCGACAGTCGCACCGGTGCCCGCGCCGTGGTTGCCGTCGCGGTAGTTGCCGGTTTCGGCGTTGACGCAGGCCGCGTAGGCCATGGCTGCATCGGGCCGGGTGCGGGCGTCGGCGACGGTCAAATCAAACAGGTCGGACTGGCAGACGAGGGGCACTTTCGTCACACCTACGTCAAAGCCGATGCCGCGTTCCTCGAGATACCGCATGACGCCGCCTGCGCATCCAGTCCGAAGGCGCTGCCGCCCGCCAGCACAATGGCGTGGATGCACCGCGCCGCCGCCAGCGGCTTGAGCAACTCGCTCTCTCGCGAGGCCGGCCCACCGCCGCGCACATCCAGCCCCGCCGGGGCGCCGTCCTTGCCCAGCAGCACCACCGTGCAGCCCGTGCCCGCCGCCGTGCTTTCCGCCTGGCCGATTTGGAGGTTGTCAAAGGATGTAATGGGGATTTCTTTCATGGGAGTGTCCTTTCCGCGAATGCCGCTTCACCGTATTATAAACCATTGTACACCACCCGCGCCCCCCGCGCAACAAAAAATCCCGCCAGGCGTCAGGCCAAGGCGGGATGGCAGGGTTAGGGGTTATTCAAACTCCAGACAGACAGTATGCCATATAAGTGAAAATCATTGATTTTAAGACATTTTCAGGAACTATCAACCACTAAAAATCTATATGAAAACAAATTAAAAATGCAATAAAAATGCATCGAAGTACATTCAGATTTTATAAGATAGACCAGCAAACCTCAATATCATCCCAAAATAGACGTTCAACAATGGGCGTCTAATTTTTTGTTTCAAAATTAAATGGGGCTGAAAACAGCCCCGATGGGAATTGGAGATTTGACCCTCCCGGATTCTTCATGTCATGCCAGCCGTAATTTTTTCCATTGCCCCTGCACACTTTAGCAAAAATTCCCAGAAATTCCGTCGCCCACCATAATGCTTTTTACAGTTGTTATTATTGTCATAAGAGTACCTCCTGATATTATAAATCTCCACTGAAATCTACTTTTAAGTTGTTGGGAGTACATGACAGAGCTACATGAAAAAACACAAGCTAACAATCCTAACCATGACGATTTAATTTTTAACACCTAGATAATATCACAACCCTGTAATTTCTTCAATAGTCCCAGAAAGGATGTGATACCACGAAGAAATCACCACCGCCGGAGCGTTCACCTCCGACTTTCAAACCGGAACCTAAAACTAACCATCAAACACAACATTCAGAAAGGACAGGTATATCTATATGGAATTAAAATTCGTTATCCCCAACATGGAAAAGACATTCGGCAACTTGGAGTTTGCCGGAGAAGACAAGACAGAACAGAGAAGAATCAATGGACGCATGACGGTACTCTCCCGCAGCTTCAATCTTTATTCAGACGTACAGAGGGCGGATGATATTGTGGTTATCCTCCCTGCCGAAGCCGGAGAGAAACATTTTGACTTTGAGGAACGTGTGAAGCTCGTCAATCCACGTATCACCGCAGAGGGCTATAAAATCGGCACAAGGGGCTTTACCAACTACATTTTGCACGCTGACGATATGGTAAAAGCATAAGGAAAAGGAGGACATCAGACTATGAGATTAGCAAACGGAATCGTGATTGACAAGGAAGCAACTTTCGGGGCATTGAAATTTTCTGCCCTCCGCCGTGAGGTTCACCTCCAGAATGAAGACGGCTCGGTATCAGAAGAAATCAAGGAGCGTACCTATGACTTAAAATCCAGAGGACAGGGGCGTATGATTCAGGTTTCCATCCCTGCCAGCGTGCCATTAAAGGGGTTCGATTACAATGCAGAGGTGGAACTTATCAATCCTGTGGCAGATACCGTGGCAACGGCTACCTTTCAGGGAGCAGAGGTAGACTGGTACATCAAGGCGGAGGATATTGTTCTGAAAAAAGGGGCTGCCATGAATCCGCAGCCACCAAAGAAAGACGTTCCTCCTGCAAAATAACAGGAACATAAAAAAACGAAAGGAGGATTGTTCCTATGAAGCAGCTTTTCCCCCGTGGAAAACGTATCCGTCCCACGGATAAAGACCTTGTATTCTATACTGCCCTTGCTTCTCTGCTCCCTGTCTTCCTGCTGGTTGTCCTGCTGTTTCATATCGGGCAGATTGCCGGAACCAACTGGCAGGAAGTGTCCCTCTCCCAGATAGTACAGGATGTAAATATCCCTTATCTGCTATTTAGCATGGGCGTGGCAGGGCTGGTGTGCCTTACAGCAGTTCTTCTGTTCTGGCGATACCGCAGGGATGAAGTAAAGCAGCTCATCCACCGCCAAAAGCTGGCAAGGATGGTGTTGGAAAACAAGTGGTATGAATCGGAGCAGAGAAAGGAGGACGCTTTTTTCAAGGACTTGTCTTCCAGCCGTTCCAAAGAAACCATCACTTACTTTCCCAAAATCTACTACCGGATGAAACAAGGCTTGCTCCATATCCGTGTGGAAATCACCTTGGGGAAATATCAGGAACAGCTCTTAAACTTGGAGAGAAAGCTGGAAAGCGGCTTGTACTGTGAGCTGACGGATAAGGAATTAAAGGATTCCTATGTGGAGTACACCCTGCTCTATGATACCATTGCGAACCGTATCTCCATTGAGGATGTACAGGCAAAGGACGGCAGGCTCCGGCTCATGGAAAATGTCTGGTGGGAGTATGACAAGCTCCCCCATATGCTCATTGCCGGAGGAACCGGCGGCGGAAAGACCTACTTCATCCTGACCCTCATTGAAGCCCTGCTCCGCACCAACGCCGTCCTGTTCGTGTTAGACCCAAAGAACGCCGACCTTGCGGATTTACAGGCGGTTATGCCGGATGTGTACTACAAAAAGGAAGATATACTCGACTGCATTGACCGTTTCTATGAAGAAATGATGAAACGCAGCGAAGACATGAAGCTCATGGAGAATTACCGGACAGGGGAAAATTACGCTTATCTGGGGCTTCCTGCAAATTTCCTTATCTTTGATGAATATGTAGCATTTATGGAAATGCTCGGCACAAAGGAAAATGCCGCTGTCCTCAACAAATTAAAACAAATCGTTATGCTTGGGCGGCAGGCTGGCTTCTTCCTGATTCTCGCCTGCCAGCGTCCAGACGCAAAGTATCTCGGTGATGGAATCCGTGACCAGTTCAATTTCCGTGTGGCTCTGGGGCGGATGTCGGAAATGGGCTATGGGATGATGTTCGGGGAAACCACAAAGGACTTCTTCCTAAAGCAGATAAAAGGGCGTGGCTATGTGGATGTGGGAACCAGCGTTATCTCGGAGTTTTACACGCCCCTTGTCCCAAAAGGACACGATTTCCTCAAAGAAATAAAAAAGCTCATAAACAGCAGGCAGGAAGTGCAGGCGGCGTGCGAAGCGAAAGCCGCAGAAACGGACTGACCTGCTGTGGCTGGTGTGCCGCAAGGCACGCCAGCATGAACCCCTCGTATCTAACAGAGGGGTACAAATCGACAGGCAACAATCAAACAACAGGGCAGAATCCCACGATACACAAGGGATTCTCCCATATCCGGCGTATGTCAACAAGACTCTGAAAGTTGACATACGCTTTTTTAGGCAGGAGGGATTTTCACTGAATGAAGAAACATGGGTACAGGACATCAAAGAAAAACGGGAAGTTTACGGCATCTCACAACAGAAACTTGCGTTAGCTGCCGGAATCACCCGTCCGTACCTGAGCGATATTGAAACGGGCAAGGCTCACCCATCCGAAGCATTACAGGAAGCCATCTCAGAAGCTCTGGAACGCTTCAATCCAGACAATCCCCTTGAAATGCTCTTTGACTATGTTCGGATTCGCTTTCCTACTACGGATGTGAAGCATATCGTGGAAGACGTGCTGCGGTTAAAACTCCCCTACTTTATCCATGAAGACTACGGCTTCTACTCTTACACAGAACATTACTATCTGGGGGATATTTTCGTTCTAGTATCGCCGGAGCTGGAAAAAGGGGTGCTGCTGGAACTGAAAGGGCGTGGCTGCCGCCAGTTTGAAAGCTATCTGCTGGCACAGGAACGGAGCTGGTATGAGTTTTTTATGGACGTTCTCATGGAGGACGGCGTGATGAAGCGGCTTGACCTTGCCATCAATGACAAAACAGGAATCCTGAACATTCCCCATCTGACAGAGAAGTGCCGGAATGAGGAATGTATCTCGGTCTTCCGCAGCTTCAAAAGCTACCGCAGCGGCGAACTGGTACGGAGTGGGGAAAAAGAATGTATGGGGAACACCCTGTATATCGGCTCCCTCCAAAGTGAGGTGTACTTCTGCATTTATGAAAAAGACTATGAGCAGTACAAAAAGCACGATATTCCCATTGCGGACGCAGAGGTAAAGAACCGCTTTGAAATCCGGCTGAAAAATGAGCGTGCCTTTTACGCCATCCGTGACCTGTTAGAACATGACAATCCAGAACGGACAGCCTTTCAAATCATCAACCGCTATGTCCGGTTCGTGGACAGGGACGATACGAAGCCCCGTTCTGACTGGCGTATCAGTGAGGAATGGGCGTGGTTCATTGGGGAACACAGGGGAAGCCTGAAACTGACAACCAAACCGGAACCCTATTCCTTTGAACGCACCCTGCACTGGCTCTCCCATCAGGTAGCACCCACATTAAAGCTGGCTCTCCGTCTGGATAAGATGAACCACACCCAGATTGTCCATGACATCATCACCCATGCAAGGCTGACGGAGAAGCATGAAAAAATCCTGAAGCAGCAAGCCGCCGCTGCAAAGGAGGTGGTGCTTTAACGGCGGCAATTTTAGAACCTAAGAAATCTTACAGGAAAGAAAGGAGCTTTTATGAATTTCGGACAGAATCTTTACAACTGGTTTTTATCCAACGCCCAGTCCCTTGTGCTGCTGGCAATCGTGGTGATTGGACTGTACCTCGGATTTAAGAGGGAATTTTCCAAACTTATCGGCTTTTTAGTAGTTTCCCTCGTAGCGGTCGGTCTGGTCTTCAATGCGGACGGTGTAAAGGACATCTTACTGGAACTGTTCAATAAGATTATCGGTGCATAGGAAACCCATTTTACACTTCCGTTATGGAGCAAGCTCTGATTGCTTCATGGCGGAAGTCCACTAGGGGCTTGGGGAGCGTAACTCCCCCAAAAGAAAGAAGATGTAATATGATAGTGTATGATAATTGAGATAAACTAAGAATGGTGGTATAATTTCTTTAATAGTAATTGAAAGTGGAGGAAATGTATGAAGGATTTTATTGACTTTTTTGAAATTACCACCGAACATTTTAGGAGCTTTATCTATTGCCAGTGGTACATTATTATTATTGCCTCAAAAGTTAGCCCAAAAGTTTTATATTATAAATTTTTCGAGAAAAATATGGTTTTACAATAGGCATTGTTTTTGTGATTTCCACAGCTTTACTAATCGTTTTTATTACTATCTAAAATTTTTCATTTCTTTTATGACAAGTATGCTTCTAAGAGATTAGGAACTGCTCAGATTAAATATTTGAAAAATATGACACCAGAACAGGTGACAATCATTCGGGAGTTTTTACGTGAACCAACTCACACCCTGCCATTACCCATGAACAATGGATTAGTAATAGAACTTCAACATTTACAAATATTAACCCCTGCCGGACAAACTCATTTAGTAAGTATGTTAGACCCACAAATCAATTATTTTTTTCACCCTTGGGTAATTAAAAAAATCAATAGTAATGAAGAATTAAAGCGAATATTTTATTAGAAAAATGGCAACTGACAAACAAAGTTAGTTGCCATTTTTTGTTCTAAGAAAGGACGTGATACTGATTGAGGAAATGAGAATCTACATCCTGAACACCACACTGTTTTACCATGAAGATTTTGAGGCATATCCTGGGGCATGGTTTTCCTGCCCTGTGGATTTTGAAGAAATCAGGGAACGTCTTGGGGTTCAGAGTGAGGAAGAAATCGAAATTGAAGACTATGAGCTGCCGTTTCCATTGGAGGGCAACACAAGGCTCTGGGAAATCAACGCCCTTTGCCGGATGGTACAGGAAATGCAGGGAACGCCCCTCTATTATGAAATGGATGTGGTACAAAAGCGGTGGTTTCCCAGCTTTACGGAATTTATCGACCACAAAGACCAGATACGCTGCTATCCGGTGCAGGACGGGGAATCCCTCGCCCGTTATCTGGTGCAGGAGGTACAGCTATTTGGAGAAGTACATCCAGACCTGTTGAACCATATCGACTACGCTGCCATTGGTCGGGAACTGGAAACCAGCGAAAACTACCTGTTTACGGGCAATGGTATCTTTTATTACCGCTAAAAGGAGGTAGAAGAACTTGGAGGAAATGCGGATTTACATTGCCAACTTAGGCAAATACAATGAGGGCGAACTGGTCGGGGCATGGTTCACGCCGCCTGTGGACTTTGAGGAAGTCAAGGAACGTATCGGTTTGAATGATGAATATGAGGAATACGCCATCCATGATTATGAGCTGCCCTTTGAGATTGACGAATATACCCCCATTGAGGAAGTCAACCGCCTGTGTGAAATGGTGGAGGACTTACCGGAGTACATTCAGGAGGAACTATCAGAGCTGCAATCCTACTTTGGCAGTATCGAAGAACTCTGTGAGCATGAAGACGATATTATCTGCCATTCCGGCTGTGATGATATGGCGGATGTGGCTCGCTGCTATCTGGAAGAAAGCGGACAGCTTGGCGAACTTCCGGCACACTTACAAAACTATATCGACTACGCCGCCTATGGGCGTGACATGGAATTGGAGGGAACCTTTGTTGCCACAAACCACGGCGTATATGAAATCTTACGGTAGACCCGTCTGTATCTCTTTCAGGAAATACAGGCGGATTTTTTGATTCAGGGGCAGCTCGTTTGCTGCCCCCATCTTTTAGAAAGGACGGACAACATGAAGAAAATACGAAGCTATACCAGTATCTGGTCGGTGGAAAAGGTACTCTATTCCATCAATGATTTTAAGCTGCCATTCCCCATCACATTTACGCAGATGGCGTGGTTCGTGGTATCGGTGTTTGCAGTGATACTCTTAGGGAACCTCCCTCCCTTTCGTTCATTGACGGGGCATTTTTGAAATACTTCGGCGTACCCTTTGCCCTCACTTGGTTCATGTGCCAGAAGACCTTTGACGGGAAGAAGCCTTACGGCTTCCTGAAATCCGTACTGGCATATCTGGTACGCCCGAAACTGACCTATGCAGGAAAGCCCGTGAAGCTGGAAAAGGAATATCCGGCACAGCCCATCACGGCAGTAAGGAGTGATATTTATGGCATATCCGATTAAATATATCGAAAATAACCTTGTGTTCAACCATGACGGGGAGTGCTTTGCTTACTATGAGCTGCTTCCCTACAACTATTCTTTTTTAAGCCCCGAACAGAAATATCAGGTACACGATTCCTTCCGGCAGCTTATCGCCCAGAACAGGGACGGGAAGATTCACGCCCTGCAAATCAGCACCGAATCCAGCATACGGGCAGCACAGGAACGCTCCAAACAGGAAGTGACGGGCAAGTTAAAGGACGTTGCCTGTGCAAAGATTGACGCACAGACCGAAGCCCTGATTTCCATGATAGGGGAAAATCAGGTGGACTACCGCTTTTTTATCGGCTTCAAGCTGCTTGTCAATGAGCAGGAAGTCACCATGAAGCAGTTCCGCAGGGAAGCAAAGACCGCCGTTTCCGAATTTTCTCCATGAAGTCAACCACAAACTCATGGGGGATTTTTGTTTCCATGAGCAATGAGGAAATCTGGCGGTTTCAGAGATGGAAAAACTGTTAGAGAATAAAATCTCACGCCGCTTTAAAGTCCGGCGGCTTGATAAGGACGATTTTGGCTATCTGATTGAGCATTTATACGGGCAGACCGGAACCGCCTACGAAGATTATGAGTATTATCTTCCGAAAAAACGGTTTCAGGAGGAAACGCTGGTGAAATACTATGACCTCATCAAACCCACCCGTTGTCTGATAGAGGAAAACCAGCGGTATCTGAAAATCGAACAGGAAGACGGGACGGTCTATGCCGCCTACTTCACCATCAACAGCATTGTGGGGGAACTGGACTTCCCATCCTCGGAAATCTTTTACTATCAGCAGCAGCAATTCACCTTTCCCATTGATACCTCTATGAATGTGGAGATTGTGACAAACCGGAAAGCCCTCTCCACGGTGCGGAACAAGAAAAAAGAGCTAAAAGATTTGGACAACCACGCATGGCAGAATGACAGTGAAACCAGCACAAACGTGGTGGACGCTTTAGACAGCGTAAATGAGCTGGAATCCACCTTAGACCAGAGCAAGGAATCCATGTATAAGCTGTCCTATGTGGTGCGTGTAACGGCTCCCGACTTGGAAGAACTGAAACGCCGCTGCAATGAGGTGAAAGATTTTTATGACGATTTGAACGTGAAGCTGGTTCGCCCCTTTGGGGATATGCTGGGGCTGCATGGGGAATTTCTCCCTGCCAGCAAACGGTATCTGAACGATTATATCCAGTATGTCACCAGCGACTTCCTCGCTGGTCTTGGCTTCGGGGCAACTCAGATGTTAGGAGAACCGGAGGGCATTTATATCGGGTACAGCCTTGATACAGGAAGAAACGTGTACTTAAAGCCTGCCCTTGCCAGTCAAGGGGTAAAAGGCTCCGTCACCAACGCCCTTGCTGCCGCTTTTGTCGGCTCCCTCGGCGGTGGAAAATCATTCAGCAACAATATGATTGTCTATTATTCCGTATTATTTGGGGCACAGGCACTCATTGTTGACCCGAAAGCAGAACGGGGACGCTGGAAAGAAACCCTGCCGGAAATCGCCCATGAAATCAATATCGTAAATCTGACCTCGGAGGAACAGAACAGGGGCTTACTTGACCCGTATGTGATTATGGAGAACCCAAAGGATTCCGAATCACTGGCAATCGACATCCTGACTTTTTTAACGGGCATTTCCAGCCGTGACGGGGAGAAGTTCCCTGTTCTTCGGAAAGCCATCCGTGCGGTGACAAACAGTGAGGAACGGGGGCTTTTCAAGGTAATTGAGGAACTACGGGCAGAGGGAACCACCATCAGCACCAGCATAGCAGACCATATCGAATCCTTTACGGACTATGACTTTGCACACCTGCTCTTTTCGGATGGGGATGTCACACAGTCCATCAGCCTTGAAAAGCAGCTCAACATCATTCAGGTGGCGGATTTGGTGCTGCCGGATAAGGAAACCTCGTTTGAAGAATACACCACAATGGAGCTGCTTTCCGTGACAATGCTCATTGTAATCAGCACCTTTGCCCTCGACTTCATCCATACCGACCGCAGCGTGTTTAAGATTGTGGATTTGGATGAAGCATGGAGCTTCTTACAGGTGGCACAGGGCAAGACCCTTTCTATGAAGCTGGTTCGTGCCGGACGTGCCATGAACGCAGGCGTTTACTTTGTGACCCAGAACACGGACGATTTGCTGGATGAAAAGCTGAAAAACAATCTGGGCTTGAAGTTTGCGTTCCGCTCCACGGACATCAACGAAATCAAGAAGACCCTCGCTTTTTTCGGGGTGGATTCCGAAGATGAAAACAACCAGAAGCGGCTCCATGACTTGGAAAACGGACAGTGCCTTATCAGTGATTTGTACGGGCGTGTGGGAGTGATACAGTTCCATCCTATCTTTGAAGACCTATTCCATGCCTTTGATACCAGACCGCCCGTAAGAAAAGAGGTGGAGGAATGAAGATAAGAAAGCCCATCCAGCAGGGGACAGCTCTTGTCCCTTGCCGGACAAAGGGAGAAAACTCTTTTAAAAAAATCGGGAGTATAGCAGGAAAAGTGCTTCTGGCACTCCTTTTCATCCTCCTGCTGTTTGCAGTCTTCGGCACAGCCGCCCACGCTGCCGGACTGGTGGATGATACGGTGGACGCTGCCAACGAATACAGCAAATATCCTCTGGACAACTACCAGCTTGATTTTTATGTGGACAGCGGATGGGACTGGCTCCCGTGGAACTGGCTGGACGGTATCGGAAAACAGGTGATGTACGGGCTATATGCCATCACAAATTTTATCTGGACAATCAGCCTGTACCTTTCCAACGCCACGGAGTATCTGATTCAGGAAGCCTACTCGCTGGACTTCATTTCCTCTACGGCGGATTCCATTGGAAAAAATATGCAGACCTTGGCAGGCGTTACCACAGGCGGCTTGTCCTCGGAGGGATTTTATATCGGGTTCCTGCTGATTCTCATTCTGGTGGTGGGGATTTACGTTGCCTACACAGGGCTTATCAAACGGGAAACCACAAAAGCCATCCATGCCGTTGTCAATTTCGTGATGGTGTTCGTGCTGTCCGCTGCCTTTATCGCCTAT
>ENA-OQBD01001440-OQBD01001440.1-human-gut-metagenome-genome-assembly--contig:-NODE-1440-length-11066-cov-4.336228_pt1 | contig 11066 bp, 8 predicted proteins | sample MGYA00242742_ERZ504543 | MGnify/ENA primary metagenome ERZ504543 (study PRJEB26092, sample SAMD00036239) | human gut metagenome | host: Homo sapiens | study: EMG produced TPA metagenomics assembly of... | reverse complement strand
ATAGGGCAGAGGTGGAAGTACGGTAACGTATGGAGCTGACTGTTACTAATCGGTCGAGGCTTTAACCAAAGAAGGCTGAAGTGTAAGAGATGTAGAAAGATTCTTGTATGTTGTTTTGAAGGTATATGATATAATAAGAATAGACCTTATAATAATCCTCGATAGCTCAGTTGGTAGAGCACACGGCTGTTAACCGTGCTGTCGCTGGTTCGAGCCCGGCTCGGGGAGTTTCGTAGTATTTAAGATACTGCATAGACCGTGAAGCGGTCATAAGAATAAGGCTCCATGGTCAAGCGGTTAAGACACCGCCCTTTCACGGCGGTAACACGGGTTCAAATCCCGTTGGAGTCATCTTTTTACGGAAAGAGCATATAATTTAATATGGCGTCGTAGCCAAGTGGTAAGGCATGGGACTGCAACTCCCTGATCACCAGTTCAAATCTGGTCGACGCCTTTTAGAAGCACTAATTTTAGTGTTTCTTTTGTAATTTAATATCGCGGGATGGAGCAGTCTGGTAGCTCGTCGGGCTCATAACCCGAAGGTCGTTGGTTCAAATCCGGCTCCCGCAACTAAGAAAGACTTTAGAGAATATCTAAGGTCTTTTTCTTTTTGTAAAAATCTTAGGTATAAAAAAGAAATAGTACACCAGATTTCCGTTTAATAGAAATTTAGTGTACTATTTCTTTATCTTTTATTTAAGATATCAATTTGTTTTCGTACTTTCTCTTTTTCTTCTTCATTGAGCAGAGGAGAAACACATAAATATTTACTCTCATCAAGATCAAGGGGCACGGTGGAAATAATGAAATCATATTGATCCAGTTTTTCATCATGCAATTTATGTAAAGAAATGATCTTTTTAACATCAATTTCAGAAATTCTCGTTCCAGACGGCTTCGCAGCATCTTGGAAGAACCGATTCCGGTAGAACATACGACCAAAACGGAAATCGAATTCTTGCTTAGATAATCCATAGATGCAATAAAATAAATAACAATATAACCTATTTCATCTTCAGGGATTTTTATAGGCTGGAAAATATTACGAAAGCTTTCTTTCACGATTTCATAAAGTTTTGGATCAGACTGATAAATATCTTCTAACATTGGATTTGTTACGGTAATACCACTTTGAATCCGTTCCATTGCCATATTAATATGTAATAGAAGATTTTCCGCAAGATTCTTGTCTTCGCTAAATGGAAAATGAAATTTCTTTTCAATTTCATTGATCAGGCTGCTGATATGATCAAGATTCTGAAAAGCAGAAATCTGTTGATTCAATTCATAGTGTGAACGTCCAACGTATAGATGGATCATCCAATGAAAATAATCCCGTTCATTATCGTAAAGCTGAATTTTAAAATCAACTTCAAGAATTTTGAGGATATCTTGACGAAAATGATCTTCATAATCTGTATTTGAGTCTTGGATCGTTAGTTTTAAGATATCCTCTTGATCATTTATATAGGAATGTCGTTTAATAAAAATAGCGATCAAGACAAGAAATTCCTGAAGTTCTTTATCTGAAATATTTAGATGCCTTTTACGAATAACGTTTTGCATTTTCTGATAAAGAACTTTTAAAGGTTCTTCGTAGTCAAAATTCTTTAAAAGATCAATAAAATGGTTTGGTCGATAATTGTTGTCTTTCAGCCAGTCAAAAATGTTATCAGGAGCAATATTTTGAAGTAAGACATTTACAAATAAATGCCTTTTTGGAATTTCATGGCCAGTTAATCGGACTCCTTCACTTTTCTTGGTTTCAAATTGAACATTATGTCCCTGAAGTTTTTCTTTCATAGACTGATAATCATTTCGAATTGTCTGAGAAGAAGTATTTAGATCAATTGCAAGAGCTTGAGTTTTGATATAATCATCTTCGTTTAATAAAGTCAAAAGAATGATATCAACACGCTCTTTGTTGGAATAATTTTGTTCTGTTTTGACTTCTTCAAAAGCACTGTTTAATCGTTTAAGATTATAGAGCGATCCAAAGATCATAAAACCGTTTCCAGAAGAATTATCTAAAGTAAGATCATATGATTCTATGATCTCGGTAACTTCAGGAATCTGTCGATAAATGGTGCGTTCAGTAACACCAAGCTTCTTAGAGAGAGCCGATACGGTTAACGGACCATTTGCATTCATTAAATTTTCAATGATTTCTTTTGAACGATCTGAGATCAGCATAACTCACCTTTTCTTTCTAAATAGTTTCACCCTGGATATCAGATTGAAGATTATCAATTATTGTATATAATTGATCCAGAGAAATATTTTTATTTTTAATCTTATTATAAAAATAAATAATGCGTTTGGCAATAGGTTCTTCTTTCTTGATCTTACAGACAGTTTCCATAAGATTTAAAGCATCTTCTCCTTCCATAAATGAAAGTGCAAGTGCAATTGCAAATGAAAGATATACTGGGGTAATATGTAGTGCTTCACAGCTTCTTGCAGCGCCGATCAGACGATCTGAAGGTTGAAGCTTTCTCATAGGATCACGTGCAACGCGGGTAACGGTGTCTCTTAAATAAGAATTTTTAAAACGATGCAGTAAATCATTCATATGAGCATTTAACTTTGAGAAAGGTACCTGATATTTTTCTGAAAGCATCATACAGCTTTCTGTCATACAGCCACGTACGATAGACTGAATATAAATATCATGGGCAGCCTCATGAATATAGGTTTTATTTAAATATTGTCCTAAAAAGGCCGTTGTGACATGGGCCATGTTGTGAACATATAATTTACGTTCCAGATAGTAATGGAAAGGTTCATAAGGAATGATCTTCTTATATTCAGGAATCATCCCTTTGAAAGCAGCTTTATCAACTGGAAGGAAATCATAAGGTTCTACACGAACAGCCAATGGATGTTCATCTTCTGGAATCAGATCAGGATCTGCAGGTGGAACCATCCTTCCGATGGAAGTTTCTACAAGACCAACATTTTTCTCAAACAGAGCATGTTTATCTTCTGGAAGAGCTTTTAATAAATAGTCTCGTAACAGTACATCAGCATCCATCAGATTCTCACAGATTAAGATATCCAGAGTATTCGAAGATTCTTTCTCCCAACGCTTTAAAAGTCCTTGTGCAATGACAGGAGCCACTTTCTCAAGGACTGCAGCACCTAAAGCAGTTGCTATAATATCAGCGTCAGCGATTTCATTGCTGACAGCTTCAGAGTCTTTTCCATCCACAGCACGGATATTTTTGATCCAGTGAACAGGTTGTTCCTCGTTCATAATAATCTGAGGATAAGTTTTCTCTTTGTTGATCAGATGGATCACGTCATCGTTTACATCGATAAAAACGACTTCATAGCCGATTTCAGAGAATAATGCGCCAATAAAGCCACGGCCAATGCTTCCAGCACCATACATAACAGCTTTCATAAAAATTCCTTTCTATAGTCATATCTTTGTATTGTGATAACATCAAAGACTAAGGAGATAAGTCCTTAGCCTTTGATAATGTGTTCATTGATTGTTTAATTATAATTCATTTTTAAATCTTTCAACTAACTGATCATACTCAGGAGCTTTTAGGTAGTTTGAAATAGATAAATGTTGTTTATTAGGCTGGGCAGCTTTTGCTGTTCCAGTTAATTCTACATGAGTGATGACCAGGTCAGTATCATCAGGAATCTTTGAGATTGCTGTATTGATAACTTCAATTGGAAGATTTGCGGCTTTTACTTTTTTCTTTAATGCTGCTGCAGACATTGCAGAAGATCCCATTCCAGCGTCACACGCAACAACGATTTTTTTAATATTTTTGATATCTATTCCGGCAACTCCAAGACTACTGTCATTTGTTATTGCAGTAGATTCATTTGAACTAGCAGAAGATCCCATTGCTTCTTTTGGTACTACAGATTCTCCGAGAGATGTGTCTCCACCTTTTGCTACCATACGTTTTACGAAAATAGCATTTAATAAGAATGATACAACACATGATAATACGACGCTTAATAAAACTCCGAACATACAGTTCTTAGGTGAAAGAGCTACGACAGAGAAGATACTACCAGGAGATGGTGTGGCAACAGTACCAACATTTAAGAATGTAAGTGTTCCTGTTCCGACGATACCACCAGCGATCATACCAATGATCGTTAATGGGTTTGCTAATACATATGGGAAGTAAACTTCATGGATACCACCGAAGAAGTGGATCAAGATCATTCCAGGAGCAGCTTCTTTCATTTCTCCTTTTCCGAAGAACCAGTAAGCTAATAATAATCCAAGACCAGCACCAGGGTTTGGCACTAATAGGAATAATGCGGAATGTCCTAAAGTCTTAACCTGTTCATAACCAATTGGTCCGAAGATACCATGGTCTAATGCGTTATTTAAGAATAATACTTTGGCTGGCTCAACGAAGATTGCAGATAATGGTAATGCATTATGTGCTACGATCCAGTTTACACCATTTGTTAATACAGTAGTTACAGTTTCCATAACTGGTCCGAATACTAACATTGCGAAACAGCAAAGGATAGCACCGATAATACCAAGTGAGAAGTTATTTACGATCATTTCGAATCCAGAAGGGATTTTTCCATCCACTGCCTGGTCAAATTTCTTAATGCAAACACCAGCAACAGGTCCTAAGATCATGGCAGCTAAGAACATTGGAGTTCCGTCAACGGCTACGATCGCACCCATAGTAACGAGAGCACCGATAACTCCACCACGATCGCCACCAAACATTTTACCACCAGTATGTCCAATTAAGATTGGAAGTAAGTAATTTAAGATTGGACTGATCAGTTTTGCAAGTTTTGCATTTGGAGTCCATCCTGTTTCCAAAAAGAATGCGGTAATTAAACCAAATCCGATAAACGCTCCGATATTTGGAATAACCATTCCTGCAAGAACGGAACCAAATTTCTGGAGTTTTTGTGAAATACTAGTTTTTTCTTTCATTTTTACAACTCTCCTTCTTCTACATAATTCTGATTGATCATATCAATGAATTCCTGTTTTGAAGAAGCATTTAAAAATTGATGGCATTTTTCAGGTTTTAATAAAATATCAGTAATCTGCATCAGCTCCTGCAGAGAATCTTCCTCACGGCTTGAGATGCCGATCACCAGATGTATGGTATTTCCATGATAAGAAACTCCATGTGGGATCTGAACAATACTGATTCCCGGTTTTAAAACAAAATTCAGAGTGTCTTCTGTGCCATGGGGGATCATAACCCCCAATCCGATATCAGTGGAAGTTTCTTGTTCTCGCCGGATCATACCATTAATGTAGGGTGGTTTTACACATCCGACTTGAACTAAGAGATCACCTGCTTTGTGGATTGCTTCTTCAATTGTAGTACATTCATAATCCAGACAAATGTGTTTCTGGAATTCATTACTTAGAAGTTTGCTGGCCATGCGCCCTCCTTATTTGTTACTCATAAACGTTTATCATGGTTATATGATAACGTACGGAGTGTATGAAAATCAATGCATACTAATGTCATATTTTTCAGGAGATGTTGTGACATTTTTTTGTTTTGCATTTTCCAGTAGAATTACGAACGATCAGTTCAGGTTCATATTCCATTCGCATAATATAATGATGTTTGGCAGAGATATTTTTCTGCGTGTTCTTCTTATATATAATATCCACAGCTTCACGACCTTTTGCCAAAGAAGCATGTTCGATTGTAGTTAAAGCAATCTGAGGCATGGAAGATAAAGGAATGTTGTCAAATCCACAGACAGAGTAATCATGAGGAACACGGAATCCATGATCAGAGATCGCAGCCATGATCCCAAAAGCCGTCATATCATTATTCCCAACAAAAGCAGTGGAAGAAGTATGTTCATCTAAAGCTTGAGAAGCCATATCATATCCGTTTTGATATTCAGAATTATCCGCAGAATATCTTCCGTAAGCAGCAATCGTAGGAGATTTTACCTCCACCCATTCCGGATCAAGACCATGATCTTTAAAACAAGAACGCAGCCCAGCAAGACGATGGATCCGGCCAATCTCTTTTGGGCGGATCGGTGTACAGATATAAGTAATATGCTTATGGCCAAGAGAGAGAAGATGTTCAGCAATAATATATCCAGGCTTTTTACTGTCAAGTTCAACTGCATCAAAACGACATGCATCTGGTTTATCACCGATGGAAACAACAGGGACTTGCTTAGATAATGCATTTGCCTGTGCAATCTTTGTTGGTGGATATAAAGAAATAACGCCTGCAAGTTCAAACCCAGATAAAAGGTTTAAATAGAGTTCTTCTTGAGAGACGTCCCTCAATGTACTGACAGTAAATACGGTATAACCATAATCTTTGGCACGTTCTGTGATCGAATGAATGATCATGGAATAATAACCATTCGAAAGAAGTGGACAAATAACGATGATACTCTTAGCAAGTGCCTGTTCTTTCTTTTTTACACCAGCAACAGGCTTCTTGTAACCAAGTTCTTTTGCACCTTGTCTTACTTTATCGATTGTTTCTTTAGAAAAAGACACATGTGGTTTGTTGCTTAAGATCATAGAGACAGTAGACTGTGATACACCAGTGTATTCAGCAATATCTCTTGTTGTTACTTTGTTTCGCTTTCCCATAAATAGTACCCTCTTTTCTATACATTTCATTTGCAATAGATAAATCAAAATTATTTGATTAATTTGAATTACTAATCAAAATAAGCTAGCGATTATTAATATTATACAATTGATTAATACTAAAAAACAAGTGAACACGTACTTTAAGAAAAATAATCCAAAAACCTTGAAAGAAATCATTTGTTAATCAAATAAAATGATTAATAGAAAAACTCTGAAAACCGCATAAAATGGGCGTTTGACGGGTTTGACAGGCGAAAAAAAATTGTGGTTAGATAGAGTCAGAAAGCAACAAAAGCAAGTGAAAAACAGGAGGGAATAACAGTGTATGATGTAGCAATTATCGGTGCAGGGATCACAGGCTGCGCTATCGCCTACGAACTTGGAAAATATAATGTGAAAGCTGTAATCGTTGAAAAGGAAAATGATGTTTCTGTAGGAACAACAAAAGCAAACAGCGCGATCATCCATGGAGGATATGATCCAAAGCCTGGAACAAAGATGGCAGAGTACAATATCAAAGGAAATGTCTATACAAAAGAATTATGTGAGAAACTGGATGTACCTTACAAACAGATCGGAGCATTGGTAGTTGCATTCAGTGAAGAAGAAAAGAAAACACTGGAAGAATTAAAACAAAGAGGTATCACAAACGGAGTTCCTGATATGGAAATCTGGGATAAAGAAAAACTTCTAAAAGAAGAACCAAATCTTTCAGACAAAGCCGTTGCGGCTTTAAGTTCTCCAAATGTAGGAATCGTAAGTCCATGGGAATTAGCCCTGGCACTTGCAGAAACAGCCGTATTAAATGGAGTTGAAGTGAAACTTAATACAGAAGTTTCCGGAATCGAAAAAGAAAATGATACATATAAGATAGAAACAAACAACGGAGTGATCGAAGCAAAATACATTTGCAATGCAGCAGGTGTTTTCGCAGACAAAGTTAATGAGATGTGTAATGAAAAAACATTTGAGATCACACCAAATAAAGGAGAATATTACCTAATGGATAAGAGCCAGGGAAATCTGGTCAATCATGTAATCTTCCAATGTCCAAATGAAAAAGGAAAAGGAGTTTTAGTTGCTCCAACGGTTCATGGAAACCTGATCGTTGGACCAGATTCACAGCCAAGTGCAGCGAATGATGTATCAACAACAAAACAGGGACTTGATTTTGTGAGAAATACAGCATTAAAATCTGTACCAGGAATTAATTTTAGAGAGTCTATTAGAAATTTTGCTGGAGTCAGAGCAAGAACAGCAGATCATGACTTCCATATTTATGAAGACAAAAACAACAAAGGGTTTATCAATATCGCAGGAATGCAGTCACCGGGATTATCATCCGCATGTGCAATTGCACCAGATATTTTAAAGATGCTTGAAAATTCAGGACTTACATTAGAAGCAAAAGAAGATATCGTAGATGAAAGACATATCGACCGCTTCAAACATTTAAGTCATGAAGACAGAGAAAAATTAGTAGAAAAGAATCCAGCATTCGGAAAGATCATCTGCCGTTGTGAAACGATCACAGAAGGTGAGATCATCAACGCAGTGCATCGTCCAATTCCAGCAACATCCATTGATGCGGTCAAGAGAAGATGTAATGCAGGTATGGGAAGATGCCAGGGTGGTTTCTGTGGACCAAGAGTTCAGGAGATCATCGCAAGAGAGCTGAATAAACCATTAGCAGATATTCCACAGGATCGTTTGGGAACAAACATTATCACAGGAGAAACAAAAGATGGAGGTGCCAAATAATGAAGTATGATGTAATCGTTGTAGGTGGAGGACCTGCAGGACTGGCAGCAGCAGTGGAAGCAAGTAAAAATGGTGCCGAAAAAGTTCTGGTTGTAGAACGTGATCAGGAACTTGGAGGAATCTTAAATCAGTGTATTCATAATGGATTTGGACTCCATTATTTCAAAGAAGAATTAACAGGACCTGAATATGCAGGTAAATTCATTGATATGTTAAATGAAACAAATATCGAAGTGATGCTTGATACGATGGTTCTTGACGTAGATGAAACAGAAAAATGTGTACATGCCATGAATAAGAAAAATGGTTATATGAAACTTGAAGGTAAATCCATTATCTTAAATATGGGATGCCGTGAAAGAACAAGAGGAGCCATCGCGATCCCTGGTGATCGTCCGGCTGGAGTGTTTACAGCAGGTGCAGCACAGAGATATGTGAATATCGAAGGATATATGGTAGGTAAGAAAGTACTGATCTTAGGATCCGGAGATATCGGACTGATCATGGCAAGACGCATGAGTTTAGAGGGTGCAAAAGTAGTTGGATGTGTAGAGCTTTGTCCATATTCTAACGGATTAAACCGTAACATCGTACAGTGCTTAAATGATTATGATATTCCACTGTATTTATCACATACGATCACAGATATTCAGGGTGATAAACGAGTTGAGAAAGTTATCGTATCAAAAGTTGATGAAAAGAATCAACCAATTCCAGGAACAGAGATGGAATTTGATGTAGATACTGTATTATTATCTGTTGGATTGATCCCAGAAATGAATTAACAAGATCTGCAGGAATTACAATGGATCCAGCCACAAGTGGACCAGTTGTATATGAAAACATGGAAACTTCAGCAGAAGGAATCTTCGCAAGTGGAAATGTCGTTCATGTTCATGACCTAGTAGACTTTGTTACAGCAGAAAGCCAGAAGGCAGGAAAGAGTGCTGCAGAATACGTAAAAAATGGAGAAACAAAAGATCAGACATGCATCGATATCAAAAATGGAGATGGGGTCAACGGAATCGTGCCACAGAAAGTACGTCCATCTAATGTAGACAAGAAAGTTGAAGTTATGTTCCGTGCAAGAAACGTATTTACAGATGTAGCGATCAAAGTAAGATCAAATGGTGAGGAACTTGCTTCCTTTAAGAGAGAACACATGGCACCAGGAGAAATGGAAAAGATCGTTATTCCGAAAGCATTTTTAGATAAAGTAGAAAATGGTGAGATTACAGTATCTGTAGAAAAGGTAGGTGCATAAAGATGACAGATTTAATTTGTATCGTATGTCCAAAAGGATGTCATTTAAAAGTTGATGAAGAAAATGGATATAAGGTTACTGGAAATGGATGCCCAAGAGGAGCCGCTTACGGAGAAAAAGAACTGGTAAATCCAACACGAGTGATCACTTCTACAGTCAGAGTAGAAGCAAAGACTGCAAGAAGAGTTCCAGTCAAAACCGCAAGTGATATTCCAAAGGGTAAAATCTATGATATCATGAAAGAATTAGATAAAGTAACAATGAAAGCTCCTGTAGCGATCGGGGATGTAGTGATCCCTAACGTATTAGGACTAGGAGTTGACGTTGTAGCTTGCAAAAAAAGTAGCAGAATAAATAAAATGATTAAGTAAAATATTTAAATTTCAGGAGGATAACAAATGAGCGTTATTACATTTGTTTGTGCAGGTCAGATGAACTCTGCGATCACATTCCCAGCATTCGAAAATGGACACGAGGTACGTCTGGTAGGATCACCTTTAGACAGAGATATCATTGATGGATTAAAGAAGGATAATTTCCATATCACATTAAAGAGAACTCTTCATGATGGGATCAAATATTATCAGATCGAAGAATTAGAAGAAGCATTAGAAGGAGCAGACTTAATCTTAGGTGGAGTCAGCAGTTTCGGACTTGACTGGTTCTGTGACGAAATCCTTCCAGTATTACCAGAAGATGTACCTTTATTAACAGTAACAAAAGGTATGGTAGATTTAGATGACGGAACTTTAGTTCCTTATCCACATATCTTCGAACAGAGACAGCCAGAAGGAAAACATATTAACTTTAACGCCATCGGTGGACCATGTACAAGTTATGAATTAGCAGACCATGATGACAGCCATGTAGCTTTCTGTGGAAAAGACATGGAAACATTAAAATTCATCAAATCTTTATTAACAACAGATTACTATCACATCAGTCTTTCTACAGATGTTGTAGGTGTTGAGTGTGCCGTAGCCATGAAGAATGCTTATGCATTAGGTGTGTCTCTTGCAGTTGGTTTAGCAGAGAAGAGAGATGGAGAGATCGGAGCAGTACATTATAATTCTCAGGCAGCATTGTTTGGACAGGGTGTCAAAGAAATGATCCATCTGTTAGAACTGATTCATGGTGGACCAGAAAACATCATTCACGGAGCTGGTGACTTATATGTAACAGTCTTCGGTGGAAGAACTCGTAAGATTGGTACATTATTAGGACGTGGACTGACATTTGATCAGGCAATGGAAGAATTACAGGGTGTAACTTTAGAGTCTATCGTTATTGCAACAAGAACAGCTCGTGCCGTACGTAAACTGGCAGAAAGAGGCGTTGTATCTTTAGATGACTTCCCATTGTTAATGCATGTAGATGCGATCATCAATGAAGGCGCAGAAGTTGATATTCCTTGGGAAAAATTTACGACTGTTGTAG
>ENA-OQBD01001438-OQBD01001438.1-human-gut-metagenome-genome-assembly--contig:-NODE-1438-length-11082-cov-2.448836_pt1 | contig 11082 bp, 10 predicted proteins | sample MGYA00242742_ERZ504543 | MGnify/ENA primary metagenome ERZ504543 (study PRJEB26092, sample SAMD00036239) | human gut metagenome | host: Homo sapiens | study: EMG produced TPA metagenomics assembly of... | reverse complement strand
CAAGGTATTTTCGAGAATACCCTGTATCAAGGTACTGATGAATTACTCCGTTTGCTTACCGAAAACGAAATGAAAATCTACTTAGCCACCTCAAAACCGCAGCCCTTCGCTCAACAAATTCTAGAATATTTCCACTTAGAATCTTATTTTACATTTGTTGGAGGAAGCACATTCGACGGAAGCCGTTCCGAAAAAGCGGATGTAATACAATATGTATTAGACAGCACCGATATAAAAACACGGTCTGACGTAGTCATGATCGGTGATCGTAAATATGATATAGAAGGGGGCCAAAGCGAATAACATAGATTCAATAGGAGTCCTTTACGGCTACAGGGGATGAAGAAGAACTAGCGAATGCCGGAGCAAACAAAATCGTTACTGATATAAAAGAACTATCATCTTTCCTTCTAACAGGGAATATCCCCATATAGAAAGCTTAAGCAGATCTATAAATCACATTAAAAATAAACATCAGCAATAAAGAGAATGAAATATTTGGAAAGCTCGGCTTCAACCGGGCTACCAATTTTTCTATAGCGATCTTCATCTGTACACGAACCGTACTCTCTTGAACCGATAATATTTCCGCGATCTCCTTCGTTTTCAATCCCTCCTCACGAGACATCAAAAACACAAGACGGCATTTCTCAGGAAGTTCGTCAATCGCTTTATCAAGCATCTCTCTCATCTCTTTTAACTCCAAATGCTCCTCCGGAGAACCCTCATCTTCCTCTTCCATTAATGGCAACAACTCATTTAAAGAAACCCTATTCAAGTCTTTATTCCTTGCTTGAAAACGAAAAGACTCGTTACGTACGGAAATATATAAATAGGTATCTATATTATCAATATCCTTTAATCGATTTCCGGGATTGCCAGACCGAGAAAAAAACATCTGTCACAACTTCACGGCATGCCTCCTTCTCGACCTAAACAATAATAAGCGAAGCGAAAAACCTGATCATAATATAAATTATAAAAACGTTCGAAAGCTCCCCTGTTATCTACCGACACAGATTCAAGCAACCCTTTGATATCTCGCACAAAAACTCCCACTCCTTTTTCTTTGATTTGGCAAACATACTAAATATAATCTAAATGCCTTTTTTAAAAAGCAGACTATTTTTTCTCATATTTTACTTGCATATTCAAATTATTAAACTACTTTTGCACCCGCAATACGGAAGTAGCTCAGTCGGTAGAGCACTGGTCTCCAAAACCAGGTGTCGGGAGTTCGAGCCTCTCCTTCCGTGCATGAGCGGCAACACTATGAATATGTGTTGCCGCTTTTTTATTATTCTCCTTCTCTTCCCATTGCGATAAAAAAGCGTAAATAAGACAACATTTTTTCGTTAAAGAGACTATTTTTTCTTTCAATATATAAAGGAATATACTACTTTTATTGCCGATTTTAAATCTAATTGAGACTTAGTGTAAATCGTATACCATAGAAACAGATGACAACTAACAAATTTTCAAATCGATACTCGTCTGAGAGGAAAAAGTATTTTTTCAAAAGTAAGGCGTTTATCCTGTGCCTCGGATTATTTTTGGGAGCTGGGATTATGATCGCCCTTTATAAAACATCTGTATATTTCTCGACAGATGAATCTTGTATGATGTGCCACGTGCATCCTCACGTAGAAAACAGTTGGAAACTTTCCAAGCATGTAAATAATGGAAGTGGCGTTAAGACACATTGCGTAGCTTGTCACCTCCCACCCCAAACAAATACTTGGAAACATTATAGCGCAAAGGCTAAATTGGGTATGAAAGATGTTTGGTCATACTTGACTAAAGACAGCGCGGATTTCAATTGGGAAACTAAGTCCGAGTTGGAACACGCCGTTAAATATATCCCCAATGAATCTTGTAAGGAGTGCCATCAGAACTTATTCCCCGAAGGAATTACCGATGATGGTGTAACGGCACATTTATATTATGATGAGAATGAGAAAAAGCTAGATCTACAATGTATTAGTTGCCATTTGGATGCAGGACATTACAATCCGAACTACAATCACTCCAAGATGGTTGGTATACCAGGACAAAATACATCCGGGGCATCTTCGGATACCAGTTTGTTTTTTAAGGAACCAACTACAGTTACCTCTTTCACCGACTATGTAGAACAAATTCCCGGAACAATGGTCTCATTCAAGATGATTGCTATCCCCGGAGGTTCATTCAAAATGGGTAGTGAGGAAAAAGAGGCATTTCATAAAGCAGATGAGTCGCCTGTACACAACGTAACTGTCAGTCCGTTTTTCATGGCTGAGGTCGAGGTGACTTGGGATCAATACTGGGCTTTCTATGGGAATACGATGAGTGAGGGCCGTACCCCTCCAGAGACCGTATACGCAAATAACAGTAATCCGAATGTCGATGCCATCTCCGGTCCTACACCTCCGTTCGGTTTTCCGGATCAAGGCTGGGGTGGTGGAGATCGCCCGGCTATTACAATGACTCATTATGCGGCCGAGACTTTCTGCCAATGGTTATCCAAGAAAACAGGAAAGACTTATCGTTTACCGACCGAGGCGGAATGGGAATATGCGGCACGTGGCGGCACGGAAACGCCTTATTTCTTTACGGGCAATCCAAAAGATTTCTCCGATCAAGGCTTCTGGCGTAAATTTTTCGACGCAAAGACTGATAGTATAGGTTCTTATGTGATTTATAGCAAGAACAGCAAAAACAAGACGCAAGAACCGGATTTAGTAAAAGCCAATCCCTTTGGTTTAAAGAATATGTTGGGTAATGTAATGGAATATTGTGCCGACAAGTATGATCCTGAAGCTTACGCTAAAAGCGGAAGTAGCGCCACAGATCCATTGGTTACCGAAGGTACTGAGTGGGTAGTGAGAGGCGGTAATTACACCTCCGATGCGGCAGATCTTCGCTGCGCTTCCCGTGATTATACCAAACATGAAGCTTGGTTAAAAACCGATCCGCAACAACCGAAGAGTATCTGGTGGTACTCCGATATCAGAGGAATCGGTTTCCGTGTTGTATGTGAACCTAATAAATAGTGTCTAAAAAATAATATCATGAAAAAAGAGAACAGCATTAGCAGAAGATCATTTCTGAAAAGTTCAGCCCTAGCGGGTGCGCTTGGAGCAATTGGAACAGGTAGTACAGTTGGTGTATTAACTTCTTGTGGTGGAGGTGAAAGTGCGAACGCAATAAAGCCTTTGAAAGAACCCGGTACTTATTACGTGCCCGAATTACCAGATCTGGCGACTGATGGAAAAGAACTAAAAGCTGGTGTAATCGGTTGTGGCGGACGTGGTTCCGGAGCCGCTTTTAACTTCTTGAACGCTGCGAACGGCGTTACGATCGTGGCTTTAGGCGATACGTTCCAAGAACGTGTCGATGATTTGGCAAAGAAATTAAAAGATGAGAAAGGAATTGATGTACCGGCTGATAAACGTTTCGTCGGCTTGGATGCATACAAACAAGTGATTGATAGCGGTGTAGATGTAGTGATCGTCGCCACTCCTCCCGTATTCCGTCCAGTTCATTTCCAATACGCCACAGAAAAGGGCAAACATTCCTTCTTAGAGAAACCTATCTGTGTTGATCCGGTTGGTTACCGTACCATTATGGCTACCGCAAAACAAGCTGCGGCAAAGAACTTATGTGTCGTAACCGGTACTCAACGCCATCACCAACGCAGTTATGTCGAGTCTTACAAGAAGATCATGGAAGGATTGATCGGTGAGATCACGGGCGGTACGGTTTACTGGAATCAGAATATGCTTTGGTATCGGGATCGTCAACCGGGATGGAACGATTGCGAATATATGATCAAAGACTGGGTAAACTGGAAATGGCTTTCCGGCGACCATATCGTAGAGCAACACGTACATAATATAGATGTATTCACTTGGTTCAGCGGATTGAAACCAGTCAAGGCTGTAGGTTTCGGTTCTCGCCACCGTCGTATCACTGGCGACCAATATGATAACTTCAGCGTTGATTTCACAATGGAAAATGGTATCCATATGCATAGTATGTGCCGCCAGATAGATGGTTGTGCAAATAATGTAAGCGAATTCATCCAAGGAACCAAGGGATCATGGAGCAGTGACACGATGGAGATCAAGGATTTGGCAGGAAACGTTATCTGGAAATATGATAGTGAGGCCGAAAAAGCGAACTTCAAGCAAACTGACCCGTATACATTAGAGCATGTAAACTGGATCAACTGCATCCGTGGTGGTAAACAAATCGAGCAAGCTTCTGAGACTGCTATCTCCAATATGGCCGCAATCATGGGTCGTGAGTCCGCTTACACGGGTGCCGAGACCACTTGGGATGCCATGACTGCCTCAGCATTGGATTACACTCCGAAAGATTTGAACTTAGGAAAGATGGATATGAGCGGCTTCGTCGTTCCTGTTCCGGGTAAACCAATCGACAAGAAATAATCCAGACTGTTTATGACATTAAATAGAAGAAACTTTTTAAGAACCTCCTTATCCGGCGCTGCTTTAGCGGTAGGAAGTACGGCCTTGGCCTCCTGCTCTTCCAAGTCGGCAAACACTGCCAAAGGAGAAAAAGGGAGCGACAAGCCCGGCAAGGACCTTGAATTAAAGCTTTCTTTCCAAGAGGGAATCGCCCCGGGTGAAAGTTTGAACGAGAAACTTGATTTTATGGAGAAGTTGGGCGTTGTAGGTTTTGAGCCGGGTGGCGGAGGATTAGCCAGCCGGGTAAACGAGATCAAGCAGGCCTTAAACGGACGTAATATCAAAGTGAGTGCCATTTGCGCCGGCTTCAAAGGCTTTATTCTTTCTACCGATCCAGCCATCCGCAAGGAATGCATGGATACGATGAAAGAGATCATCGCCGCAGCCGGTGAATTAGGTTCTACGGGCGTGATTATCGTTCCTGCCTTTAATGGTCAAGTCCCCGCCTTGCCTCATACGATGGAGACACGGGATTTCCTTTGCGAGCAATTCAACGAGATGGGAACTTTCGCCGCCCAGCATGGGACTAGCGTCATCTTTGAACCTTTGAACCGAAAAGAGTGTTTTTATCTACGTCAAGTAGCCGACGCCGCCTCTTTATGCCGGGATATCAATAATCCGGGTGTACGTTGCATGGGCGACTTCTGGCATATGACATGGGAAGAGACCTCTGATATGGGAGCCTTTATCTCCGGTGGAGAGTATCTCCAACACGTACACGTGGCCAGCCGCAAACGTCGCAGCATGCCGGGTGAGGATGGAGATGCCGATAACTATATCAATGGCTTCAAGGGATTGAAAATGATTGGTTATAACAACTACGTAAGTTTCGAGTGCGGATGTCAGGGAGACCGTAACGTGGTAGTCCCCGCCGCCGTCAAGTTATTACGTGAACAATGGGAACAAGCTTGATAAGATGCCTTTAGTATACCCAAATATGCAATTGAGTGAGGTGGTGGAAGAACACCCCTCACTCATTCCCGTAATCAACCGGTTTGGGATTCGTCTCGGGCTTGGCGACAAATCGGTGAAGACGCTCTGTGAAGAACATTCGCTGGATACGGACTTTTTATTGACAGTTGATCAATACCTTCCTCAACGAGGAGTATTTTCCGGAGAAGAAGTTACAAACTTTCCATACATCGCAGATCATTGATTACCTGACAAAGACGAACCAATACTATTTACGTTATCAGCTTCCCAATATAGAACGCCATCTAGGTTCCTTTATCTCGATGAGTACGCCAGGCAATCCTACTCTTGGATTGATAGGACGCTTCTTCTCCTCGTTCAAGGAAGAACTCATCGCCCGCATGAGAAAGATGATAAGATATGGTTCCCCTACTGCATGTCGTTAAGTAAAAAGCTGGGGAAAAAGAACCGGCGGGAACGATCGATGGATTGCAAATCACCTCCGAGCAACGTACGGAAGATACCATCGAGGCCCTTTTAGCCGACTTAAAAAGTATCATGGTCAAGCATCTTTCGGGAGATTACGACGAGAATTTATGTTATGCCGTCCTCTTCTCCATCTGTAGTCTGGAGAAAGATATCAAACAACCACAACCGGATCCGGTATCGAATCCTTACCCCCATGGTCTCGGCCATGGAAAAATTATGTATCTAACGATCTGAAATGCATCGAAACAAACAAATAGCGATCATACTGTCTGATACCCCTAAGAAGTATTGGGCTGCAAAGCTTGCTGACCGACTACTTCCCCCCGGTAGAGGTTTGCTATTTTCCAAATTTCGAGATGCTTTCCTCCACAGGAAGCGACACCTACGATTACTATTTCACCGATTCTGATACCCTTGTGCTCAACGCAGATTTCTTCCTCCCGAGAAGAAACAAGACCGCCCTCCTCATCGACAGCACCGAAGAACACGGGGCACTCTCGTCTACGAACCGTATCACGTTACGTTCCTCCCAAGAGACCATTATCGAGCAATTGCAACAATTATTTACGAGCGACAGCTCCAGCAACACCACAACCGAAAACAACAAGGACCTATCCAGCCGTGAGGTAGACGTACTTCAACTGATCGTAAAAGGCATCACGAATAAAGAGATCGCCGATAAGCTGAACATCAGCTTGAACACCGTCCTCACCCATCGTAAGAACATCACCGCCAAGCTGGGCATCAAGACCGTATCCGGCCTCACCTTCTACGCCATCATGAACGGGATCATCTCCGGCGACGATATCGAACTATAGCGAAGCCAACAAACCAGCTTTCAAAATCACTACATCTAGTGATTGACCATCCTGTTTCTTTACCGTTTCTTCGCGATTGAAAAAATATACTAACAAAAGAAATTCGATGAAGAGACACTACTTAGGTATCATCGCCCTAGGTGCGTTGGGGCTGCAAAATGTATACGCCGAGGACATCAAGGCTAACGAGAACGACACGATAAAAACCTATAACATGGGTGAGGTAATCGTGACCTCATCCACGAAGGAGACAAATAATCTCCGCACGTTACCCGGTTCCGTATCGATCCTTTCCCCACAAATGATCTCCGGCAGGCAGATCGACGCATTAAAGGATATAAGTTCTTTCGTCCCTAACCTATACATGCCGGATTATGGGGCAAAACTAACCTCGGCCATCTATATCCGCGGTATCGGAGCCAGAAGTAGCGGACAATCCGTGGGTTTATATGTAGACAACGTGCCTTATCTGGATAAAAGCACCTTCGATTTCGAGCTGACCGATATCCAACGCATCGAGGTATTACGAGGGCCGCAAGGAACCTTGTATGGTCGTAACGCCATGGGGGGCATCGTAAATATCTATACCATCTCCCCGTTCGATTACCAAGGAAAGAAACTCTCCCTATCGGCCGGAAGCTACGGGCAATATAAAGTCAAGGCCTCCCATTATGCTAAGTTGAGCGAAACCATCGGATTCACCGCCGCCGCTTACTATGACCATAGCGACGGCTTCTACACCAATGCCTACGATGGGAAAAAGATCGATAAGGAAGACAATGTAGGCGGCCGATTCAAATTAGAAGGTCGCTTCAATCCAAACTTCCGTGCCTCCTACTCCCTTTCCGTAGATTATACGGATCAAGGAGCGTTTCCATATGGTATGTTCATCGGAACCGGAAATACCGATCACAAGTATGTAAATCCTATCAATATCAACGATCCCAGCTCTTATAAACGGACGGTCATCGCCAATAACCTGTCCCTCGAATACCGGAATGAGCACGTGATACTGAGCAGCATCACCGGTCATCAATATTTCAAGGATGACATGAAGATGGATCAAGACTTCTCCCCATCTCTCGATCTTTACCCTCAACCAAAAGCAAAAGCAAAACGCTTTCAGCGAGGAATTGGCGATCAAGAGCAACACGAGGAATAATTACCAATGGTCCTTCGGACTCTACGGTTTCTACGATGATCTACATACAGACGGCCCGGTCGATTTCAAGGAAGATGGGATTAAGACCGTCCTCCAGCCCGTATTCGATCAATTGAAGAAAGATCACCCTAAGATGCCCTATCTAAAAATACTGGACGATCATCTTTATATTCCGGGTTCTTTCGACACCCCTTCTTACGGCCTTGCATTGTATCACCAATCCACTTATAACAACTTGTTCACGGAAGGTCTGTCAATTACCGCCGGTATCCGCTTGGATTACGAGAAGCAAAAGATGGATTACAATTCCGAGGCTAAGATGAGAATGGGTTTCGGCTTCGTAGAAAACGGACCGGTTATCGACATCGAGAAACTTTTCCCGATCCCAACCACCGTGATGGACGCCAGTGTCTCCCAAGACTTCTGGCAAGTACTTCCGAAAGTCTCTTTAAAGTACGAATGCTCGTCAAACACGTTCACCTATGTATCGGTAGCGAAAGGTTATAAGACCGGGGGCTACAACGTACAAATGTCGGCAGACGTGATGCAAAGCCAGATGCAATACGATATGATGAGCGCTTTCAAGGGACATGATGCCGATCGAGGTCAAAGAACCTACCCCCATCGAGGAAGTAGCCTCCTACAAACCGGAGAAAAGCTGGAACTACGAGATCGGTATCCGTAGCGAGTTGCTATTCCAACGCCTAAGCGCAGAATTAACAGGTTTCTATATGGACATTCAAGACGTGCAGTTGACCAAGTTCGTGAACAGCGGCAACGGCCGTATCCTCACCAACGCCGGGAAAGCCAAAAGCTACGGTATAGAGGCCTCCTTGCGTGCCCGCATCATCGATGGGCTAACCGCCGACGTTAATTACGGTTTCACCCATGCTACGTTCCGGGATTACAACAATGGGAAAGAGGATTTCAAGAACAACTTCATCCCATATACCCCACGTCATACCTTCAACGTAGGACTGCAATACACCCGCCTGTTCCGTAACGCATGGATAGACCAATTCTCCGCCTCCGCCCAATTCAGCGGTGTCGGAAAGATCTTCTGGACCGAGCGAAACGACATCTACCAGAAATTCTACGGAACGGTGAACGCAAAGGTAGGCGTACGCAAAGGTATCGTCAACGTAAACCTATGGAGCCGTAATATAACGAACACCCATTACTCTGCATTTTATTTCGAGTCATTCGGGAATCCGTTTATCCAACTAGGTAAGCCTTTCCAGATCGGTGCGGAGGTGGCGATCGCCTTTTAAGCGCAAGCGTTCAATAGAAATAAAAAACGGGAGAGCCGGCTATTACACCAACTCTCCCGATAACATTTCACATAAAAACAAAATCGATCTTTTTTATCTAGCTATTTTAAAAATCGTAAGAAATATCAGCTTAAAGTACTCAAACAATGTAGGATGGTTAATATATCTCATATTGAGTTCAATTTTCGCCGGCATAATATCCTCAACATAAGTTTTGTCGGGATTTGAAGACTGTCCAAGTAACCTATTTTCATCCATATACACTATAGATGCGTAATCTGTAATACCCGGCCGGACAGCCAACACACGCCTTTGTTCAGTCGTATACATATCGACATACTTACGCACCTCGGGCCGAGGACCTACCAAACTCATATCCCCTTTAAGTACATTGATCAATTGAGGAAACTCATCCAATTTATACTTACGGATATAATAACCAGACCGTGTAATCCGTGGATCACGCCCTCCTACGGTAATAAGTCCCTTCTTATCAGAACCTACACGCATACTTCGAAATTTAAGCAACTGAAAATCTCGATTGTTACGTCCTACACGAATTTGCCTATAAAAAACAGGTCCGGTAGAATCACACTTAATCCAAATTGCCAGAATAACAAACAAAGGACTTAGCAAGATAAGACCTATCCCGCTGGCTACAACATCAAAAAAACGTTTCAAATCGATTGATTATTTTATTGGGTAATAATATCAACAAAATTAGAAATCACATACTCTACGTCCTCATTCGTAAGACTGGTATGCAAAGGAAGAGTAATCTCGTTATGGTATTGGTTGTAAGCATTCGGATAATCTACGATATCAAAACCTAAATTTTTATAGGCCGTCATCATTGGTAAAGGCTTATAATGTACGTTACAAGCGATTCCACGTTCAGCCATCCGCTCTATCACAGCATTTCGATATTCCACATCCTCACCAAGCAAACGTACTAGATACAAATGCCCACTCGAAGAATGGTCATCACCAAAATGATCCAAGACCTGCACATCGCACCCCCTCAGTCCTTCATTATACCTCTCAATAATCTGACGACGACGATACAGCATTTCCGGATAACGCTTCAACTGCGCAAGACCAATACCCGCCATTACATCCGTCATATTACACTTATAATACGGAGCGACAATATCATACTCCCATGCTCCCAACCTCGTCTTAGCTAGTGCGTCCTTGTTCTGCCCATGAAGGGAAAGCAATTGAAACTGTTTATAAAGAGACTCGTTGTCAACCCCATCATGATTTCTCCAAGTCAACGCACCTCCCTCTGCTGTCGTAAGATTTTTCACGGCATGGAAGGAAAACGAAGTAAAATCAGCGATCTCACCACACATCTTTCCATGCCATTTGGCACCAAAAGCATGGGCGGCATCCGCAAGTACGATAACCCGACCGTATGCCTTCTGGATATCATTCACTGGCGAAAACAAATGTTTCTTGCTCTCTACGGCAGCGAATATCTTATCATAATCACAAACCACACCGGCAAGATCAACAGGCAGAACCACCTTTGTCTTCTCCGTGATCGCATCTGCCAACTTATCATAATCCATCTCAAACGAATCAGGAGCGGTATCTACCATGACAACCTTTGCCCCCACATGACAAGTTACACTTGCGGTAGCGGTATACGTATAAGCGGAAGTAATCACCTCGTCTCCTGGCCCAACGCCCAAAACACGCAATATCAACTCCATACAAGCCGTAGCCGAATTCAAGCATACAGCTTGATCCGTTTGGCAGCACATGGCAATTAATCTCTCAAATTTCTTTTGTCTTAGGCCCCGTGGTAATCCAGCCGGAACGAAGAGCCTCGGCAACCTCATTGATCTCTGCCTCTGACATATCGGGAGGCGAAAAATGGTATCTTTTTTGCACATATACCCTAATATTACTTGATTCTGAAAATTTTTTCAAAAAGCACCAAAAAAATC
>ENA-OQBD01001436-OQBD01001436.1-human-gut-metagenome-genome-assembly--contig:-NODE-1436-length-11104-cov-2.456500_pt1 | contig 11104 bp, 8 predicted proteins | sample MGYA00242742_ERZ504543 | MGnify/ENA primary metagenome ERZ504543 (study PRJEB26092, sample SAMD00036239) | human gut metagenome | host: Homo sapiens | study: EMG produced TPA metagenomics assembly of... | reverse complement strand
GGCAGACGGATTGATAATGCCGTTTTCATGCAGCTCGGTAATGTAGGACTTTGCCCAGTGGCCATCAATATCCGAAGCCGCAAAGGCAGCCGGCACGGTACTGACCAGCAGCGCCGCTGTCAGTACGGCGGAAAGGACTTTTTTCAAAGCTATCACCTCTTATTATAATTTACCTTTATTCTACCATTCTTTTGTTTATTTGTGTACTGTTATTTTTATCTCGAGACAGGGCTTTTGTCTAAAGAGACGGCCTGCTGCCGGTTTTGGTTTCGCATTTTCGCAGAATTTTCCGGTATTCTCACAGAACGTACAATTTCTGCTCTGCCGTTTTGTATATCATTACTCCGCTTCATGGAATCTTTTCACAAATTCGCGCAAAACCCCTTGCATTGACAGCCGGATATTGTATAATTTAGATAGTGGCAATCCGTCGGCCGAAAGCGGCGATGCGCCAACTAACACGATGAGGTGATACCAATGGATTATATGTCGGAATACAAGCGTTGGCTGGACTGCTCTGCCCTCTCTGCGGACGAGCATGCCGAGCTGGCTGCTGTTGCAGATAATCAGGAAGAGATCGAAAGCCGTTTCTTTGCACCGCTGTCGTTCGGCACGGCCGGTCTGCGCGGTGTACTGGGCGTCGGCCTCAACCGCATGAACCGCTTTACCGTCGGTCAGGCTGCACAGGGTCTGGCAAACCTGATCGTATCGAACGGTCAGGCCGCAATGGACCGCGGCGTTGCCATCGCATATGACTCCCGCCATTTCTCGGCCGAGTTCGCCAAGCAGTCTGCGTGCATCATGGCCGCAACGGCATCCAGTCGCTGCTGTTCGATGAGCTGCGTCCGACCCCGGAGCTGTCCTCTGCTGTCCGTCACTACGGCTGCATCGCCGGCATCAACATCACGGCTTCCCACAACCCGAAGGAATACAACGGCTACAAGGTTTACTGGGAGGACGGCGCACAGCTTCCTCCGGCCGAGGCAGACGTGGTTGCCAGCGAAATGGCAAAGACCGATATCTTCACCGGTGTAAAACTGCAGACTACGATGAGTCCGTCAAAAACGGTCTGATCCGTATTCTGTCTAAGGAGACCGACGAGGCTTACCTCGGCGAAGTCATTAAGGTTGCGGTAAATCCGGACTGCGTAAAGCAAGTTGCCGATGAGTTCAAGCTGGTGTACACGCCGTTCCACGGTGCCGGCTACCGTCTGGTACCCGAGATCCTGCGCCGTCTGGGCTACAAGCACATTATCTGTGAGCCGGAGCAGATGAAGATCGACGGCGACTTCCCGACCGTTAAGAACCCGAATCCGGAGTACAAGGAAGGCTTTACGCTCGCCATCGAGCTGGCAAAGCAGAACGATGTTGATCTGATCATCGGCACCGACCCGGACTCCGACCGTACCGGCATCGTCCTCAAGGACAAGTCCGGCGAGTATGTCACCCTGTCCGGCAATCAGGTCGGCGTTCTGCTCACCGATTACATCATCACCGCAAAGAAGCTGACGAACACCATGCCTGCACATCCGGCGGTGCTCAAATCCATCGTTACCACCGAAATGGCACGCGCAGCGGCTGAAAAGAACGGCGTTGAGTGCTTCGACACCTTCACCGGCTTCAAGTTCCTTGCCGAGAAGATCAAGCAGTTCGAGCAGGACGGCTCGCACGAGTACATTTTCGCATTCGAGGAGTCCTACGGCTACCTGTGCGGCGATTATGCCCGCGACAAGGATGCCGTTACCGCTTCCATGCTGATCGCCGAGATGGCGGCTTACTACCGCACCCAGGGCAAGACCCTGTACGACGCAATGGAAGAGATGTATGAAAAGTACGGCTGCTACTGCGAGCAGACCATTTCGATCGTTATGCCGGGCGTTTCCGGCCTGCAGCGCATGAAGGAGCTCATGCAGGAGCTGCGTGACAAGCCGCTGACCCAGATCGGCACCCACAAGATCGATTACACCCGCGACTATATGCCGGGCACCCGTACCTGCATGGCAGACGGCAAGTCCGAGCCGATGGAGCTTAAGGGTCAGAACGTGATGTACTACGAGCTCGAGGGCGGCACAACCTTTATCATCCGTCCAGTCCGGCACCGAGCCGAAGGTCAAGGTTTACATCATGGCCAAGGGCGAGAACAAGGCCGAGGCCGCAGAAAAGGTCGAGGCTCTGACCGCTGCAGCGAAGGAAAATCGTAAAGTAACTGAGGCAACACCGCAGTAAAAATCCAGCAACGCTGAATGCAGCCGAATTCCGGTTCGGCTGCATTTTTCCGGAATCACCTTGATTACCGAAATTATTATACCTTAAGGCAACACCGCACAATTAAAGCGGCGGCTCCTTGTGCAGGCTCCGGTCGCACTGCCGCGGTGCTTTGCGGAAATTTTGTGTCCTGACTTTGGCTTCGGTTCCTTGCGCGAGTTCCGTCCGCGCTGCCGAAGTTTCACGGTAATACATCAAGTATTACCGCAAAACTGTGCCTCGTCAGTACGCAAAATTTACTCGCAAATCACTCTTGTTCAATTATGCGGTATTGCCTTAATTATTTTAGGGGAACAAAAATATGATCAAACGCATTATTTCCTGTATTGTAAGCACGGTCATCGTGCTCGGTGCCACCATCGCGTATGACCGCACGCCTGCATGCCGCATTGCCGTGATGGAGCAGGTGCCGACACAGCTGGCTTCCGTTCTGCCGCGTGCTGCCTCCTATGAACTGGAGCTGCGTACGGAGGAAGGCAACCGCAGCTACACGGTCAACTGCCATGACAAGGACGGCAGCACCTTCCGCTCCTACACCATGCAGACCGTGGAAGGCGAGGAAGAACCGCTCAATTTCACCTACACGGACTACACCTACGACGAAAACGGCAACTGCACAGATGCTGTCACCACCGACAAGACCAACAACTCCACCTCGGAGTATCGCCGCAGCTATGACGACAAAAACCGCGTTCTGCGCACGGAAAACTACGAGGACGGCGAACTTTCGGTCTCCTCCGAGACGGTTTACACCGAGGTTGACAACGGTCAGTCCTCTGCCGTCAACACGGTTTACGACGCAGACGGCAACGAGCTGATGGTCGTCCGCATGGGCATGAACACCAACGGCGACGTGCTGTCCTCCCGCACCTACGAGGGCGAGGACAATATCACCTCCTCCACCGACAACCGCTACGACAGTCAGGGACGGCTCATCCAGTCGGTCACCGTAGACGAGAGCGGCGTCGTGTTCGAGGTGCTCACCGTGTACTCGGTGGACGGCAAAACGCAGACCACCCGCTCGACCATCGAAGGCGGCACCCTCTCGACCGATACCCGTACCTTTGATGATAACGGCAATCTGGTCTCCATGCACCAGACCGACAGCGACGGCTACGCAAGCGATACCACTTATACACAGTTTAAGTGACCTGTCGCGGAACTTTAATCCGCAGTGAAAACCACCCGTTCGGGTGGTTTTTCCTTTTTTCGGACATACTATTTATCAGCTATACACCGACCATTTCTCCCTATTTGTCGGTTTTCCGCTAAACTCCTGCAAAATTCCTGTCTGGATATTGCTTTTTCTCGGTCAAACCGCTATAATCGCTATATGCGTATCAAGACTGTGTCAACAGAGCACAGCTATAGAGAAATAGATCGGAGGTGCGCTATGCGCATCATTATTGTAGGCTGCGGCAAAGTCGGCTCGGAGCTGGCAGGACAGCTCAGCGCGGCCGGACACGACCTGACACTGGTTGACCTGTCCGAACGCCGTCTGGAGGAACTGTCCAACACACACGACCTTGCTACAGTAAAGGGCAGCGGCACCAGCTATCACGTTCTGCGTGAAGCCGGCGTGCAGGATACCGACTTGCTCATCGCCGTTACCGCCCATGACGAAATCAATCTGCTTTCCTGTCTGATCGCCCGCAAGGCATCCGGCTGCCACGCCATTGCGCGTGTGCGCGATCCGGAATATGTATCCGACCTCGGCTTTATCCGCGATGAGCTGGGTATTTCGATGGTCATCAACCCCGAGCTGTCCACCGCGCGTGTTGTTTCGCGTCTGATCCGCTTCCCGTCGGCCATCCGCGTCAGCACGTTTGCCCGCGGACGCATCGAGCTGCTCGACCTCAAAATCCCGCACGAGTCCCGCCTGGACGGTATGGCGGTCTGCGAGGTCAATCCGCTGCTCCGCACGGACGTGCTGCTGTGTATGGTCCGCCGCGACGGTCAGACCTATATTCCCAAGGGCGACTTCATCCTGCGCGAAAACGACAACATCACGGTTATCATTCCGCCGCACGAGCAGAGCGAATTTTTCGAGAAGGTCGGTTTGCCGGTCAAGCGCATTTCCTCTGCGATGCTGGTCGGCGGCGGCAAAATCTCGTACTTTCTTGCGAAAATCCTGCTGAATTCCGGCATTGCAGTCAAGATTATCGAAAACAAACTCGAGCGCTGCGAGGCACTGTCCGAAATGCTCCCGCACGCGACCATCATCTACGGCGACGGCACCGACCGCAACCTGCTCGATGAGGAGGGTCTGGCAACCTGTGAGGCCTTCGCGGCTCTCACCGGCATGGACGAGGAGAACATCCTGCTTGCGCTGCACGCCGGCCGTCATTCCCGTGCGAAGCTGTTCACCAAGGTCAACCGTGTGAACTTCGAGGAAGTCATTGCCAGCATGCCGATTGGCAAGGTGATTCGCCCCAAGCAGACCACCGCCGAGCTGATCAGCCAGTACACCCGCGCGATGCAGAACTCGATGGGCTCCAACGTAGAGACCCTGCATCAGCTGGACGGCGCAGAAGCGCTTGAGTTCCGTGTTGCGGCGCACCATCTCACCGGTGTTCCCCTGCAGTATATGCCGATTCGTCCGGATGTTCTGCTGTGCTGCATCAACCGCAGAGGCAAGCGTATCATTCCGCGCGGCCACGATGTGCTGCATGAAGGCGATACGGTTATCGTCGTTTCCACCTTCGAGGGCATGAACGACCTTCAGGATATCTTCCTGCCGACAGCCGGAGGGCGCGAAAAATGAATTTCGCAATCGTCCGCTATCTGATCGGCTGGCTGATGGGCATTGAGTCCCTGTTCCTGCTGCTGCCCGCGTTTACCGCGGTCATTTACCGTGAACCCGAGCTGCCTGCCTATATCGCCACCGCACTGATTTGTATGGTCGGCGCAGGCATTCTGTGTGAATACAAGCCGAAAAACACCAAGTTCTACGCACGCGAAGGCTTTGTGGCAGTCGCGCTGTGCTGGCTGGTGCTGGCCGTGACCGGTGCCCTGCCGTTCGTGCTCAGCCGCGAGATTCCGTTCGCAGTAGATGCGATTTTCGAGGCCGCATCCGGCTTTACCACCACCGGCGCTACCATTCTCGGCGATGTGGAGGCGCTTTCGCATGCCTCCATGCTATGGCGCTGCCTGATGCACTGGGTCGGCGGCATGGGCATTCTGGTGTTCATGCTGATCGTCCTGCCGCTGGCAGGCGGTCAGACCATTTATCTGATGCGCGCGGAAAGCCCGGGACCCTCGGTCTCCAAAATATCGCCGCACATGCGCGATACCGCGCTTATCCTGTACGCGATTTACTTTGGACTGACCGTTCTGCAGATCATTCTGCTGCTGTTCGGCGGCATGCCGATGTTCGACGCCATCTGCGTTTCGCTCGGCACGGCGGGCACCGGCGGCTTCGGCAACTGGAATGATTCCATCGCGCACTACAACAGCGCCTACCTGCAGAATGTTATCTCGGTCTTTATGATCCTTTTCGGCATCAATTTCAACGCGTATTTTCTGCTTTTGACCCATAAATTCAAGCAGCTGTTCAAAATCGAGGAGATTCGCGTGTACCTCGGCGTGATTGCCGTATTCACCACGCTGATTGCCTTCAACGTGCGCGGCTGCTTCGGTTCGCTGCGCGAGAGCTTCCACCATTCCCTGTTTCAGGTTGCGTCTATCATCACGACCACCGGTTTTTCAACCGTGGACTTTAACCAGTGGCCTGCATTCAGCAAGCTGCTGCTTGTGCTGCTGATGTTCATCGGCGCGTGTGCCGGTTCGACCGGCGGCGGCATGAAATGCTCGCGCATCCTGCTGCTGTTCAAGGGCGTAAAGAAGGAAATGATGTCGCTGATTCATCCGCGTCTGGTGCGCGTGCATAAAATGGACGGACAGCGCGTCCAGCATGAGGTCATGCGCTCGGTCAACGCCTTTCTTGTGGCATATCTGATCGTCATTGCCACTTCCATCCTCATTGTCAGTCTGCACTGTGAGGATATGGTAACCAGCTTCACCTCGGTCGTTACCTGCATCAATAACGTCGGTCCGGGACTCAATCAGGTCGGTCCTGCAGCCAACTTCGGTGCACTGCACCCGCTGAGTAAAATCGTGCTGACTTTCGATATGCTCGCCGGTCGTCTGGAGCTGTTCCCCATGCTTCTGCTGTTTGCGCCGGAAACGTGGAGAAGAAATCGATAAAAAAACTGCCGCTAAACGTATACCGTTTAGCGGCTTTTGCGATGTCGAACGATCACGAATCGTTCCGGTGCTCCACCGACACACCCGAATCGCGGTGTTGCCTTAATCTATCGACAGATGCTTTTTCAGTGCCTTCACATAGGAGTCCGCATAGCGGCTGAATACCACGTTTTTCTTGCGGATGAGACCGATGCGCATGCTGCCTTCCATCTCGAGCGGCCGCGCGATAATGCTCGGACTGTTCAGCTTGCGGTCGATAATGCCCGAGCTGACCGTAAAGCCGTTCAGTCCGATCACCAGACTGAACAGTGTTGCGCGGTCGCGGACCTGAATGGTTTTCGGCATGTCGAGCATGCTGAGCAGTTCCTCGGAAAAATAAAAGGAATTGCGGTCTCCCTGCTCAAAAATCAGATACGGATAGGGCTTCAGTTCATCGAGCGTGATGCACTTCCGGTCTGCGAGCGGATGGTCCTTATTGATGAACACATGCGGTGCGGCAGTGAACAGTTCCTCGAACACGAGCTCACTTTTGCGCAGCAGCTTGGAGATCACGGTTTCGTTGCTCTCGGACAAATACAGCAGACCCAGCTCGCTTTTGCCCGACGCCACATCATCAATGATCTCACCAGTCTGTGTTTCCCGCAGGATAAAACCGTACTGGTCCGCGTCGTACTCCTTGACAACCTCGACGAATGCGTTCACCGCGAACGAATAGTGCTGACATGACACGCAGAACTTGGGCACGCGCTTTTTGCCCACGCCGAAGTGCTCCTGCATGATGTCTGCCTGCTCGAGCAGCATGCGCGCAAACGAAAGCAGTTCCTCGCCCTCCTGCGTGACGGTTACGCCCTTGTTTGAGCGCACAAAGGCGGTAACGCCCATCTCCTTCTCTAAATTGTGAATCGCGGCGCTCAAACTCGGCTGCGAGAGAAACAGCCGCTCGGCGGCGTCCGTGATGTTGCCGCATTCGGCCACAGTGACAAGATAGGTCAGCTGCTGCAGGGTCATAGGAAAAACCTCCGGGAAATAATCTGTATTTATTGTAGCATGTCTGTGCGGAAATACAATGCGGTTTCCCTATCTATTCCCGTAATTTCATGCTATGATAGAGACAAAGGAGAGCGTAAAAATGAAAAATGTACTGTTCTACGGCGATTCCAACACCTGGGGTTATCAGGGCGACGATCCCATGCACCGTCTGGACGCGGACAAGCGTTACACCGGTGTGGTTGCGGCTCAGTTCCCGGACGTGCACTTTATCGAGGAAGGTCTGTGCGGACGCACCATCTGCAGCACCGACCCGATTGATTACGGCCGAAACGGCATGGCAATGCTGCCTGCCCTGCTGGCAACGCACGATCCGCTCGACGTGATCGTTATCATGCTCGGCACAAACGACAGCAAGGCAATGTACGGCCACTCGCCGTTCACCATCAGCGATGCCATGGACCGCACGATCAAGCTGATGCAAAGTCCGCTTTTATGGTCAAATACCATGCAGAAACCGCAGATTCTTCTGGTTGCACCGCCGAAAATGGGCGAAAACCTTGCAGACAGCGTCTACTACGGCATGTTTAACGAAAGCAGTGCCGCACTCATCCGTGCTCTGCCCGCACGGTTCCGCACGCTGGCAGAAAAGTACGGCTGCGCCTTCGTGGACGGCTCGGCTGTCACGGCGGCAAAATGCTCGGACCAGATTCATCTGACCGCAGAGGAGCACGCCGTGCTCGGCAGGCTCATTGCGGACAAGCTGCGCGAGCTGCTTTAACCCCCTGCCCGAAAGCATTCGTCATCTTTTCCCCCGGTTTTGTCACCTGACAAAACCGGGGTGTTTTTTGCCGCATTTTATCCACAGCCTGTTGATAATTCCTGTGGATTGTGTGTCATTTTTTGCAGAATTTACGCGTAGTTCACTCTGTTTTTCCTATCGGTGTATTTCGTGTCAAAAATCGGACATTTCGTGTGCCCGACCGCACAGCAGGCTGCAAAGCTGCTATGATAAGCGCAGGCAATTTTCAGTCTCTTTTCTGCAGGCGCGGCTCGTTCCACCGCACCGCAGAATTGGAAAAGGAGGAATATACCATGAAATTCAAACGCGGCATAAGCCTTGCTCTGGCACTGGCTCTTATCGCCGGCATAGGCGGCCCGCTTGATATCCGCGCAGCGGCGGCGGATACCGGCAGCTCGGACGCGCTTGCGGCGCTCGGTATTGATTCGAGCAAAGCGCCCGACGGCTTTAATGCCAACGACCCCAGCAACCCATACGGGCGCAATACCATCAAGGTTACGCCGGTGTACGAGCTGTATACCGTTGGTCTGACAAGTGATGTTCTGCCGTCGGATAAAATCAATCTGGACAAGCGTGAAAGCGCAGAGCAATGCGATACAAGCGTTTCCAAGTCCAACCAGAAGGACAATGCCCTTCAAAGCACGCTGTACGGCAATGATGATAACACATCTACCAAGGCTCAGCAGTTTTTGAGCGCTCAGAAGCAGAACCAAACTATTTCTGAGGGTAAAACCACCTCTACCGGCACATACGCACAGTTCCCGACAGGCAGCAAGGGCAATGACGGCTATGCCACCAAGGGCTATCTGACCGGCATGACCAATGCTACTACCGATTTGCAGGATGGTACCGATTACGCTATGGCAGACGTGGCCGCAGGCCATTTCACCTCGAGCAGTGACGCCAAGTCCTCGCAGACGGTCATGGTTTACGCCGGTGACCTGAGCGCGAAAGGCGGTCTGTACCTGCGGTTCGGCAATGCAGAATCCGGCAAGTACGGCAAGCCGATCACGCTGTTGGACACCAGCAAGGAAATCGGCAACCCGAATCTGACCGACACCAGCGACGAAGGCAGCACGACCGCCAAAAAGGTCGAAAACTTCGCAGAAAACCCGTATCAGCTGAAAAACTACCTGCAGGTAGCTACCGGCGACTGGGACAACGACGGTAAGGACGAGGTTGCGGTCTATGTGCCGGAGGTCGGCAATTCCCGCATTGAGATTTACGACCTGCAGACTGAAGATTACTCCAATCCCTCTAACTGGAGACAGGCGTGGACGTACTTCTTCCGTGAGGGCAGTGTCGTTTCCAACATGATCTCTCTCGTCAGCGGTGACGTCAACCAGGACGGCGTAGACGATCTCGCCTGCACCTGGGGTTACTACTACGGTCCGCAGCAGAACGCAGGCTCGCGTGCCGTTGTAATGTTCGGCTCCACGAGCGCACACATGCTGCAGAGCTCGCAGGAATTCCCGCTGACCTACGAGGGCAGCAATCTGGTCCGCGCATCCTTCGCCTTCGGCGATATGACCGGCGGCGGCAAAACGCTGATTCTGGCGGCTCAGTTGGATGCTGACCTCAAGGCAAATAAGCAGAATACACGCTATGTAGGTTTGTACGCATGGGACGGCGTCACCTTCAAGCCGTCTGTTTCGCAGAATTTCGATCTGTTCTCCAAGAACGATAAAGGCGAGTACATCTACGGTGCAATGGCAAAGCACAACGATACCTTCCGTTCTCTGCCGCTGTGCCCGGCCAATACGGCGATTATCTCCCGTCCGACCGCAGGCGAAGTAGATAAGAGCACGAACAAGTCGAATGATAACGGCAAAACCAGCGATCTGCTGTACTTTGACAGCCTTGTTATCTCCTGCGATGAGAATGGTCTGAATATCAAGCAGGCACTCGACAACACGGCCGCTATGCCGGATGAGGACTACGTTGAGTACGATGCATCCGCAGGCTCTGTGACCACCGCGGTGGATAAAGACAACAACACCGCAGGTTCGGGTACGCTGTTCACCCTGACGCAGACGATGTCCAGGGATGAAAACAAGCAGTCTGACTCCTACAACGTCACCGGTAAAGTACCTAAGTACGAGCGCCGTGCCTACTACAAGAGCTGGTGGCACAAGTTGTTCCGTAAAAAGTCCTATTACAACGCTTTTGTCGGCTATGTAGATGCTACTACATCGCAAACAACACCGTACACCACCCGCACGCCGGGTACAACCAGACTTTCGACCGTCAACCTGTTTGACGGCTCTCAGCCGGTAAAAACCGATGTCAACAGCTCGTACACGCTCTGTCTCGCCAACACGGATGACGATACCAGCTACATGACCTACACCGGCAAGCACTATTACACCTACTCCGACCCGCAGGTTCTGGCGGTACTGGCTTCGCCTCCGTACTTCTCCGATCTGCTCGACCGTGATGACCTGTCCGGCAACTATGCCGAGTCCTCCACCACCTACTCGAGCATGAAGGGCACCGAGAACGGCACCAGCTCCTCCTCTACCATCTCGGTCGGCGCATACGTCTCCTTTGAGCAGGAATTCTCGGTATTCGGCGTTAAGATCGGCAGCGTTGAGGCGGAAGCCGCCTTTACCTCCGGTTTCACCTACGAGACCGAGCACACCTCCTCGCTCGAGCAGTCCATCACCTACGAGACAACCTCCGGCGAGGACAGAGTGGCGTTCTATTCCATCCCGATGGAGATTTACGAGTATACCTCTTACATCCCGGATGGCAAGGGCAGCTACACTAAAGTAACCTCCACCGTTTCCATCCCGCACGAAGCCTCGATCGGTCTGATCGACCTGTCCGACTACGAAAATATCGC
>ENA-OQBD01001435-OQBD01001435.1-human-gut-metagenome-genome-assembly--contig:-NODE-1435-length-11104-cov-3.545231_pt1 | contig 11104 bp, 11 predicted proteins | sample MGYA00242742_ERZ504543 | MGnify/ENA primary metagenome ERZ504543 (study PRJEB26092, sample SAMD00036239) | human gut metagenome | host: Homo sapiens | study: EMG produced TPA metagenomics assembly of... | reverse complement strand
CATGATGCAAAGAAGATGCTGCAAAGAGCCGGCGCGGGCGTGAGAATGTGCCAGGGTACATTCTGTATTAAAATACTTTGAGAAATATCTAAGTGAGGTAGGATTATGGCAGAGGCAAAAAGGGATTATTATGAGGTCCTGGGCGTATCACGAGATGCGGATGATGCGACTCTGAAAAAAGCATACAGAGCTTTGGCGAAAAAGTATCATCCGGATATGAATCCAGGAGATGCAGAAGCCGAAAAGAAGTTCAAGGAGGCTTCGGAAGCCTATGCTGTTCTGAGTGATGCAGACAAACGGCGTCAGTACGATCAGTTCGGTCATGCAGCATTTGAAGGAGGAGCAGGAGGAGCCGGCGGATATGGCGGCTTTGATTTTAATGGAGCTGATTTCAGTGACATATTTGGTGATATCTTTGGTGATCTGTTTGGCGGTGGAAGAAGAGGCGGACGTGCGAACAATGGTCCGATGAAAGGTGCCAATATCCGTAAAGGTGTCCGGATTACATTTGAGGAAGCAATTTTTGGATGCGAGAAGGAACTGGATATCGTTCTGAAAGATCCATGTACAAAGTGCAACGGAACAGGAGCAAAACCGGGAACAAGTCCGGAGACCTGTTCAAAATGTGGTGGAAAAGGTCAGGTTGTTTATACATCACAGTCGTTCTTCGGAACGGTGCAGAATGTGCAGACCTGTCCGGAATGTCATGGAATGGGTAAGATCATTCGTGAGAAATGTCCGGACTGTGGTGGAACAGGCTATACTTCGAGCCGCAAGAAGATCAAAGTCACAATTCCGGCAGGTATTGACAATGGTCAGAGCGTAAGGATCCGTGAGAAAGGTGAACCGGGTGTAAATGGCGGACCAAGGGGAGACCTTCTGGTAGAAGTTACGGTTTCCAGACATCCAATCTTCCAGAGACAGGATGTTCATATTTTCTCAACTGCACCAATTTCGTTTGCACAGGCAGCACTTGGTGGTGATGTACGAATCAAGACGGTTGATGGCGATGTAATCTATACCGTAAAACCGGGAACAAAGACTGATACAAAAGTACGCCTGAAAGGAAAAGGGGTACCTTCTTTGAGAAATCCTCAGGTTCGAGGAGATCATTATGTGACGCTGGTTATTCAGACACCGGAAAAATTAAGTCCGGAAGCCAAAGAAGCGCTTAAACATTTTGATCAGTTGACAGGAAATACACTGAACCAGGAAGAGCCGGCTTCCGAATCGAAGGGGAAAGCTAAGAAAAAAGGGTTCATGGATAAGTTAAAAGAAACATTTGAAGAATAATAAAAAGGTGCGCGAAAAACCGATTGAAGTTTTTCGCAGCCACTTTTTACTATTCTTCTTTCGTCTTCCAGTTCTCCTCCGATGACACCTCCGAGAACGGCAGTGAAAGAAGCAACAACGACAGCGGCGATGATTGCCACACCGATCAGTGCTACTAAAATACCCATAACACGTACCTCCTTTTCTCGTCTTTTTATAGTATAACACGGAGGCAAGTAAAATTAAATGAAAAAATGTGACTTTTTTCATTTAGTATGCTATAATGTCAAAGAGCAAATGATAATATAGCGTATTGTCAGTTTTGCGGATTTAAAATAGTAAGGCTTAGCGGTTAAGGAGGGCAAACCAATATGGCACTGAAAAAACAGACAAAAGAAACAAAGGCAGCAGAGGTAAAGGCAGCGGCAGAAGCTAAAGAAGAAGTAAAAACAGCAGTTAAAGCAGCAGAAGATAAAGTCAGCGAAAAAGTAGAAGAAGTAAAAGAAACTGCTAAAAAAGAAGCACAGCCGAAAGAAGTAAAGGCTACTGTTGAAAAGAAAGCGCAGGAAGTGAAAAAGGCTGCAGGAGAAGTGAAAAAAACAGTAGAAGAAACAGCTGAAAAAGCTGCAAAAGAAGTGAAGAAAACTGCAGAGAAAGTTACAAAAGAAGTAAAGAAAGCAGCACCAAAAACAACAGCCAAAAAAACTGCGGCAAAGAAAAGAAATCAAAACAGAAGTTGTTCTTCAGTATGGTGAAAAAGAAGTAAACACAAAAGATATGATTGCTTCAGTAAAAAAAGACTGGACAAAACAGAAACATAAAATTTCCGAGATCAAGAGTATTGAGCTTTATGTAAAACCGGAAGATTATGCAGTATACTATGTAATCAATGGCGAACATACCGGAAAAGTATGGTTATAAGATAAGACTGAAAGATTTAGTCCGAACCGCAATCTTTATTGAACGGTTCGGATTTTTTAAGGAGAGAAGTAAAATGCAAAAGTTTATACAGTATACCCCGACAGAAATCCTGTTTGGAGAAAACACACAGGCAGAAGTTGGGAAAGAAGTTAAGAAATGGGGCGGAAGCCGTGTATTTATCGTATATGGCGGTGGAAGTGTAAAGAAAAGCGGACTTCTTGCGCAGGTAGAAGAAGCACTGGAAAAAGAAGGACTTGCTTATGAGGAATTTGGCGGAGTAAAGCCAAATCCCCGGATGGCATATGCACAGGAAGGCGTTGAGAAAGCAATTGAGTTCGGTGCGGATTTTCTTCTTGCAGTAGGCGGTGGAAGTTCTATTGATACAGCAAAGGCAATCGCCCATGGTGTGGCAAACCCGGACTGGTCTCTGGAGGAAATCTGGGGAGGTGAAATCATACTTACCAGATCGACACCGGTAGGATGCGTACTTACGATTGCGGCAGCAGGAAGTGAAACAAGCGATTCCGCAGTTCTGACAAACGAAGAAACAGGGAAAAAGGGAGGAATCAGCACCGGCCTGAACCGCCCGAAGTTTGCGATTATGAATCCGGTTCTTACCTATACACTTCCCAAATATCAGATTGCATGTGGAGTCGTAGATATCATGATGCATACGCTGGAACGTTATTTTATTCCGAATACGAGAAATCAGATGACGGATGAGATTGCAGAGGGAGTTCTGCGGGTTGTGATTGAAAATGGAAAGAAAGGTCTGGAGAATCCGACAGACTACGATGCCATGAGTGAAATCATGTGGGCAGGAAGCCTTTCCCATAATGGTCTGACAGGTCTCGGAAGAGCAAAAGATTTTTCTGTACATAAGCTCGGACATGCACTTGGTGCAAAATATGATAAGGCGCATGGTGCAACCCTTTCAGCTGTCTGGGGATCCTGGGCGGAATATGTCTATAAAAACGATGAAGAAAGATTTGCGCATTACGCAAAAAAAGTATGGGGCGTAGAGGAAGAAGATGTGGCGAAAGCCGTAAAAGAGGGAATTCGCCGGACGGTAGAATATTTCCGTGAGATTCATATGCCGACAAATTTAAAGGAACTGGAGATTGGAGAAGTATCAGAGGAAGATCTGCGGGAACTTGCAATGGCGGCGACATTAAATGATACCGTAAAACTTTCAAAAATCAAAGAACTTACTGCCGAAGATGTATACCAGATTTTTCGGAAAGCAGCAGGAAAATAAGATGGAAATAAATAAGAGAAAATTTTACAGACAAGTGTTCGCACTTGTAATCCCAATGGCACTTCAGAATCTGATCAATGTGGGTGTGACGGCGGCAGACGTGCTGATGCTTGGAAGAGTCAGCGAAAAAGTTCTTTCAGGTGCATCCCTTGCAGGGCAGATACAGTTTGTCATGACACTGATCCTTTTCGGTACAACATCAGGTGCAACGGTTTTGACTGCACAGTACTGGGGAAAGAAAGATACACAGACGATTGAAAAAATCCTTGGAATGGGAATGACCATCGGTGTCAGCTGTGCAGCTCTTTTTACCATTGTTGCGGAAATTATTCCGGAAGTGCTGCTTCACATCTATACCAGTGACCCGGCCGTGATCGCAGAAGGTGTGAAATATTTGCGGATCGTGGCGCTTTCCTATGTCCTGATGGCGGCAACGCAGGTCTATCTTTACATTATGCGGAGTATCGAGCAGGTTGTGATCGCAACGGTTGTTTACAGTGCGTCACTAGTTTGTAATGTCCTGGTAAATGCGCTTCTTATTTTTGGCTTATTTGGTTTACCGAAGATGGGAATTATGGGCGCGGCAATCGGAACTCTGACAGCAAGGATCGTAGAACTTATCATTGTAATCTGGTATGCAAAAGTAAAAAACCATGACGTTAGATTTCATCCGGTCTATATGCGTAAGATCGACAAGGTGCTTCTAAAAGACTTTCTGATTTATGCGAGTCCGGTGATCTTGAATGAAATGATGTGGGGACTTGGTTCTACTGCGAATACAGCAGTGATCGGTCATCTGGGAAGTGCTGCGGTGGCAGCAAATTCCGTGGCTCAGGTTGCAAGACAGCTGGCAACGGTGGTTGCCTTTGGTGTATCCAATGCGACTGCCATTTATCTTGGTAAGACCATCGGTGCAAAAGAGTTTCATCTGGCAAAAGAGTATGGAAAAAGATTTTTGTGGCTGAGTATTATTACCGGTGCGGTAGGAGGCGGCATCATTCTGATAGCTGCTCCGATTGCAAATCATGTGATGACACTCTCACAGGAAGCGCAGGGGTATCTTTATTTTATGTTTTTTGTTATGTCTTACTTCACACTCTGCCAGGCGATCAATACGACCCTTGTGGTGGGTGTATTCCGGGCAGGAGGAGATACCAGGTTTGGTCTGATCCTGGATGTGTCTACCATGTGGGGATGCTCTATTCTGCTGGGTATGATCGCTGCCTTTGTCTTTCATGCGCCGGTGCAGGTTGTTTATATCCTTCTGATGAGTGATGAGGTGATCAAAGTACCGATCACAGTCATGCGCTATCGAAGCTATAAATGGATTCAGAATGTGACGAGAGAAAAAGCAGAGCTGGCATAACATTGTATGCGAAAATAAATTTGGAATTTTGAGGTAGATGTGATATGCTAGAGAAAGAATATATTTGAAAAGGAGATTTGCAACATGAGATTAGTATCAACAGAAAAAAGCACCAAAAGCACTTGGACCATATTCCCAGGGATATGTACATGGGGGAATTCTTTATTCGGCAGGACAGATTGCGATCAATCCGGCTACAGATACTGTAGAAGCTGATACTATCGAAGGACAGGCTGACCAGGTATGCAAGAACATCGGAGCAATCCTTGAAGAAGCAGGAACTTCTTTTGACAAAGTATTAAAGACAACCTGTTTCCTTGCTGATATGGGAGATTTTTCCGCATTTAACGAAGTTTATGCAAAATATTTCACATCAAAACCAGCCAGAAGCTGTGTTGCTGTGAAGACACTTCCGAAGAACCTTCTTTGCGAAATTGAAGTGATCGCAGCAGTAGAAGAATAGGATAGAGAGATATCCTGAAAAAGTAGGAGGTTTGGCATTATGGCAGAAGAAAAAAGCAGCGGATGTTCGCCGGAATCATGTTCTTCCTGTGCGCATGCGGGTTCATGCAGCAGTGCGAAGAAAGATCTGAAAGCACCGGCAAATCCGTATTCACAGGTAAAAAAAGTAATTGGAGTAGTCAGCGGTAAAGGTGGAGTCGGCAAATCAATGGTGACAGCATCTCTTGCACGTATGATGGTACAGCAGGGATATTCGGTTGGTATTCTGGATGCGGATATCACAGGACCATCTATCCCGAAGATGTATGGAGTGCATGGAAGTGCAGTCGGAAGCGAGGCGGGAATGTTCCCGTGCGTTGCAAAAGACGGCACGAAGATCATGTCGGTCAATCTGCTTCTGGAACACGAATCAGATCCTGTCATCTGGAGAGGACCGGTGATCGCAGGAGTAGTAACCCAGTTCTGGACAGATGTAATGTGGGGAGATCTGGATTTCTTATTTGTTGATATGCCACCGGGAACAGGGGATGTTCCTCTTACGGTATTCCAGTCACTTCCGGTAGACGGCGTTGTGATCGTGACTTCTCCACAGGATCTGGTACAGATGATCGTAGAGAAAGCTTACAATATGGCAAAGAAGATGAACATACCGGTTCTCGGACTGGTGGAAAACTACAGTTATCTGGAATGTCCGGACTGTGGAAAGAAAATATCTGTATTTGGGGAAAGCCACATTGACGAGATTGCAGAAAAACTTGGGGTAGAAGTACTCGGAAAGATGCCGATCGATCCGAAACTTGCCGAGATTGTAGAACAGGAGAAGTTCTATGAGGCAGACAACCAGTATCTTAAAAACATCATTGACAAGTTCAATTAAGAAGAAAGCTCCGGCGAGGTGATGATCGCCGGGGCTTTTTAGCTATAGAGGCACGGAAAATGTGAAAAGCCATATCATGACAGGACGGATACAATTGGCAAGGAACATGTGTTTATGGTATGATAACAGGTAGCAAAAAGCGGAGGCAGAAAGAACATGGACGAGAATCTCCCGGTGATCCGGATTTCGGTGCGAAACCTTGTGGAGTTTATTTTAAGAGAAGGGGATATTGACAATCGAACAGGAGGCGGACAAGATCCGGAGAATATGCAGATGGGAAGTCGGATTCACCGGAAGATCCAGAGACAGATGGGATCGGATTATCAGGCGGAGGTACCTCTTAAGACAGAGATCGTCTGTGATGGGTTTACTTTGAAAATAGAAGGACGTGCCGACGGACTGATTCATACAAAAGAGCAGGTCATGGTAGATGAGATCAAGGGTGTTCTGCGGGAACTTGACCGGGTGCAGGAGCCGGCAGGCATTCATCTGGCACAGGCAAAATGTTATGCCAGCATGGTAGCAGAACAGGAAGGGGTGGATGAGATCGGGGTACAGATGACCTATTGCCAGATGGAGACGGAAGAGGTGAAAAGGTTTCAGTATTCTTATCAGAGTAACGAACTGAAAGTCTGGTTCGATGAAGTGATTCGACAGTATGAAAAATGGGCAAAGTTCCAGATTGAATGGAGAAAGGCAAGAAATGCATCTATTAAAGGGATTGAATTTCCGTTTCCATATCGTAAAGGGCAGAGAGAGCTTGCGGTATCTGTTTACCGGACGATTCTTCGGAAGAAAAAGTTGTTCATCCAGGCACCAACCGGAGTGGGGAAGACGATTTCAACGGTATTTCCGGCAGTGAAAGCGGTTGGAGAAGAACTGGGTGAGAAGATTTTTTATCTGACGGCAAAGACAATCACCCGGACGGTGGCGGAGCAGGCATTCGAAACCTTACGGGAACAGAATCTGAAGTTCAAGGTGATCACTTTAACGGCAAAAGAAAAAATCTGTTTCTGTGAGGAGACAAGCTGCAATCCGGATGACTGCCCATATGCCAAAGGGCATTTTGATCGGGTAAATGACGCGGTCTATGAGCTTTTGATGCAGGAAGATGTGATGAGCCGGGAAGTGTTGGAAGCGCAGGCAAGAAAGCATAAGGTCTGTCCATTTGAAATGGCACTGGATGTGTCGACCTGGGTGGATGGTGTGATCTGCGATTATAATTATGTGTTTGACCCGGATGCCCGGCTCAGGCGTTTCTTTGCAGAAGGTGGCGCTGGAGGATATTTGTTTCTGATCGATGAGGCACACAATCTGGTAGAACGTGGACGGCAGATGTACAGTGCAGAGTTATGTAAGGAGGACTTTCTTGCGGTGAAGAAACTGGTAAAGGGAGAAGCACCGTGGTTTGCAAAAAGACTGGAGGCATGCAATAAGATCCTTCTGGCAATGAAAAAAGAGTGTGAAAACTATAAGGTGCTGGACAATATTTCGCATTTTGGAATCCAGCTTATGAATGTACTATCTGAGACAGACCGGTATCTCGAGGAATGTGTGGATAAAGAAGTCCGGGAAACCGTATTGGATTTTTATTTTCAAGTGAGGTCTTTCCTGAATATATATGATGGGTTGGATGAGAACTATGTCGTCTATACGGAGTATCAGGAGAATGGAAGATTTGTTCTGAAGTTGTTTTGTGTTAACCCGGCGGCAAATCTGCAGAAATGTCTGGATAAGGGGAACAGTGCTGTATTCTTTTCGGCAACACTTCTGCCAATCCAGTATTACAAAAGACTTCTGAGTACGGAAAAAGATAACTATGCGGTCTACATTGATTCTTCGTTTGATACAAAGAAGAGACTGCTTATGAATGGTGTGGATGTGAGTACCCGTTACACCATGCGTTCCAGGGAAATGTATCAACGATATGCGACATACATTTTTCGGGTAGTGAAAGCGAAAAATGGGAAATTATCTGATCATTTTTCCCGTCTTACCGGGTTTATGGAAGATGTGTATCAGGAATTTACACAGCTTCTTGCATCAGATGAAGAAGAGATGGAACTGGTTATTCAGCAAAAGCACATGGATGAAGAAGAACGGGAAAATTTCCTGCGTGCATTTGAAATGGGAAGAGAGAAAAGTCTGATCGGTTTTGGAGTTCTTGGCGGGATTTTCTCAGAAGGAATCGATCTGACAAATGAGAAGCTGATCGGGACACTGATCATCGGAACAGGGCTGCCGCAGGTGTGCAATGAGCGGGAAATCCTGAAAAGCTATTTTGACCAGAAGGGACTTTACGGGTTTGACTATGCTTACCGGTATCCGGGGATGAACAAGGTTTTGCAGGCGGCAGGAAGGGTGATCCGCACAGAGGATGACCGCGGAGTGATACTTCTTCTGGATGAGCGTTTTCAGAGGGAGAAGGGGAAAGAGATTTTCCCGAAAGAATGGGCGGACTGTGAAAGATGCCGGTTAGACATTGTGGAAGAAAAAATCCGTCTGTTCTGGGAAAAACAGACGGATAATTAAGAAACTTTTTATGCATTAAGTAATCCAGAAATGCCTGTGTCGCGCGGGAAACCGGAACATGTCCGTTCCATGCGGCAACCAGCTGACGCTTTGGAAGTTGTTCTTCGGTCTGGACGACAAAGAGCTGGTCGGAATTCTTTGGTACACAGTAGTCCGGAATAAAAGCGATGCCAAGTCCGATCCGTGCGAGATCGATCAGAAGATCGTTGCTGCTCAGCTCGATTTCAGGAACCAGATCCAACTGATGCTGCTGGAAGAGAGAATGCAGAAATTCACTGGTTGTACTTTTTCTGTCCAGCATGATGATCGGATAACGCTGCAGTTCTTTGAGGGAAAGCTTTTTCCCCTGCAGTTCCGCAAAGGACTGGTTTGCGATAAAGACATCGTGAAAATCACGGATCTTTCGGAAGGAGGCAAGACTGCCAAGGTAAACGTTCGGATAGTTAGCGACAATGAGATCTACCTGACCGTTCTCCAGAAGTTCCGTACACTTGATCGAAGTGGCATTGGTCACTTTTATATGTGCGTTAGGGAAAGCTTTGTGGAAACGTTCCAGATAAGGGACCAGAAAATACCGGCAGATGGTGTCGCTGGCACCGATGCGGATCTGACCGCCGGTAGAGGCTGTTTCCATGATCTGGGATTCCCCGCGCTTGATCAGATTGATCGCCGGTTCAATATGACGCAGAAGGATCTCGCCTTCCGGGGTGAGCTGAACTTTTTTTGTGCTTCGGATGAAAAGAACCTGATCCAGTTTCTTTTCCAGTGCTTTAATGGACTGGCTGACAGCGGACTGTGAAATAAAGAGCTGCTTGGAAGCCTCAGAAAAGCTGAGTGTGTCTGCAACATAATAAAATACTTTATATAATTCATAGTTGATATCCATTATTAGTCCTCCTTATAGAACCTATTAGTATTATAAGTGATAAAAATAAAATTTCAAGAGAAACCATTTTTGACAAATGAAGACAGGGTTGCTAAACTATAGACAAAAAAGAGAAGGAGAAAAAGGATGGCAAAAAGAAATGGCTGCATAAAATCCTGGCGATTTTGCCGAGTATTTCACTGATCGTGATCCTGCTGATCAGCAGTTTTGAGATCGGTGCATACGGAGACTGGAATTTTTATGAAAAAGAATATGAAAAATATAAGGTGGCGGATGAACTTTATATGGAGATGCCGGATATTATGAAGGTGACAAAATTCATGATGTCTTATTTGCGGGGCAATGAGAAGAAACTGAGTATCGAGACGGAAGTGGAAGGAAATATACAGGATTTTTTCAATGAGAAGGACCGGCTTCATATGGCAGATGTGCAGGGGCTTTTTCTTGGCGGACTTGCAATCCGGAGGGGAGCGATCATCGTACTGCTTTTTTCAATGGCGGCACTTGTGCTTATGAAAGCAGACTGGAAGAGACTGATCCCGCAGATGTATCAGCGGGTGCTGGCGGTATTTCTGGCACTTACCGCGGTGGCAGGATTTCTGTTCTCAAGAGACTTTAACAAATATTTCGTGATCTTTCATCATATTTTCTTTAACAATAACTTATGGATCCTTGATCCGGCAGAAGACTATATGATCCGGATGCTTCCGGAGGGCTTTTTCTATGATATGGTGATGAGGATCGGAAGTATTTTGCTGTGTTTTTAATCATATCTCTTGTCTGCAGTATTGTCCAGAAAAAGATAAATAAGAGATGCGGTTCACGGTAATTGTAATAAATAAGATATACTTATAAAAAGATTTAGTTATATTTATTGTACTTATAAAAGGTGATGTGGTAAAATAAAAATCGAGGAAACTGCCGTTATGCCGGATCAAGGCATGCGGTTTCAATATTACTACCAAAGCTAATGGAGGAAATTATGGGCGTAAAACGTGTATATGTGGAGAAAAAACCAGAATTTGCAGTACAGGCTAAAGAACTTCGCCATGAGGTGAAGAGTTATCTTGGAATTAAGACGGTGAAGAATGTACGTGTACTGATCCGCTATGATGTGGAAAATCTTTCTGATGCAACATTTGAAAGAGCATGCAACGGTGTGTTTGCAGAACCACCGGTAGATGTGCTTTACAGAGAGGACTTCCCGCGCGAAGAAAGTGACCACATTTTTTCTGTAGAATTTCTTCCTGGACAGTTTGACCAGAGAGCAGATTCTGCTGTTCAGTGCGTACAGTTTATCAAAGAGGATGAACTGCCGGTTATCAAGACAGCGACCACTTATGTGATCGAAGGTGAGATCAGCGAAGAAGAGATGGAAGCTATCAAGGCACACTGCATCAACCCGGTGGATTCCAGAGAGACAGGACTTGAAAAACCGGAGACACTGGTTACGAAATTCGAGGAACCTGCAGATGTAAAGATTTTGACGGATTCAAAGATATGCCGGAGGCGGAACTGAAAGAGTTATAC
>ENA-OQBD01001434-OQBD01001434.1-human-gut-metagenome-genome-assembly--contig:-NODE-1434-length-11116-cov-10.847848_pt1 | contig 11116 bp, 13 predicted proteins | sample MGYA00242742_ERZ504543 | MGnify/ENA primary metagenome ERZ504543 (study PRJEB26092, sample SAMD00036239) | human gut metagenome | host: Homo sapiens | study: EMG produced TPA metagenomics assembly of... | reverse complement strand
AACGCATCACGAAGGGCAATATTCAGCAGATGATGCTGATTGCGGAGGCGCTGCAGGAGCAGAAGATTGCGAAGATTGCGGAGCAGATTGCGGAAAGAAAGCAGGTTAAATTTGTGCTGATTGCGGGGCCGTCTTCCTCCGGAAAGACAACGTTCTGCAACCGGCTTTCCATCCAGCTTTCAGCGCATGGTCTGACGCCGCATCCGATCAGCCTTGATAATTACTATGTGAACCGGGTAGATACGCCGCGGGATGAAAACGGCGATTATGATTTTGAATGCCTGGAAGCACTGGATATCGAGCTTTTGAATCGGGATATGACAGCACTTTTGAACGGAGAGCGTGTGGAACTGCCGTATTTTAATTTTAAGACGGGCAAGCGCGAGTACAAGGGGAATTTTATTCAGATGAAGGAGACCGATGTGCTGGTGCTGGAGGGGATTCACGGGCTGAATGAAAAACTGACGTGGTCGCTTCCTTCGGAAAGTAAATTCCGGATTTATATCAGTGCGCTGACGCAGATTAATGTGGATGAGCACAACCGGATTCCGACGACGGACGGACGTCTGATCCGGCGGATGGTGCGCGACAGCCGGACGCGGGCAACGTCGGCGAAGGAGACGATTGCGATGTGGCCGTCGGTGCGCCGCGGCGAGGATCGGAATATTTTTCCGAACCAGGAGAAGGCGGATGTGATGTTTAATTCGGCGCTGGTGTATGAGCTTTCGGTTCTGAAGCTGTATGCGGAACCGCTGCTGTTCCAGATTGAGGAGGGAGAGCCGGAGTACCAGGAGGCAAAGCGGCTGCTGAAGTTTTTGGATTATTTTGTCGGAGTGCCGATTGAGGATATTCCCAAGAATTCGATTCTGCGGGAGTTTGTGGGGGGAAGCTGCTTTGATGTGTGAAAGGCTGTTTTGTATGGCTTTGTGGGATCTGCGATTTGGGGATGGACAAGAAAGAGAGTTTGTGGTATGATTATTAACTGTCTGATGTTCCGTTTTTGACAAAGTAAGATATGTAATCGCGGCTGGCAGGACCGAAAGGGGCCAGGTGAGGAAAGTCCGGGCTTCGCAGGGCAGGATGCCGGATAACGTCCGGCGGAGGCGACTCCAGGGATAGTGCAACAGAGAGATACCGCCAGGTTTTTCCTGGTAAGGGTGGAAAGGCAGTGTAAGAGACTACCGTTTCTCTGGTAACAGAGAAAGCCATGTAAACCCCATCCGAAGCAAGACCGAATAGAAAACGTATATGGCTGCCCGTCATGTTTTCAGGTGGGTCGCTTAAGGGGACTGGCGACAGTTCCATTGGATAGATGATTACACACGACATAACCCGGCTTATCGTTTTGCTTTGCATAAGACGGAAATTCAGGCATCTGGATAAAATAAGTACGCCGGGAACGGACACGAGTGGATTGTGTTTGTTCCCGGCGTACTTATTTTATCCGGCCATCCGGCGCAAGCCGCACATTCCCGCGGACCGCTGCATGGTGTGAAAAAAAAAATGCATGTCATGAAAGAAAAAATAAAGGAGACAGCAGGATGAAAGTGATATTGGCTTCGGGGTCACCCAGAAGAAGAGAGTTGATGGAGATGTTGGGAATACGGTGTAAGGTTCAGGCTTCAGGGGCGGAAGAAGTTGTGACGTCTGCGGAACCGGAGAAGGTTGTGGAGGAGCTTTCACGGCTGAAATGTCTGGATGTTGCGGAGATTACCGAAGGGGATGCCGTTGTGATCGGGGCGGATACGGTTGTGGCTTTTGAAGGGGAGATCCTTGGCAAGCCGAAGGGATAGAACATGCCAGAAGCATGATGCAGCAGTTGCAGGGAAGGGTGCATCAGGTGTATACTGGAGTTACGATTGCGGTAACAGAGGGGGACGCAAAGCGTGTGGTATCGTTCTGTGACCGTACAGATGTAGAGTTTTATGCGATGACAGAGGAGGAGATAAACGGGTATCTTGCTCTTGAGAAAGAGGGGGAGGCTCCTGTGTGGTCGGATAAGGCTGGAGGATACGGAATTCAGACGGTGTTTGGGACAAAGTTTGTGAAAGGAATCCAGGGAGACTATTATAATGTGATGGGACTGCCGGCGTCCCGGGTTTATCATGAGTTGAAAAATCTGGGCGTTCTGGAATAGAAGGAGGTAAGAGAAGATGAAAAAGTTTTCGGAAATTGAATACGTAAGGCCGGACATGGAGGCAGAGCGGGAAAAAGTAAGAGCGTATACGAAGGCGCTCAAAGAGGCAAAATCATATGAGGAGCTGCGCGGACTTTTTATGGAAGAAAAAACGCGCGAGGATGCCTGGGCGACAATGGCGGAAGTGGCGCAGGTAAGATATACGGTGGACACCAGAGATTCGTTTTATGAAGGAGAGGTTCAGTTCTGGAATGAGACGATTCCGGCGATCCATCTGCTGATACAAAAGGCAGAGAAGGTGATTCTGGAGTCTCCGTTTATCAAAGAGTTTGCAGAGGAGTTCGGGGAATTTTTTGTGAAGAATATGGAGGTTGGCCAAAAATTAGCGGACGACTGTATCGTGGAGGATCTGATCGAAGAGGCGAATCTGACGCAGCAGTACAGTAAAATTACGGCGAATGCTTCGACGGAATTTAAGGGCGAAACGTGTAATTTTTATGGACTGCTGAAGGCGATGCAGAGTACGGACCGCCAGATGCGGAAAGAGGCGATGACGGCATGGGGAGATTTGTATGAAGAGATTTCCGGGGAGCTGGATGCGCTGTATGACAAGATGGTTCCGCTGCGCGATAAAATTGCGAAGAAGCTGGGATTTTCTTCTTACATTGAATTTATTTACCTGAGCTATGGAAGATACGATTATACGGCGGAGGATGTTGCAAAGTTCCGTGCGCAGGTGAAGGAGAAGATTGTACCGCTCTGCCTGGAGCTTCGGAAGGAGCAGGAGAAACGGCTTAGAGTGGACCGGCTGCATTATTACGATGAGGAGCTGATTTTCCCGGAAGGAAATGCGGTTCCGGAAGGAACGACGGAGGAACTGGTTGCGAAGGCGCAGAAGATGTACCATGAGCTGTCGAAAGAGACGGGTGAGTTCTTTGATTTTATGGTGGAGCATGAGCTGTTTGACCTGGAGACGAAGCCGGGAAAACAGACAGGCGGTTACTGCACATTTCTGAATACGTTCAAGGCGCCGTTCATCTTCTCCAATTTTAATGGTACGAGCGCGGACGTTGATGTTCTGACTCATGAGGCGGGCCATGCATTCGAGGCTTATACGGCGGCAAAACAGATTCCGTTTATGGATATGGTATTCCCGACAAGCGAGGTGGCGGAGATTCACTCGATGACAATGGAGCATTTCGCATACCCCTGGATGAATGCATTCTTTGGAGAGAAAGCAGATGATTACCGTTATGCGCACCTGATGAGCGCGCTGGAAGTGATTCCGTACATGGTATGTGTGGATGAGTTCCAGCATAAGGTATTTGAAAATATCGGCATGACGGCCAAGGAGCGCCGTGCGATCTGGCATCAGTTAGAGCTGACCTATATGCCATGGAGAAATTATGACGGCCACAAGTTCCTCGAGGAGGGCGGTTTCTGGATGCAGAAGCAGCATATCTTTGTGAACCCGTTCTATTATATTGATTATGCGCTGGCACAGATCTGTGCTTTCCAGTTCTTTGAGCGTTCCAAAAAAGAGCCGGAAAAGGCGTGGGGCGATTATTACCGTCTCTGCCAGGCAGGCGGAAGCAAGGGATATTTTGCACTGCTGGAGCTGGCCGGACTGAAGAATCCGTTCGTGGATGGAACGGTGGAAGAAGTCGTTGCGGGACTGAAGCCCTATTTAAAACGAAAAGTAAAGTATACGATCCGTCCGGTAAAAGAGGAAGATCTGAAAAAGGTAGCCGAGGTGGAGGCGCTATGTTTCCCGGCTGCCGAGGCGGCAGGTTATGAAGACTTCATGGAGCGGTACAAAACCTGCAAAAACAGCTTTTTTGTAGCGGAAACTGAAGACGGCGAAATCGCAGGCTTCTGCAATGGCTGCTGTGCGGATACCGATTATCTGGCGGATGCACTCTACCATGACGCCACGCTGCACAACCCGGACGGTGATTATCAGATGATTTTCGGACTGGACGTCAATCCGAAGTTCCAGAAACAGGGCATTGGAGAAGCACTGATGCGTCATATGGTAAAAAGCGCAGGAGAGCGTGACAAAAAAGCCGTTGTTCTTACGTGCAAGGATCATATGATTCCATTCTACAAAAGGATCGGATACGAATATATTGAACTTTCCGACTCGACACATGGCGGTGCAAAATGGCATAAGATGATGTACCGTTTCTAAAAAAAAATTGGAAAGCAAAAAGGGCAGAACAGGGAGATACGAAATTTCTCTGTTCTGCCTTATTTTTCAAAAAAACAGGGCCCTTAACGAAGGCTTTTTCTCAGTAACGGAGTAAATTTCAGAAAAAAATTACAAAAAAACTAGTAAAAAAGCAGTTGACATCTAACGTACGTTAGCATATACTAACAACTGAAATAGAGATGAAACTCATTATCATACACAGGAGGTAATTGACTATGCCTTTAACGATGGCAAATCCAGGCGAATGTTACACAATCAGAAAAGTTGGCGGAAAAGAAGAGACCAGAAGATTTCTTGAAAATCTTGGCTTCGTCGTTGGCGGAAACGTGACAGTCGTATCGGAAATCGACGGCAATCTCATCGTGAATGTGAAAGATTCCAGGGTAGCCGTTGGAAAAGATATGGCAGCCAAAATCCTGATTTGATAGGAAAGAAGGAGAGAAGATGAAGACTTTAAAAGAGACTTCCGTAGGAGAAACCGTTAAAGTTGTAAAACTCAACGGTTCCGGTCCGGTCAAAAGAAGAATCATGGATATGGGAATCACCAAGGGTGTTGACGTATTCGTGCGCAAAGTTGCTCCGCTCGGCGATCCGGTCGAAGTAACCGTCAGAGGATACGAATTATCCTTAAGAAAAGCAGATGCCGAAATGATTGAAGTAGAGTAAATTTTTTTGTCTGCTTGTTAGCGGATGCTAACAAAAGCAAGCTGTAGCCAATATTGGTAAGGCTTGTGAAGTTATTAAAATCAGTAAAAATCAAAGAAAGAGGGGCATGGGAAAAATGGCAATTAAGATTGCACTCGCAGGAAACCCGAACTGCGGTAAGACAACATTGTTCAATGCACTGACAGGCTCCAACCAGTTCGTAGGAAACTGGCCAGGTGTAACCGTCGAGAAAAAAGAAGGAAAGCTCAAAGGCCACAAAGATGTCACCATCATGGACCTTCCGGGTATCTATTCTTTATCTCCGTATACACTGGAGGAAGTGGTAGCCAGAAATTACCTGATTAATGAAAGACCAGATGCGATTCTGAACATCGTAGATGGTACCAACATTGAGCGTAACCTGTATCTGTCCACACAGATCATGGAACTTGGTATTCCGGTGATCATGGCTGTCAATATGATGGATATTGTTGAAAAGAACGGAGACAAAATACATATCGACAAACTGGCGAAAAAGCTGGGCTGTGAAGTTGTAACCATCTCTGCGCTGAAAGGAACCGGAATCAAAGAAGCTGCTGATAAAGCAGTGCAGATTGCACAGAAAAAAGGTGCTGCTGTACCAGTTCATGAGTTTGACAAGGATGTGGAGGCAGTCATCCGCACCGTTGAGAGCAAACTCGGAAGTGATATTGTAAATGAGCAGAAACGCTTCTTTGCAATCAAACTTCTGGAGAAAGATGATAAGATCACAGAGCAGATGAAATCCGTTCCGGATGTATCTGCCGAGATCAAACAGCTGGAAGACAAATTTGATGACGATACCGAGAGTATTATTACAAACGAGCGTTACGTTTATATTTCCAGCATCATCGGTGACTGTGTCACAAAGAACAAGAAAAACGCCATGACAACATCGGATAAGATCGACCGGATCGTAACTAACCGCTGGCTGGCACTTCCGATCTTCGCGGTTGTTATGTGGGTTGTATATTATGTATCTGTCACAACAGTAGGTACTTTTGTAACGGACTGGACCAACGATGTACTCTTTGGAGAGATCATTCCGCCGGCCATTGAAAATCTGCTGAACGCGATCCACTGCGCTGACTGGCTGCAGGGTCTGATCCTGGATGGTATTGTTGCCGGTGTTGGTGCCGTACTTGGATTCGTACCGCAGATGCTGGTACTGTTCCTGTTCCTGGCATTTCTGGAGTCCTGCGGTTACATGGCGCGTGTTGCATTCATCATGGACCGTATCTTCCGTAAATTTGGACTTTCCGGAAAATCCTTCATTCCGATGCTGATCGGAAGTGGTTGTGGTGTTCCTGGTATCATGGCTTCCCGTACCATCGAGAATGACCGTGACCGTAAAATGACCATCATGACAACAACGTTTGTACCTTGTGGAGCAAAACTTCCAATCATCGCCCTGATCGCAGGCGCTCTGTTTAATGGAGCTTCCTGGGTTGCACCAAGTGCTTACTTCGTTGGTATCGCAGCAATCATCTGCTCCGGTATCATCCTGAAAAAAACAAAACTGTTCGCCGGTGATCCGGCTCCGTTTGTTATGGAGCTTCCGGCTTACCACTGGCCGACGGTAAGCAACGTTCTCCGCAGCATGTGGGAGCGTGGCTGGTCTTTCATCAAAAAAGCCGGTACGATCATCCTGATGTCTACCATCGTTCTGTGGTTCCTGATGAACTTCGGATGGGTTGACGGATCCTTCGGAATGCTGGAAGCTGAGCAGTTAAATGACAGTATCCTGGCTTCCATCGGAAGCGTGATCGCTCCTCTGTTTGCACCTCTTGGATGGGGCGACTGGAAGATGGCTGTTGCAGCTGTTTCCGGACTGATCGCAAAAGAGAACGTTGTTGGTACCTTCGGTATCCTGTTCGGCTTTGGCGAAGTTGCAGAAGACGGCGCCGAGATATGGGGACAGCTTGCAGGAAGCTTATCTACGGTAGCAGCTTATTCCTTCCTGGTATTCAACCTTCTGTGCGCACCGTGCTTCGCAGCAATGGGTGCAATCAAACGTGAGATGAACAATACCAAATGGTTTTTTACTGCAATCGGATATCAGACACTGCTTGCCTATGTTGTATCCCTGTGCATCTATCAGATCGGTAACCTGTTCATCGGCGGCGGTTTTGGAATCGGAACGGTAGTTGCTGTTCTGCTCATCATCGGATTTGTATATCTGCTGGTAAGACCTTACAAAGAGAGCGCAACTCTGAGCGTTTCCACCAACAAAATGTTCAGCAAATAATTGCTGTGACAGATAGAGAACATGTATCTGATGAAGAGTCCGTATCCGGCATCCGCTGCAGGATGCGGACTCTTTTGAAAAGAAAGGAGTTGTTTCTATGGGAACTTTTATCACACTTGTAGTCGTTGTTGGTCTGGTAGGACTTGCAGTACGCAGTATGATTAAAGATAAAAAAAGCGGCAAGGGAAGCTGTGGTGGTAACTGCGGGCAGTGCAAGGGACATTGCGACTGACAGGACAGGAATCATCATCAGGAGGTAGAACGTATGCCGCAGGAACAGACAAAGCATGAAGCCAGAAATTATCACAGAACACAGATGAAGCGAGAACTGATTATTCAGAAGCTCCGGGAGCAGGGATGCAGAATAACCAGACAGAGACGGATTCTGCTTGATATTATCCTGGAAGAGGAGTGCTCCTGCTGTAAAGAAATTTACTATAAAGCTCTGCAGAAAGACAGCAGCATCGGGCCTGCTACGGTGTATCGCATGGTGAATACACTGGAGAGCATCGGTGCAATCAGCCGCAAAAATTTTTACAAGATTGCCTGTGGAGAAGAATGCTTCAAAGATCAGGGCTGTACCGTAGAACTGAGCGATCATACCATCTGCCGCTTAAGCGGAGAGATGTGGATGGACGTGATGAAATCCGGACTGAAAGCAAAGGGCTATATTCAGAATCAGGATATTGAAAATGTGATTGTTTCAGCGGTGGAAGGCTGAAAAACGGGGAAAACGGGTGAAAATTCCTTCCGTTTTCCCCGTTTTAATGAAAATAATTATCAAAAAGAACTGTACGTATTGTCTAACCGAGCAGGTGAGTGCTATACTGTGAACCACAGCGGGGGAAGATGTAAAATTCAGGAAAAATTTATTTTAACAATAGGAGGAAATGTAATATGACAATCAAAGATTTAAAACATCCAGGACTTTTCGCAGCAGGAGTATTATTCGGAACAGCAGGTATCAAAGCACTGTCCAGCAAGGATGCGAAAAAACTTTACACCAACTGCACCGCAGCTGTTCTTCGTGCAAAGAAAGTTGTTATGGATACGGTAACGACCATCCAGGAGAATGCGGAGGACATCTATGCTGACGCAAAACAGATCAACGAAGAGCGTGAAGCAGCAGAAGAGGCAGTAGAGGATGTAGCTGAAGAGACAGCAGAGGAAGCTGTTGAAGCAGAAGCAGAGGATACGGTTGAGGCATAAGCTGTACACAGCAACATCTGATTTACGTCGTATTCATACGGAAAAAACAAAACGCCTGCAGAATTCTCTGCAGGTGTTTTTCTAGGAGGCATAAGATTTGAAATTTTATATTAAACACGAAAGCAGAGGCAGAATCCGAATCCATCTGGCACAGAAGCGCATGTCCTCCGTACAGGCAGAGACACTGCTGTACTATCTGCAGAATCAGAACCAGGTATCTTTCGCGAAGGTATATGACAGAACCGGCGATGCCGTGATCTGTTACGAGGGAGAACGAGCCGCTGTGATTCGGATGATACAGCTCTTCCACTACGAGGAAGTAGAGCTGCCGACCGGACTGCTTGAGAGCTCCGGCAGAGCGTTAAACAACGAATATCAGGAAAAGCTGATCAGCAAAGTGATTTACCACTTTGGAAGAAAATGGCTTCTTCCGGCACCGATCCGTGCCATCTATACTACGGTTGTTTCCGTAAAATATATCTGGAAAGGAATCCAGACACTGGCACAGGGAAAGATCGAAGTTCCGGTTCTTGATGCAACCGCAATCGGTGTTTCGATGCTCCGCGGCGACTATGGAACCGCAGGCTCTGTCATGTTCCTGCTCGGCGTAGGAGAGCTGCTTGAGGAATGGACGCATAAAAAATCCGTCGGAGATCTGGCACGCAGCATGTCGCTGAACGTCGGAAAGGTATGGCTGAAAAAAGACGGCCAGGAAATTCTCGTTCCGTCTGAAAAAATTGTTGCGGGCGACGAGATTGTCGTACATATGGGAAATCTGATTCCATTCGACGGCGAGGTATCCAACGGCGAGGGTATGGTAAACCAGGCTTCTCTGACCGGAGAATCTGTTCCGGTACGCCGTACCTTAGGTTCCGTTGTCTATGCGGGAACGGTTCTTGAGGAGGGCGAGCTTACCATTCTTGTGAAGCAGACCGGCGGATCCAGCCGTTACGAGAAGATTACCGCGATGATCGAAGAGTCCGAGAAACTGAAATCCGGACTGGAGAGCAAGGCAGAGCATCTGGCAGACCGTCTTGTACCGTATTCCCTTGGTGGAACGGCGTTGACGTATCTTCTGACCAGAAATGCAACGAAAGCACTCTCTATTTTGATGGTGGACTTCTCCTGTGCGTTAAAACTTGCCATGCCGATTTCCGTTCTCTCTGCAATCCGCGAGGCAAACCAGCACAAGATCACCGTAAAGGGCGGTAAATTCCTGGAGGCTGTGGCGGAAGCGGATACGATCGTTTTCGATAAGACTGGAACACTGACAAAAGCGCAGCCGACCGTAGCAGAGGTGGTATCCTTCAGCGAAACAAAGAGCACGGATGAGCTTCTGCGCATCGCAGCCTGCCTGGAAGAGCATTTTCCGCATTCCATGGCAAAAGCCGTAGTAGACGCGGCAAAAGAGAAACATCTGGATCACGAGGAGATGCACTCCAAAGTAGAATATATCGTTATTCCACCCAGCGCCACGCTGTCCTCGTAGAGCAAAATGTGTTCGCCTGTGTGGGTGCGGTCTGCAAAATCGGACACAACACCTAATTCAATGACAAATGAAAAAAGTCCGCTGGCTACGATCACACCTGCACTAAGACCGATGACTGCCAGTAGGATATTTTGTGCCCACATCTAATTCCTGCTCCTTTCTGGAAATGTTTTCAATCAAAGTCGTCTGAAGATCATTCTCATACAGACGCATTTCCACTTCTATCGGAGTTGGATCTACGGAAAATCTCCTCTTTCCAAAATGATTGAAAAATGTCAGAATTCCAATGGCAATTCCGATACTGTACGTAAATTCCAGCACTGTAAATCCATCACTTTTTGTTCCTGTTACCAGTTCATAAATCTGACTGAACATTTTTGTCACACCGACGTCATTGTTGAATGCCATAATGGAAAACGCCGCCCCCATAAAACTAATCAGTACAACTTGACTTGTTTTTAAAATGTGCCAGACACCGCCCACGCTTTGCTGTTCCTCATAAGTGATGATAAAGTCCTGCTCACCCAGATTCTGAACTTCAATCTCCGGATATTCTGCATGTATACATTCGATAACTTTCAAAATGGAAACCGCGACACGATTTTGTGTCCTTTTATCAACTCCATGAAACCGCAGAGTTTGATTGTCTTAAGCTTCGGCAGAACTGTCGGATTTGCACATTCCATGGACAGAATATCCCCTAATTTTACACACGGATCCGTGACTTCCACATTCCGGTCTGCCTTTATATAAACAGTCTCTTTACTGGCAGCCATATACAGAACCTCCCGACACCCCAGCTGTTAAATTCCGTCCCCAGTCCTCTGTCTTTGACATATTTTCACTATATGGCATAGATGTATCTATCTTAGTCGTATTGGAGCTATATAGAACCCTTACATCTCCCTGTGCATCTTGCGCGCCTCTCACCAGCGTTCCTTCCGTCACGTCTCGCTCTTTGCCAAAATCGCCAAAATAATACGCACAGCCTGCCACTATTGCCAGAAGCACTACCGCAATGAGGCAGATTCTGAGTCTTTTTTCTCGCTTTTTCTAATTGTTCCTGCACATTTTTCACACCTTTCTTACACTTTCTTTCGCCATAGTTCCATTCATTTCCGCACTGGATCCATTGCA
>ENA-OQBD01001432-OQBD01001432.1-human-gut-metagenome-genome-assembly--contig:-NODE-1432-length-11122-cov-2.493042_pt1 | contig 11122 bp, 12 predicted proteins | sample MGYA00242742_ERZ504543 | MGnify/ENA primary metagenome ERZ504543 (study PRJEB26092, sample SAMD00036239) | human gut metagenome | host: Homo sapiens | study: EMG produced TPA metagenomics assembly of... | reverse complement strand
TTGTCTGTGTTTTTTACTGAGATATTCTTGTCGTAGCCTGCTCCTCACAGCATTGCCCCATTTGCCTGAAACAGCCTGTACACTGTAAATCAATAGAGAGTATCCCCTACTGTCCTGGCATCTGTGTAAGTAAGCTCTTTTGTCTCCGCAATCTGTGTAAACCGGCTCTCTCCCATCTTGCGTCTGAGGATCAGATAGGAATCTGCAGCATCATATTTATCCCAGGTAATCATTACTGTATTTCCGGAAGCCTTGCATGCTTTCACAGTCGGCATTCCTGCTGCAAAAAGATCCTTTGCAGTACCTTTTACCACTACATGGCACACAGCTGTTACATTCTGATCTGTTTTTACGCGGATATCTGTCTCACCTACAGAAAGCGGTGTGACAACTCCTTTCTGATCCACCTTTGCAACATGTACATTGTCAGAAGTCCATACCAGCTCTCCACCACTTCCCTGAGGGCTGAAGGTCCATGTCAGTGCATGAGCCCCACTGTCAATTGCCAGGGTCAGAGTCTTATCACTGAGAGTAATCCCCTCCGCAGGGGCAGTTACCGTTACCTGACAGGTACCCTTGGTACCATTATCAGAAGTCAGGGTAATCTCTGCTGAGCCTGTGCCAACAGGAGTTACCTTTCCGTTTCCGTCTACAGCTGCCACTGCAGTATTTGAAGATGCCCAGTTCAGGGAAGAAGGTTTCGCGCCATTTGGAGAAATGGTATAATCCAGTGTTCTGGAACCACTTTTTGTTGAAAGCGCCAGGCTTGACGGGGAAATGCTGATACCTGTAATGTCAACCGGTCTGGAAGATACGGAAATATTACAGGTTGCATAAACACTTCCGGAAACCCTGGCAGTGATAACTGCCGAACCCTCCCCTGCTGCTGTTACCACTCCGTCATTTACCCTTGCAACAGAACTGTTGGAGGAATTCCAGGTTACTGTTCCCACTGAATCAGAAGGAAGGAGTGTATAAGTCAGGGTATAGCTGTCCCCTTTGGAAAGAGAAAGCTCAGAAGCATTCAAAGTAATATGCTTTGGTGATGCCGGAAGCCCGGCCTCAACGGCCTTCAGCAGCTGGGTTGCTTCATAAACCCTGTTTGCAGAAGCATCCAGAGTAGTCAGTGCGCTGTCTGCCTCAGCATAGGCTCCGGAGAAACCGCTGGCCTGTGACCATCTGGAACGCTCCGCATTGGCTTTTCCCATCATACGGATCAGCTCGCTTTTATCTGCGGCTTCAAAAATCTGTTTATTATTGTTATACGGATCACAGCCGGTGATATCCGTACCGCCACACAGGGCAAACATGACACGAAGTACGCTTCCGTCTGAAGGATGGCTTGCCCCCATGCCTACCCCCATAAATACATTATCAAGAGTATAGGTCCAGCCGGAAGCTGAACAATAGGAAAACTCTGTCAGATCCGGAGAATATTTATTTCCTGTCAGCTTATAGGGTTCTCCTGTCCATGTAGATGTTTCCGCCAGAACTCTCTTGATACATTCCGGTGTATTCAGGCTGCCACTGTCACAGTTTGCAATTCCCCTGAGATAAAAACCATAGCTTGAATTTGTGTCATAAAGGGGTGTGATCCCATTTTCGCTTAATCCACGCAGCAAAACATCTGCACAGGTTTCCCCTTTGGAAAATTCTACCTGTGTAGGTTCCAGGATCATACCCTGTCCGATAGTATTCTTTTCCACAGTCAGGGTCAGGGTATCTGCCAGGACATCCGTCTGTCCAAGTGCAAAGATTCCGGCCGCCATCCCGACAGCCAGAGTTCAGGCCTTTCTACAGCCTTTAACAGCTTATTCTTTGTCATTTTCATTTTTCCTGCCTTATTTTTCGGGCCGCTCGGCATGCTAGCCCGTATTTTCTTTTTACTCATTTCCAGTTTCTCCAGCAGAGGTCTGCTCAAGATCCACAGGAAAATCACTGTAGAAGTTGCCTGTACCAGATCCACCGGTGCACCCGAGATATAAAATGCGATCAGACTCTTCTTAGTGATCCGCCCGTAAGCCATCAGGATAGATGCCGGGTTCATAATTCCTCCAAAGATCAGAAACACACTCAGAAATCCGTAGATACACAGGTCGATCTTTCTGGCTTTGAGAATCCCTTTCTGAAAAAGAATTCCAGCCAGATATCCGATCATTCCATAGGAGAACATCTGCCACGGAGTCCAGGGTCCCTGCCCGAAAAACATATTTGAGATCATCATGATCAGACAGGCGCAAAGGAATCCTGCCTCACCGCCTAAGGATACTCCGGTAAGGATTACGATAGCGGCGATAGGCTTAAAGCTTCCGATCATAAAGAAAGCGCTTCTGCCTGCCACTCCAAAGGGCTGCCATTACAGCAATGACCATAATCTCTCTTGCCTGTGGATGCCGCCCTCAAATACCATAAAAATGGGATCATGGAATATGCAAGCACTAACAAACTGATGATAACATCATGTCTGCCATGAAACTTATGTACCAGGATAAAAAGCACCAGTGGTACAAATGCCAGAAACATGATCAGTCCGATCCAGGTACGCTTCTCGATCTTTCCTTTGTGTATGGGCTGGATAATGATGCCATCCTCTTTCAGCTCATATTCTTCCAGATCGTCTTCGGAAGTGTCTGCCAGAGAACTTTGTTCCACCACGGACTTTCCGGATTTTAAAAGCTGTTCATTCCGGGTTTCTCCCCAGAATCGATCCATAAACTGGTCTAAAGCCTTGCCTTCAAGCACGCAGCCACCTCCTTTCCGGTAACTGCATCAGGAAAGTAATGTCTCGCCATACGGTTTGCAGCAGTAGTGTAGAAACTGTTTCCTGCAAAAAATTCTGCCGCCGGTTTGCTGGTCACCACATTTCCCTGGAAAAACAGACCAACCCTGTCTGCATACTCTGCTACAAATTCCACATCATGGGAGATCATAAAGATCGTGATGCCATGCTCCTGAAGTTTCTTAAGGATTTCCCCAGTTCCTGTTTATACTCTGCATCCAGCCCCTTGGTTGGTTCATCCATCAAAAGAAGCCGTGGCTGCAAAAGAAGTACTTTTGCCAGTGCCAGACGCTGCTGTTCTCCTCCGCTTAGATCATAAGGATGACGATCCAGCAGCCCTTCCAGTCTGGTCAGGCTTACGATCCCTTCGATGGCTTCTGCCTTCTTCATAGAAGCTGTATATTCCGGAGATTTCTTCTCTTTTGCCCCGCCGATGATGGAATACAGATCTTCCCGGACTGTCTTTCGGATAAACATACTCTGGGGATTCTGCGGCAGAACACCCAGATAGCCTCTGTAAAGCTGAATATCTGTATATCTGCGGATATCAATACCATTTAGCAGGATCTTTCCACGGTATGGTGCCCGGACACGGCTGATCAGAGATAAGGTTGTGCTTTTCCCTGTTCCGTTCCCACCGACCAGCGCATAAAATTCACCCTGTTCCACTTCCCAGATTTCACGATCCTGCACCACATCCCTTCCCTCTTTTTCATATCGGAACCATACATCCTTTACCTGAATTGCCGGCGGCACAGAAGTTTCTGACCTGTGCGGCAGTTTATTTCTTAAACCATTGGATGTTTTTTGTAGTTTTGTGTTACTTTTTTCCGGCCTGCCGCTCTGTGCCTTCTGCATCACCTGAGTGATCCAGTTTCTGCCATCTCTGACTGTCAGAGGGCAGGGCAAATCACTTTCTACCTCAGCATAGATCTGCATGGGAACCGGCATGGACAAAAACATTCCATGATGCTTCTCTTTCAGAAATTCTCCGATTTCCCCGGGAGTTCCCTGTGTGAACAGGCCCCCTGATCCAGCACGTATACTTTGTCTGCCCAGGGAATCACATCCTGCAGACGATGCTCTGTGAGGATTACAGTTGTACCAATATCCCTGTTGATCTTCCGCACAGTTTCCAGAAAGTCAGAGGCAGCAATCGGATCCAGCTGAGACGTAGGTTCATCCAGAATCAGAAGTTTTGGATGCATGGCCATAATCGCTGCCAGATTCAATAACTGTTTCTGCCCTCCGGAAAGTTCGGACACATTTTTATAAAACCACTGATGGATGCCGAAATAACTTGCCATCTCTGCCACCCTGAGGCGGATAGACGGTGTATCGTATCCCAGACTCTCCAGTCCAAAAGCCAGTTCATGCCAGACTTTATCTGTTACAATCTGGTTCTCCGGATTCTGTAATACATATCCGATCTCCTGACTCTGCTGTCTGTGATCAATCTCAGTCAGATTCTGACCATAATAGCAGATCCGTCCAGATTTGCTGCCATAAGGGGCCAGATCTGATTTTAGCTGCCGCAGCAGTGTGCTCTTGCCGCAGCAGTGTGCTCTTGCCGCAGCCGCTCTTACCACATAGTACATTAAAGGTTCCTTCCTCTACATCCAGCGTTACATTTTCCAGAGAATCCCTGTCCCCATTTGCATAACGGAAGGAAAAATTCTTCACTTCTATTATCTTCATTTGTACTCTCCTTCCATTTCATTTGCAAGTTCTTCATAAATCTGTCTGTAGGTTACCGTCATCTCACTGTGTACATGACTGCGGCTCTTTTTCATAGCGTATTCCTCGCTGAGATCCAGCATCAGCGGCAGAAAACAGAAAATCCCAAAACTGATAAACGTAATGACCGCAAGTACCGGACTGCAGGACTGCCTCGGGACACGTCCGAAAATAGTAAACCCTGCCAGAAGGATTCTTGGATTATATTGGGAAAAAGCAGCGCCATGACAACATCCGTATCCGGAAACCACAAAAAGCACTGCCAGCATCCCGCCCAAAATCTTATCTCTCCGATTGAAACGATAAATAGAAAAAGCAGTCCGGCCTCGCAGCCCATATCCCCTGCTTTTCATAGAATCTGCTGTCTCAATGGCATTTTCCCAACGCCCATGTCACAAGAATTGATACCATATTTAAGGCATACCTGACTTTCTTAAACCATTTCCCATTGCTTACATCCATTCCCACACACTTCTGTCCATTGCGGATCACTTTCAGCTGTGCGATAAAATGCGGTACAAACCGAAGTGCCATGGACAGCATCAGGGACATTGCCGGGATGATCCTGCCGAAAAGGTATATAAATTTGTCACTGGTCATGATCTGGTTATAACAGGAGAACCACAGGATCATGATAAAGAGCACACATCCCAGAACAATTCCATATACCAATGCTTCCAGTGTAACCCAGTTTCCATTGCTCTCGATATAAAGCAGCGGTGTCACTCCATAATGGTTAAACATCGGATTCAGCAGTGCGACGATCAAAAGACTTGGAATTGTCAGGAGAAAGTTGATCTTCAGGACCTTTCCCACTCCGTTCAGCCACATGGAATATGCAGTAGCAGCCACAAAAGACACTGCCAGATAAACCGGATGCTGGATAAACATGGTAAACCCCAGCACCACGGCAAAATAAAAGAAATTCAAAATGGGATGGCATCTGGAGAAGGCATCAGTCATAATACTGATCCCCCACATCCCTGCCAAGATTGCAGGTATAACGCCATTCTACAGTATCCCCGTCTTCCAGCGTATACTTGGAACATCCGTAATTTGGATACCAGCCATTGACACAGTACATCCAGCCGGAGTCCTTGCCACAGTCAAATTCATACAGGTTGTTGATACCTGATACATAATAACTGTTGTACATAGGAGTCCATTCGGATTCCATCTGGATTCCTGCCTCATTACACACACGTTTCAGTACATCAAATACAGTTTCGCCTTCATAGAATTCCACTTCAGAAGGATACAGGATCCATCCGTCTGCAGGGACAAACTCTGCTTTGGACTCCTTCAGGTCATTCCAGTTATTCAGGATCGTAGAACATTCGATAGAGAAGGTACAGGTCATTGCTGTATCTTCATCCGAACTGTCTCCGCTGCCTGATGTGTCCCCGGAACTGTTGTCTGCAGAAGAACCATCCTGCCCGGAGGTCGGGTTTCTATCTGTATCTGCCTGGTCTGAGGAACTACCGGTAGATTTATTGTCTTTTGACTGTGTATCTTCTCCTTTTGCATTATCTTTGGTATTATCTTTGGTTTCATCATCCGCCTGGTCGTCTGCAGCTTCTCCTGTGGTGGAGCCTCCGATCAGATAAAAATCTCCGCCCGTTTTTGTTACATTAAAAGTAAGGGTTGTCCGTTTTACTTTCTTTTTGCCACTTTCCCTGGTAGAGATCTTCGCAGTATCCAGTTGATAAATCTTTCCATTCTCTTCCAGACAATAGAGAACTTTATCTGCGTTCCATTCTTCTTTCAGATTAAGGGTCAGTTTTGCCGGAGCAGCCAGGTTCATCTTCTCCAGTGTAACCTTCAGTGCATACGGTGCATTATTGGCAGCTTTCTTTATTTCTTCTGTCCCGTCCTCTGTACACTGTACCAGAAGCTTCTGTTCTACAGGATTCTGAATCTGGCTTCCATTGTAGGTCCATTTATATCCAATACCACTGTCTGTTTTTCCCACAAAATAAAACTTCTCATCTTTTCCCGCAATGGTCTCCATCTGCGCCTGGGTGATAATCCCATCCTCCGGAAGCTGCGTCTTTGTTTTTAATAGTTCTACATCTGTATCCTGTTCCTCATCGGAACTGTTCATGATATCTGCTCCCTTTTGGGAAAGCTGTGTCATATTGTCATTTCCGCTGCCGCAGCCTGTGAGGGAACTTACTCCCAGAAACAATGCAAGCCACAGAGCAAGTCCCTTTTTCTTTCTGCTCATTTCTTCTTCCTCCGCTTACGTATAAGAGCTTTCACTCCTGCTTTAATGCCGCTTCCTGCCAGACCTCCTGCCAGAGCACCAGCTGCTGCAAATCCAAAGATCATACCATATTCTTTCTTATCAGAAGTCAGAACACCGGATCCGGTATCCTCTGCTGACTCTATGCTGCCATCTGCATGGTCATCCGCCAGAGAGGTTTCCTCTGATTCCACATAAGGCTCTGCCTCAAAATCCCATCCTACGGAATTTTTACCATTCTTTGACTTGCTGTTCTTTGATTTACTGTTTTTGGAACTGCTTTTAGAGTTCTTATCCGAAGAGTTACCAGAAGCACTCTTTCCTGAATCTCCTGCATTGCCTGAACTTCCTTTGCCTGATGACTTGCCGCCCAGAGATTTACCGGAACCACCGGGCTTTTTCGTATTTATATCACCGCTGCTTCCCGATGGGTCTGCTGCAGGAGCAGAGGTTGGAGTTGGAATAGGAGTCGGCTCCTTTAAACCAGTGCCGGTTCCGTCACCCTTTCCCCCTTTACTGATACTTACATCTGACATATCATAAAGACCTGTTTTTCCGTCTTTCAGACGCTGATAAGCCACCAGTGCATAATACCCCTGTTCTGTAGCCATACCATCCAATGTACCTGCAGCAGCACCGCCATTATTTCCGGCGCCTGCTTTTACATGCATGAATCCACTTCCTGCAATATGATAAGTAATGAGATTCTCTATTGTCCAGTGTCCGCCCTTTATAAAACGGGAATCTGTTTTCGGATCAATGCCCAGACTGCACAAAGCAGTAATGACCTGTGCACAGGATTCCTCTGTTTCGACTCCCATGGTAGAATAACCACCACTGTCGTTCTGCATTTCAGACAGCCGGGCAAGTCCACGGTCAATGGCAGCAGTCACATTTTCATATCCTGCTTTATGGTAGTATGGTGCCAAAGCCTGCAAGGTCATTCCTGTAACATCCGAATCCGCATTACTTCCCATCAAAGCCCATCCACCCCCGGACAGCTCACTCTGCAGCAGGAAATTTACCAGTGCAGCTTCTGAGTTCTGTTCTTTGGCAGACGGATTATCAGGAAAAGAATATTCCGGATGACAGTTCACTGCCAGAAGTGCCCAGATAGGACCATTTAATCCCTGCTCCTTTACCAGACTAAGATCAGAAATATATTTAAAAAGATTGTAACCGCCTACATTACGGGCATCCTTCCCTTCTGCAGTCAGTACAAGAACCCTCTTGGAATACTCCGTATATTTGGAAGTATTGGTCAGAATTCCTTTCTTTTCCTCAATATAATTTGCTGTATGATTATAATAAGTAGAGAAATATTTCTCCTTCAGACTCAGTCCACCCCTTGCCAGCCCCAGCACATACCATTCACTTCCTACCGAAGGATTGGTATCTGTGGCACGCATATAGGCACTGGTCTCAGCCATGACCTGACTGACAGATTTCTTCAGGGTATTCGCCCCCTGCATAACAGTTACCTTACAGGTCGCTGTCATCTCCGGATGCTCTGCTACTGTCGCTGTGATCGTAGCTTTGCCATTCTTTACTGCTGTGACAACTCCTTTTTTGCTTACCTTTGCAATAGAAGTATTACTGCTCTTCCAGGTAACATTGTAATTTTCCGTAACGGATTCCGGTATTGGAACTACTTTAAGGGTATGTTTCTGGCCACGGTTGATCTTTATGGAGCTGCTGTTAAGAGAGATTCCCTGCAGACCTGCCGGAAAATCTGCCACGATCAGGTGCGTTAAAGTTCTGGCACTGTCCAGATAGAAAGTTCCGTCTTCCTGCATCTGTGGGGTCAGTTCCATAAAAGAATCTTCCGCAGATCTGAGGATTCTCGGTTTTGTCAGGCTCTCATACCCTTCCGGTACAGGAAAGGCCAGCGAGATCATTGTCATGGGTTGATATGCTTCTCCTGTACGGATATCTGTATAGGAAATCTCTATGTCATAAAGAAGCTGCGGCAGAGTACCCGGATAAGTTTCTGACAGCTGCTGCATTGTCTGCTGTCCATCAGAACTCTCCTGTACATGAAGCTGCACATACCAGGGATTCCCTGTTACTGTTACTCCATTGACAGAAGAAATCTGAGCTGCAATACGGTTCCGGACAGTTTCCAGTGCCTCTCTGATCCCGGAATTCACCGCTGCCTGCTCATCCTCTGTCAGACTGTCGTAAGTGTCACTGGCAAGACAGAAATCTGCGATCATCTCTGAATCCAGATCTATTTCCTCTGCTTCTGCAGCTTTCTGAATATAAGAACACATGGTCTGTATATCCAGCATGGTTCCGTTGTCTTTCTTATTTTCATTTTCCGATGTTTCTTCTTCATATGCGCCAGTTTCTGTTTCTGATCCGGACGGTTCTGTTTCAGACTGAAACTCATCCGCAGCAGTCCCCTCCCTGTCAGAATCATCACTGTGTACTGCGGCAGAACTTTCTTCGGCCTGTTCTGTATGTATCTGTTCTGCCGGTGGCTCCTGTGCTCCCGGTACAGGACATGTAGTAACTGCCATTCCTGCACTGAGAAGCAGTGCCATCCATTGTTTATTCATTTACTTGCTTCCTCCGCTTTTTCTGATTCTACAATCAAACGGATAAAATCCTCCGCTTAGCAATTATTCGGTTAAATCACAAAATGACAGATGATTCTCTCCTGCAAAATGACAGGAGAGAAATAACATCTGCCTTATTTTTATTTATCTTTTTTTTCCGAATTTAACAGCAATTATCATGGCTATTACAATGTTTATCACAAAATTCCATCCAAAAGTATGTAGCCATATCCCTGACAGGTCTTTGATCCCTGATATATTATTATGGAATACAAATTCTTCTGAAATGAATATACCCGCTAAACTTGCGTAAAAATCATTGCCAAAAACAGCCAGTATGAAATTATTTTTATTATTCTTTTCATGCATTCATGAAACTATTTCTTTTGATTATCTTTGCTTTTTTTGGAAGAATGCAGTGTGCCAATAATGACACTATTGCGTTCTTGACATTTTATTATTTAATGACTACTTTTTTTACTTTAGAGAAGAACCGTATACTGCTTTGCCGTTTACTTTTCTGTAAGCGCGTACTTTGTAATAACGGGTCTTGCCTGTGGCAAGTTTCTCTTCTGTCATGCCAGTTCCTTTTGTGGCTTTTATACGGATATATTTACCATTTTTTGAAGCACTGGCATATACCTGGTATCCATCAGCACCCTTTACCTTGCTCCATTCCAGAACTGCAGTTTTGGATGTAGATCCTACAGACAGAGCCGGGACAGAAAGAATTGCTTTCCCCTTTACTGCTGTTGAAGAACTTCCATTAAACCTTCTTATCATTTACATTTCTGTAAGCACGTACTTTGTAATAATAGGTTATTCCTGTAGCTGCTTTCTTATCAAGGAAGGTAACTGCACTGTTCTTTGCGGTTGATCCAATTGCTGTATACTTGCCATCCTTTGAAGCAGAGCGGTATACTCTGTAACCGTTTGCTCCGGAAACCTTATTCCATGTGACACGGATGGTGGTATAGTTCTCGGAATCAGTTGCTGCGATCTTTACTTTTCCAAGCTTCGCTTTTCCAATCACACCATCTTTGTCATAACTGCTTACAGTCTTTCCGCCCCATGTATAAGAATAAGCTCTTACTGTGTAATAGTAAACTCTTCCTGTAACTGCTTTCTGATCCTTATAGGAAATATCTGTTACCTGATCTGCAATCTTCTTCCAGCTTCCTGTTTCTGTTCTGCGGTATACTATATATCCATCTGCATTATCAACACTGCTCCAGCTTACCTGGATTGTCTTGTAATTGAGGGATTTTGTCTGCAGGTTAGCAGGCATATCTGCTTTGAAGGCGTCCTGTTTGCCTGCAGTTCAATATGATAATCTGCAACAATGGTCTTGATCAACTCTAATTGCTTTGCATTCCACATATAGGACTTGCCTTCTGCACTCATGCTGTCGATGAGTTTCTGAAGTGCTGCAAGTTCTGCTTCTACACCTGCAATGTTCTCTTTGGTAACAGCCGTCGGAAGGTTACTGATCCAGTCATCTGCCTGCTGTGCATCAGAAATATCTTTGCCAGCTTTGTCAGCCTGTGCTGTCAGTGCGGCGATCACTTCTGCAAAAGTCATTTCCTGATTTCCGACTTTGACCTTCAGACCTGCCATTGCATTTTCCTGTCCCTGGTAATCTTTCGCATAACGGTCAAGGAATGCTTTTACCTGTGGATAAGAATCTCTGTCTACAGGGTGGTCTTTTACAGTTGCGTAAATTAAAGCTGCTTCATCTGCGAAAAGCTGCTGGTATTCATTCTGACCTTTTTCATAAGTCAGAGCCATGGCGATCAGCTT
>ENA-OQBD01001431-OQBD01001431.1-human-gut-metagenome-genome-assembly--contig:-NODE-1431-length-11128-cov-5.037542_pt1 | contig 11128 bp, 11 predicted proteins | sample MGYA00242742_ERZ504543 | MGnify/ENA primary metagenome ERZ504543 (study PRJEB26092, sample SAMD00036239) | human gut metagenome | host: Homo sapiens | study: EMG produced TPA metagenomics assembly of... | reverse complement strand
ACTCAAGACAACCGTTTGGCTATCTCTCGTTTTTACTGCTTTTGGTTTGTTTAAACCGTTCTTTAAATGTAAAGAAATTTTCGAGAATCGTATGTGTTTCACTGTTTAGTTATCAAGGTTTGTTGTGTCTGTCTCTCAGACAGCTCGTTTATTTTATCTCATCTCTTTTTGTTTGTCAAGCACTTTTTTAAGTTTTTTTCAAACATTTTTGAGTTAAGATCTTGTTGTCGTTTTGTTGACGACTTGGATACTTTATCATATCTTCTGTCTTTTGTCAACTGTGAATTTCATTTTTCTGAAATTCTTTTTAATTGTTTGTTTTTCAAGAACAATTATTTGCGACAGCTCAGTTATAATACCACTGGGAGTTATGCTTGTCAACCATAAATTTCAATTTTTTTAGATTTTCCTGGAAGTTTATTTTTATAGGACAATTTTTTTATTCTTATTTGTAATTTTAGGATTATCTTTATTGTTGTTTATTGTGTTGTTTTTTTAATGATAATTCTCTTCGCTGGATGGCGCTACGCCGGTCGCATTTTCAATGCGGGAATATGCAGGGGGAAGGCCATCTCAGAGTTCCGTAGCCCGAAGGCCCTCCCCTGCACCCCCACCCTCTTGGGCACGGAAGGAGTTCTGCGTTGTTGTATGTACTGCGTTGTTGACTTTTGTCTGTATGCTTCGGTATTGGATGTGGAACGTTGTGCCGATCTGGTTTCTGTATTCTTCGGTACTTATGGTGGTACGCTGGGCCGATCTCGTTTCTGTATTCTTCGGTACTTACAGTGGTACACTGCGCCGATCTGGTTCCGGGGATTCTTCGGTATTTATAGGAATATTCTGTACCACTCTGACATTTCAGGACAGGACGCCCAGTCCGCTTCCGTCACCTGTTCTGTTTTTTTCCTGTCGGCTGGAAGCATCAGCCAGAGGAAGGTGGCATCGGGCCGGGCTGCTGCGGAGGAGGGGTGATTACTACTTGGACTGCGGGAGGCGGCGTTATTGCGGCAGGGTCTGCTGTCTGAGCCGGAGGCGAGTTCTGGCCCTGCCGCAATGCTTTTAGCCGTCTCACGGAGCCCTAGTAGTATCCCCCGACGGAGTCCCTGCCCGGGTCGATGCCACCTCCCTCTGGCGTCCCTCGTCCACATCCACCCTACAAAACCTCAACAGCATCCACGACTGCATCCACTCCCGGACCGATGCCACCTTTCTCTGGCGTACCTCTCTCCATCCACCCACAAAACCTCAACAGCATCCACGACTGCATCTAACCCCGGACCGATGCCACCTTCCTCTGGCGTCCCTCTCTCCATCCCCCACACAGACCGATTCCATCTTTCTCTAGCGTCCCTCTATATCTCCAACAAAACAAAAAATCCCCGGCGCCCAGCAAATACAACACTACCAGACACCAGAGAAAAAAGAACAAATGTCAAGCGGATATTCGCAATCCGCTTCGCTACTTGCTCATAACCGAATAACAGCTCATCGCTTTTCGTAGACCCGCAACGGATTTACTTGATTCAGTTAAACCTCATTCACTTCCCATACACTGCATTAGACTTACATCCCGAAATACAAGCTTCATAATTCATAGAAAAATCCGCCCAGAACCGATAACTCAGTCTGTCAAGGCAATCCCTTCCAACCGTAACCAATGTCAGAAAATTCATCAGATAATCCCCTGCCCAATATAAAACAACCATATTTTATTACTGCTTATTATCCTGATTTTCTTCCTGAATTTTTTCTTTTTTCTGAGCAGTACCGTCGGACCCTGCAGAATCTCCCTGCATAATCTTATTCAGTTCCTGGATCATCTCTTCATCCTTCAAACGGAATTTTACTTCTACACGTCTGGACGCATCCTTATCTACATTTCCATCTGCATCCAGAACCGGATCTGACATGGAATGCCCATTCACTGTCAGACAATCCTTCAGTTCCTGAACCTGTGAATCCTTCAGAAAATCACTCTTAATATCCAAAAGATACTGCGCTACCGCTAGAGACCTCTTCTGTGACAGCTCCAGGTTATAACTGTAATCTCCGTCTGTATCCGTATAACCATCAATAATGATCTCGCCAAGATATTTCTTATAGGAATCATCCAGCAACACCTTACAATATGTCGGCAATACCATAGACAATGTCATCTTACCGGAATCGGTAAGCTCTGCCTGATCATAATCAAACATAACATTGGCATTCAACGTCAGCGCACCTGTCTGTGGATCAATATCCACATTGAGGTTCTTTTTCTCAAATTCCTTCTGCAAAGCTTCCACAACCTCCGCTTTCACGCCGATGATCTTGTCGATCTTCTCCTGCTGCTCTTCCAGAAGCTCTGTTTTTTTCATCCAGCGCAGACTGCTGCTCTTTCAGTGTATCCTGCTGGCTGGAAAGCTTCTTTTTCTGAGAAGACAGCTTCTTCTGCTGTGCCTCCAGTGTTTCCTGCTGTTTGGCAAGCTTCTCCGCCAGAGAAGACAATTCTTCATCCTGAGATTTGATCTGCTTGTCCTTGGACTTGATCTGCTCATCCTGGCTTTTTAATGTTCCTGCCTGCTCATCCAGCGCATTCTGTTTTTCCAGAAGCTCTTCTGTATATTTTTCCTGAAGAGCGATTTTTTTCATCCCGTTCCTTCAGACTGTCCTGATAGCTCTTCTGTGCCTGAAAAAGTGTCACACACATGATCAGAACAAAAAGCAGCAAAACTCCTGCCATCATATCCGAATAAGAACGCCAGACATTAAACCCATGCTCCTCCGGCTTTCTTTTTTTGCGCATTGACAATTCCTCTCTTATTTAAATAAACCAAAACGGCTTTTCTGTGCTGCCTTCGTTGCCTCACGGATACTGCGCTCGATCTCATCCAGCAGCGCTTCCTGTCTTGCACCCTGTCCTTCCAGAAGATCCTCCAGACCCGTCAGCTTATCCTTAAGTTCCTGGATACCGGCATTGCTTCCATAGCCCCAGGGCTGTCCGGCGATCAGATGGATATCCCGGTTATTCTTTGCCGTCTTGATCTCAGAAAGAAGCCTGCGCACCTCATCCAGAACACTGTTGACCATCTTCTGGCTCTCAGTAAATTCTTTCACTCTGGCTTCAAAATCTTCAATCATCTTCTTATCTTCACGAAGAAGCTCCTCGCTGATCCTATTGGAATCCGCAACTGCTTTCATCCCTTCTGCAGCACTGTCCACATACTGGCGCATAGATGCATTGCAGTTTTTCCAGAGATCTGCGGATTCTTTTTCATTTTCATGCATATGCCGGGCAAGCTTTTCGTAATCCCGTTTCTGCAGCTGCTGGATCGTCTGATTATCCCGGATAATACGGTCTGCAGTCTTCATATAACTACTCTGCATCTCATCGATTTCCTTAATAGCATCCTTCATGGCACGTTCCTGCTTCGTAAAGGTTTCACTCAGCTGACTGCTCATGGTCTTGTACAATTCTGATGTATATTCTGTATTCTCCTTCTGCACCTTCTTAAGTTCTGCCAGAGCATCATTAAAATCTTCAAACTGCATCTGAAAGGAACCATGCATCTCGCTTAAAAACGTATCCAGGATCTCCCGGATCGCATCCTGCTGCCCTTTTGTCACAGATGCGGTAAGAACGTCCAGAGAATCATTCATCTTCTGAAAAGTAGGTGTGATCACTTTCTCAAAGCTATCTGCCATCTGCACTGAAAACTGTTCCGCCATCTGTTTCATGGCTTCTGTCTGTGTCTTCTGGCTGGAAACAAGGAGATTCCAGGACTCATTCTCCGCAGTAGGGAGCACCAGTGCGTGAAAACGATCCAGAAAATCTTGCATCGCCTGGGACATCGCAGAATATCCGCTTTTTCATCCCAAAATGTGTACACAACAGAAAGTGCAACTCCATAAATGGAAGTCAAAAACGCAACTTTGATACCATCTACAAGAGCGGATACCGAGCTTGTCATCACTTCATAATCTGTAGGCTGGAAGTTCTTAAGTCCCCACACAAGACCGATAAATGTTCCAAGGATACCAAGGCTTGTAAAAATGTCCGGAGCCATCTCAAGGAGTCTCTTGTGGATATGTACATCTACATCCTCAATATTCACAAAATCCTCTACTTCAGCGATCCCTTCTTCCGTTCTGCTGATGCTGTCAACAAAATCATCCATCTTTTTGTCGAGATAGCGGTCACCGAAAATCCCTCGCAGCTGCCCAATCTCTTCTTTTCTGGCTCTTCCCGGAAGCTGAAACACTTCTGTGATCTCACCAGAGCCATGCTTCAGTGCTCTTGACAGGTTATCCATCCGATATAAACCTGCAAAAAGCCCCACTGCGTATATGATCAGCATAAGTCCCAGAAATGTAAAATTATAAAGCAACACATTCCCGGAGCCTTTTCCAACATAAGCAGTCAGGGTTGCCGCGGCCACTGTTACTGCCAGAAACAGCACTGTATTCATAAACTTTTTTCCCATAATATGCCTCCCCTGTCTTTATTTTTGAAAAAAGTTACTCTTTTGTTCCCATACTATCATAACATCTTCCCTAAAACAACCAGAAAGGACAATTCCTTCGCCAAAAGAATTGTCCTTTCGTCTTTTTTCTATTTTATACTTTTATTTATACTTTTATACGGCAGGCTGCATCATCGCTGATCAGGATCCTGCGTCCGCAAACACCTACGATCACTCCGCCAAGTATCCTGCTTATGATCTGTACGGTCTTTCCTTCGCTGACATCATATTGCCTGATCTGTTCCATAGTCTCCGGCATTCCGGTCATCCACTTGATCGTGTAGCTTTCCCCTGCTTTTGTCTCATTTAATGACTGCATATACTCACCCCATTCCATATATCACATCGCTATCAGTAATTATCCTCTATCCGTAGGCGGATATTCGCAATCCGCACTTGGTTAAATGATTTCATATAATTTCAACACAATTCTGCATCTTTATATAATTAGTAAAGTTTAACTTTTATTTTTCTGAATCATTCATTGCTTTTATATATTTTATCTCATTTTATCTCAATTAGTCAATCATAACCTATGAAATTCCACCAATAAAAACAAGCAAAAAAAGAAACGCAGAACAGCCATTACAGTTATTCTGCGTTTCTCATTATTTTCTATGCATAAACTCTATCTTCTTCCAGAAGCGTTGTCTTTCCATTCTTTACTTCCACAAGATTAACACAGCAGTTTGGCGGAACGGAGCCTCTCCAGAAATTCTCCGGATCAGGATCTACATTCTGAAGAAGAGCACGGACTGCACATCCATGAGAGGCAACAAGAATTGTTTTATCCACAAGAGTCGGATCTGATGTTTTTTCATCCCAGAAATCCTTTGTCCTGGCGATCACATCAAAAATATCCTCGCCCTTTTCCGGTCGTTTAAAATTTACCGGATCACGGAAAAAAGTCTCGATCTGCGGATTGATATAATTGCCATCTGCATCTCTTACCTGATCACCCTCCAACACACCAAAATCGATCTCCTGGATCCGCTTATCCGGTATGATCGGAACATCACGTTTCCCCAGAACATATTCTGCTGTCTGTTTTGCCCTTGAGAGCGGACTTGTAAAACAGATATCAAACTTCACATTACGGAGAGCTTCTCCGGTTTTTTCCGCAAGAAGGATCCCTTCCTTCGCAAGAGGTACATCCGCTGCACCCTGAAGCTTTTTTAATTTATTCCACTCAGTCAGGCCATGTCTTACAATGTAGATCAGCATCAGCTTCTCAGCTCGATTCCAAGTCCGTTAAGACCATTCATGATCTTTTTCATTGCTGCGGAGATCTCGTTTTCACCAAGAGTCTTGTCATGGGCACGGAATACCAGAGAATAAGCCATGGATTTGAAACCTTTCTCAATCTGTGCGCCCTCATAGATATCGAACAGCTGATAACTCTCAAGAATATTTCCGCCTCTCTGATCAAAAATCTCCTCGATCTGTCCTGCGAGAACTGCATGGGGAACTACAAGGCTCAGGTCACGAGTTACAGCCGGATATTTGGCAATTCCTGTATATTTGTGGTTGAAACCAGCAAATTCCAGAACATCCAGAATGTCGATCACTGCGATATATGCCTTTTCTCCGATAGAGTAATTATCTGCAACAGCCGGATGAACCTCACCTAAGTATCCAACTACCTTACCCTCGTAGATCATGTTAGCCTGTCTTCCCGGATGAAGGAATGGTTTTCCGCTGTTTGGATCGTAGGTAACCTTTTTCTTCATTCCGATCTTCTCGAAGAACTCCTCGCATACACCCTTCATATCAAAGAAATCGCCTTTTCCGTACATTCCAAGTGTAAACATGGTACGCTCATCCGGAAGCTCTGTGACCGGAAGGGACTTCGGAAGATAGATATTTCCAAGCTCGTAAAGACGAACATCTTTATTACGTCTGTTATAGTTTGTGGAAAGGGATGCCAGCATACCGTTCAGTGTGCTTGTACGCATGATACTGTAGTCCTCTCCAAGAGGATTGCTGATGGTGATGACTTTACGAAGATCACTGTCCTCAGGAATACAAAGCTTGTCAAATACCTTCGGGCTTTCGAAAGAATAGGACATTCCCTCTGAGAATCCGCAGTATTCCGCGATATCTCTTGCAACCTCCTGGATACGAAGCTTAAATGGCAGCTTACCTGTAGTAGCCTCTCCTGTAGGAAGTGTCATCGGGATCTTATCATAGCCATAGAATCTTGCAACCTCCTCTGCAACATCTGCATTACAGTGGATATCCTGACGGAATGTCGGTGCAACGATCTCGTCTGTTTTTTCATCATAAGCCAGTTCTACACGTCCAAGATAATCGATCATCTCTTCTTTTGTAAGGCTGGTTCCAAGAAGCTTGTTGATCTTCTCAGGCTCAAATTTTACTCTGGATGGCTCTCTTGTCTCGCTGCAGACATCAACCATTCCGCCTACAACCTCACCTGCACCAAGCTCTTCCATCAGCTGGCATGCACGGTCAATTGCAGCCTGTGCATTGTTCGGGTCAAGACCCTTCTCAAATTTACCGGATGCATCTGTACGAAGTCCGATCCTCTTGGAAGAAAGACGGATGCTGGTTCCATCGAAGCACGCCGCCTCAAAAAGGACAGTTTTTACATCGTCTGTGATCATGGAATTCTCTCCACCCATGATACCCGCGATGCCGACAGCCTTCTCACCGTCACAGATCATCAGAACGTTCTCATCCATGATACGCTCCTGGCCATCCAGTGTGACGAATTTCTCATCTTTTCCTGCACGGCGTACAACGATCTCCTGATTTGCGATGGTATCCAGATCATATGCATGCATTGGCTGTCCAAACTCTTCCATTACATAGTTTGTGATATCAACCAGGTTGTTGATCGGGCGGATTCCATTGGAAGCCAGACATCTCTGCATCCACTTCGGGGACGGACCGATCTTGACATTTTTTACAACTCTTGCGCAGTAACGCGGGCAAAGCTCCGGATCCTCTACAGTAACCTTTACATAATCGGAAGCTTTCTCATCATTTTCCTTAACCTCTACAATCGGCGGGCAGAATTTCTTCTGGAAGGTTGCTGCTGCCTCTCTTGCGATTCCAAGAACACCGTAGCAGTCTACACGGTTGGAAGTGATCTCATACTCAAATACCACATCGTCAAGGCCAAGTGCCTTAACAGCGCTCTCACCCACAACTGCGTCCTCAGGAAAAATATAGATTCCGTATTCCGGTGCTTCCGGATACATTTCTCTGGTGCTTCCAAGTTCCTCGATAGAGCACATCATACCAAAGGACTCAACGCCACGGAGTTTGCCTTTTTTGATCTTGATCCCTCCGGGAGTCATTTTTCCATCATGGCCGCCTGCAACACGCCCGCCATCAAGAACAACCGGAACCTTATCTCCTTCTTTTACATTTGGAGCGCCTGTTACGATCTGCACACTCTCAGTTCCGATATTTACCTGGCAGATGATCAGCTTATCTGCATCCGGATGCTTCTCGATCTTATCGATCTGGCCGATCACGATCTTATCAAGATCTGCATCCAGCTCTGTAAAGCCCTCTACCTTTGTGCCTGTTAAGGTCATGGCATCTGTATATTCCTGTGCCGTTACATCCAGATCCGGCACATATGTTTTAATCCAAGATAATGAAGTATTCATTTTGGTTGTCCCTTCTTTTTTCTATATTTACTGTCAGACGGATACTCATGATCCGTGTTCACTGTTTTAGAACTGTTTCAGGAATCTGCTGTCGTTCTCATAGAGAAGACGCATATCATCGATCTCATATTTCAGAAGTGCGATACGCTCCAGACCTACACCAAAGGCAAATCCTGTATACTCATCCGGATCGATCCCGCACATACGGAGAACATTCGGATGAACCATACCACAGCCAAGGATTTCGATCCAGCCGGAACCTTTACAGAAACGGCAGCCTTTTCCGCCGCATTTGAAGCAGGAAACATCAACCTCAGCGCTCGGCTCTGTGAACGGGAAATGATGCGGACGGAATTTGGTCTTTGTCTCCGGTCCGAACAGCTCTTTTGCAAACTCCTGAAGGGTTCCCTTAAGATCTGCAAACGTAACATTCTTATCAATAACAAGGCCCTCGATCTGATGGAAGGAAGGTGAATGTGTTGCATCTACCTCGTCAGAACGGAATACACGGCCAGGTGCGATCATACGGATCGGAAGCTTGCCTTTTTCCATCTCACGTGCCTGCACCGGTGATGTCTGGGAACGGAGCAGAATGGAATCATTGATAAAGAATGTATCCTGCTCATCTCTTGCCGGATGATCCTCCGGAATATTCAGCTTTGTAAAGTTGTAGTCCGCATACTCAACCTCCGGACCTTCCACAACCTCATAGCCCATTCCGACGAAAATACGCTCAACTTCTTCCAGCGCGATAGTATTCGGATGGCGATGACCGATCTTCGCTTTCTTTGCAGGAAGTGTTACATCGATCACTTCTGCCTTCATTTTTTCCTCACGGACCTTCTCCTCGAAATCCTTTTTGGAGGCTTCCAGAAGTTCTTCGATCTTAGCTCTTGTCTCATTGACAAGCTGTCCAACCTTCGGACGCTCTTCCGGAGCAACATCCTTCATACCTTTTAAGATTGCAGTAAGCTCACCTTTTTTTCCAAGATATGCAACACGCACATCATTCAGCTTATCCAGGCCCTCGGATTCCTCGATCCGTTTTCTGGCATTTTCAGCCAGTTCCTGAAGTCTTTCTTTCATATCCATGGTCTATTTCTCCTTTAATTAAAAATGATCAAATGATCCGCCGCCCACCCCGAAGTTCCAGTTATGGGCAATAAAAAAACCGTCCCTTATAAAAGGGACGGAATATCCGCGGTACCACCCAGTTTCCCATGAAAAGATCACGGGCACCTCTTGTCTGCTTAACGCGCAGCTTACGTCATCTCCTACTGTTACTTCAGAGAGGAAGCTCCGGTGGGAAATTCAAGAACCATCTGAACCCGGGGAAGCTTACAGCCGGTGACTTCCCTTCTCTGTGAGAAAATGATCCTCTATAAACACCTTCACAGCTTTTCTGTCTTTTAATACTATGCCACAAGGTCTGCCTTCTGTCAAGCTGCAAAGTCAGGATTCTTTGGAACTGTTTTTTTCATTTTCTTTCTTGGAAAGAAGTGTTTTTACAGATCTCTGGGCCTTTCGGAATTCATTTTCGAAGTAGGCATTGATCTCCGCCCCGTAAAGAAGCAGGTTCATACACACATACAGCCACAGCATTACCATGATCAGCGCAGTCAGACTTCCGTACATATTTCCAAAATTCGGAAAAAATTCAAAATACAGGGAAAATCCATAGGAAAATATCATCCATGCCACTGCGATCATAAATGCACCCGGAAGCTGGCTTTTAAAGGTTGCCTTTCGGTTTGGAAGCACTTTATAAAGGACCAGAAACACTGCAAACAGTACGGCAAATACAAGCAATGTCCTGGCCCCTATAACCTTGGCCAGCAGCCTCCCGAGAATCGGAATGGTTCTCTGCGCAGCTACTTGGATCCGATTACCAAGAACCAGGACCAGAAGAGTGACAATGATCGCCAGCACAAACAACAGCATATAAAAAACCGAATAGATTCGGGTCATCAGCCAGTTTCGGGTTTCCTTTACATGATAAATGGTATTTAAGCCATTGGTGATCGCCTGCATTCCCTTTCCGGACGCCCAGAGCGCCATCAGCGCAGACAACGGCACGATGGCTGTACTTCTTTTGTATACTTCTACCACAATGCTCAGCACAAAGGTCTGCAGATTTCCGGGCACAAACCCGATGATGGCATCCCTGACAACATTATAGCTTAACGGTGTATAACGGATCAGCGTTGTAAGAAACAGTATAAACGGGATAAAAGACATGATCAGAAAATACGCTGCCTGGGCCGCATATGCACTAACATGATCTCCGTTTGCCCTGCGCACAAATCCCAGCATGAGCTGGATTATATTTTTCTTTTCCTCGTCCATGCTGACCTCCCTCAGGTTTCTTTTTTCACCAGGAAAAACGTTCAAATCCGATCTTATCCTGGATTTCCGGAAAAAGCTTTACTTCCGGCTGCAGGCTCTTATGTTCACCTATCATCTTTTCCATCCATACCATATTATACCAACGGTTAAACTTATAGCCGCATCTGTGGAACTCTCCCACACGCTTATAACCAAAATGTTTATGAAAATCCACACTGGCATTGGTCAGGTATTCATCTTCTTTTAGTGCAACTGCAATGCAGGCATTCAGGTTCAGAATTCCCATCTCTGCAAGAAGACTCTCCAGGGCTCGATAGAGTCTGCCTCCTGCACCGCTGCCCCGCCGGTCATGTCTCACATAAACAGACATCTCCGCACACCAGCCATAAGCAGCCCTCGGGTGAAACGCCGAACCATAGGCATACCCCAGGATCTCTCCCTTCTCTTCTGCCACAATGTACGGATATTTCACCTTTATATCATGGATTCGCTGCGTAAACTCTTCTATGGAAGGTGTTTCATATTCAAATGTGATCGCAGTTTTTTCTACGTAGTAGGAATAAATCTCTAAAAGTGTTGCTGCATCTCTCTCTTCTGCCACACGTATCTGCATTGCCTTCTCGCACCTCTTTTAAT
>ENA-OQBD01001429-OQBD01001429.1-human-gut-metagenome-genome-assembly--contig:-NODE-1429-length-11141-cov-3.985473_pt1 | contig 11141 bp, 10 predicted proteins | sample MGYA00242742_ERZ504543 | MGnify/ENA primary metagenome ERZ504543 (study PRJEB26092, sample SAMD00036239) | human gut metagenome | host: Homo sapiens | study: EMG produced TPA metagenomics assembly of... | reverse complement strand
TTACTGACCTGCAAAGCAGATCAAGGGAAAAAATCGTCTGGTTTCCAAAGATTTATTATCAAATGGAAAAGGGACTGCTTCATATCCGCTGTGAAATTACGCTGGGAAAATATCAAGACCAGCTTTTTACGGTTAGAAGGAATAAATTGGAAAGTGCTGTGATAAACAGATAGCATTACCTCCCGAAAGTATGTGAAGGGCAGCAAATAGCAAAGTAAACAAGCACTGTCTGGTATTGGCAGCGGAAATATTGGTATCGTGTCTGGTATCTGCAGACAAAGCAGCCAATTTGAGGAGCCATCATCCGAGGAAGATAAACCAGATATACAAAAGGAATAATAATTGCATAAGCATGCAAAAAGTAAAAATCACCTGAGAAAAAGGAGCCATATAAGAAGAAAATGTAATCAGGTTTTTATGATACATATGACCTGATTTCGCATATACAAGAGCCACTGTGACATAAAAAAACAAAAAAGTAAAAACTGTTGTGATACATTTCTTATTCATAGATACTCCTTCGGGTCAGAATACAGATGTATAGGATTGCTGGCACGAAAAATAATAAAAGTCCTGAAGCTGTTTCTGTAAGGTTAGAATTAATTTGAAACGGCTGGAAAATTAAAAGCAGGGAGCCGGGTTTTAAAATTTCAATCAGCCAGAAAAATATACTTACAAAATATACCGTTTTTCGGTTGCGGAAATAAAAGGATGTTGCACAACAAAACATACCCATAATGCCATAGATAATACTTGTGATCAGAATATGTACAAAATTGTTTAACAAAGGATGGTTAGTCCAAAACATTGTAAAAACATTTAAAGCAGAAATTTCAGATGGATTGTATTTCCCACCACGAAACATCAAGTGAACACAGAGTAGATTCAGGGAAAGAGAAAGAAAAACCAATATGGACAGCAATATAAAATTTTTTATAAGAAGACGGTAAAGCATTTTTCTCTTTCCAATCCGGCTGATCAGGATATTATCATAACCCCGTTCCTGATCCATCAAACAATCATTGGAGGAAATTACCAGACAGTACAATGGAATCAGCCATAAGTAAAGACCTTGAAAGATATGTCCGATACCAACGCTGTTTCCGCATAAAAAGAAAGCACAATCCGGCGCATAAGCATAGTTGCCCTGAATAATCTGATATATGTACCACCAGGATTCCAGAAACGGAAGAATAAAAATCCATAGCAGAATTATAACGGTGGATAAAGTGCTGAGATTTCGTTTGATTAAAAATCGTAACATAAGTGCTCCTTTTCCCCGAAAGATATGATATTCTTTCGGGGGAATTGTTAATTGGCAATATAATATACACCAGAATATATTGAATTTTTACAATAGCATATTTATATAAAAAAATCAATAGAATTGGCGCGAAATACAAAATATTGGCTTTAAACGACATTGAAATTAAGGATTCAATTTCCTTTTTATTCTGCATTTATGGTACAATTGTGGTCAGGTGGAGGTGCTGACTTTGTGGAATATATGGGAATTTCTTATTATTTTATTTGAATCATTTTTGTTTTTCTTATTTATGAATAGAAAGCTGGATCCCAAAAAGAGAATTTTTAAATGGCAATGGTGTGCATGGTTACTGTCTTCTATCATTTTAGTTTTTTTTAAATCAGATGAAAGTATCAATATTTTATACTGTGTTTTACGGTATAATAGTGCATTTTTTAATTACAATGATTTTTACAAGTTCTTCTCTTTTTTCACAGTTTTTTTATGTTATATTGTATTCGACCTATGCGTTACTTGCAGATGTAGTGTCTGCAATGCTTCCAGTGGTTCTTTTTCACGAAAATATCAATCGCGTTTTATCGGGAGGCTGGGTTCGGGCGGTTTTTACATTGGTTTACCTGATCCTGCTTGGTGTGTTGATCGGATTGACGATAATGATTGGAAAACAAAATATCTGCCTGCGGACAAAGGAAAAGCTGATTTTTATAGGAATTGCGTTGTTGTGTGTGGCAATCGAGCAAATAGACATGATTGCTGTAGTAAGAGCATTACAGCAATCCCGGGATAACGATTTTTTCATGCTTGTGACAATTTTTGTCTTTGTGTTATTCCTGTTTATGATTATGCTGTTATTTATTTATAATCTGGGTGTGGAAAGAGAAAAAAATAATAAACTGCTGGAAGAGAATCTGCTCTCACATATGGAATCACAGCAGTACGAGCAGATTCTTGCTTCGGTCAAAGAGCTGCGTATAATGAAGCATGATGTAAAAAACCATCTGGATGTGTTGCAGACGCTTTTGGAAGGGAACCATACCGGACAGGCCGTTGACTATATGCGGCAGATCACAGCAGACCTGAATAAGGTGCATTATACGCTTTCTAGTGGAAATACAACGGTTGACTGTATCGTCAGCAATAAGCAAAGCATGGCGGAAAATGTTGGGATTCTTACAGAAAATATCATATATTTACCGGAAGAGATTCCATTAAGTGATGTAGAGATTTGTTCTTTGCTGGGGAATCTCTACGATAATGCAATTGAGGGATGCATGCGGGCAGAAAGTAAGAGAATATGGTTGTATATGAAGCCATTTCATAATATGCTGTCAATAAAAATTGTCAATACTTCGGATGGGGGTTACAGATCTGATTCTGAGAATGAATTATTGAGCACAAAAGCAGGGAAAGGCAATCAAAATGGAATGGAACATGGAATTGGATTGAAGCGAATACGGGAAATTGTAGAGAGACATTTCGGAATCATGGAAATATTGCCGGAAAAAGAAATGTTCTCCGTAAATATTTTGATTCCGTTGCATCAGGGAGAGCAGCAGACATGAATTTGAAAATTGCAGTTTTGGAAGATAAAGAAAACGATTACCGCATATTGGAGTCGGCTCTGAAAATTTGGAGTGAGGGTAGCGGGAACAGAATCGAATTATTCTGGTATCAGACAGGAAATGAAATGATAATGTCTTTTGGTCAGGATGGTTTTGATATTTTGTTTTCAGACATTGAATTAGAAGAAAACGAAACAGGACTTACATTTTGTGGAAGATTGAGGGAACTGGGATATTCTGGAGAGATTATTTTTCTTACCGCTTTTCGGGAGTATGTCTTTCGTGGTTATGATGTGAGGGCACTTCATTATCTGTTAAAACCAATCACACAGGAAACCTTATCGGCATGCATGGACAAATATCTTACAATCCATGCAGGTGATTTTTATTACTTCCATAAAGAAAATGATATTGTTAAAATCCGATATTATGATATGATTTTGATTCGGAAGGAAAAACATGATGCGGTAATTCAAATGAAAAATATGGCATATGCGGAGAGAGTTTCCCTTGGGGAGATGGAGAAACGATTGCCTCCGCAATTTGTTCGTTGTCATAAATCATATATTATAAATATCACGTATGTAGATTCTATAATAGGGAATCTGATTTATATGATGGATGGAACGCAGATTGTGGCAGGACGAAAATATCTGGCAGATGTAAGAAAAGAACTGCTTGCGTTTGCACAGAAATAAAATTTAATAATATAATGTTTGGAGCCGGTAGTTATATTACTGCAAGTACATAAGATGACAGAAGTGTTATTAATGTAATTTTACTTTAGGTTTCGGGATAACCTGCCGATACATATTATAGCGTAAAATGTAATGGTACGGAGGCAATACATGCAGGTTGAGCAGAAAAATATATGGGAAGATGTAACGCGGAATGCAAAACGCGATAACAGTAACAGGGCAATTGCGGCTTATCAGGCAAATATGCCGGATGCCGGAGCGGTTGCAGCTTTTGGCGGACAGGAAGCCTATGTGCAGCAGAAAACTGCGGTGTCCGAGGCTGGAAATATCGATATGGCAACGTATTCCAATCCGGCAAAGCAGGGGCAGGAAGAAAAGACCGTAGCGGAAAAAATTGCAGGGCAGGAGATTTCTTCGGGACAGGCGCGCAGCAACGAAATCGCTGTAGTGGCAAATACCACTTCCACAGAAGATTTAAAGAAGATGGAAGAGGACGGATTTTCCATTTCCGATGCAGACAGCCATACCATTATTACCGTGACGGACAAGATTAAAGCAGCTCTGGCAAAAGCCGGAGTGGATGTGTCTTCCATGGGTGGAACACTCACAAAGGAACAGCTAGAGGAGATCACCGGAAGTCCGGTTGTGACGCAGCAGATCATGGACTCTCTTGCGGCAAACGACCTGCCGGCGACGGAGGAAAATGTGCAGGACAGTGCGGAGGCACTGGCACAGGCTGCCTCGATTCCAGAGATCACGAAACAGGCGATGAGTTATCTTCTGAAAAATGATATGGAGCCGACCATCCGCAATCTGTATCTGTCCAATTACAGCAGCAGCGCAGAAAATATTGTGGAGCCGGAGCAGAGCGGAATTGATTTTGAGTCCCTGATGCCGCAGATTCGTGAGATTATTGCAGAAGCAGGCCTTTCCGATGACGAACATGCGGTGGACAACAGCAAGTGGCTGGTGGCAAACCAGATTCCCCTTACACCGGAAAATCTGCAGTATCTGACAGATCTGCAGGGATTATCGGACGATCTGCAGACCGATCATATAGACTGGAACCAGATCGTGGATTCCATGGCGAAGGCAATTGCGGCAGGAAAACGTCCGGCAGATGCTTCCATGATTACTGCACGCAGACAGATGGAGGAAGCACGTCTGGTAATGACCAGTGAGGCATCCGTGGCGATGGAAAAAGCAGGCGTAGAGATGGATCTGACACCGCTGGCAGATCTGGTCGAGGATTTAAAATCCCAGGAGAGAGAATACTATAAAGACCTGCTTGCCGGTGCCGGAGTTGAGCCAAGTGAAAAAAATGTGGATCTTATGGCAGAAACCATGGATGTGTTTGCCGAACTGAAACAGCAGCCGGCATATGTAATCGGGCGGGTGGATGCGGATGATTCCGTTCAGGAGATTCATGATGCCGGAGCGCAGATGCAGCGTGCTTTTGCACAGGCAAATGAAAGTTATGAAACACTGATGACTGCTCCGCGCAGTGACATGGGGGATTCCATAACAAAGGCATTTTCCAATGTGGACGATATTTTACAGGATCTGCAGCTGGATACAAGTGAAACAAACCGCCGTGCAGTGCGGATACTGGCATATAACAATACCGAAATTACACCGGAAAATATTATGGAAGTAAAAGCACTGGATGAGCAGATGCAGCGTGCGTTTTCTAATATGAAACCGGCAGTAACGCTGGAAATGATCCGCCGTGGGGAAAATCCACTGGATATGACTATGGAGCAGCTGAATCAGGCGGCACAGGAGATTCAGCAGGAGAATGGAACACAGGAGCAGGAACGGTTCAGCAAATATCTGTGGAAACTGGAGCAGAATCATGAGATTTCTGAGGAAGAGCGCAGCAGTTATATCGGCATTTACCGTCTGATCGCACAGGTGGAAAAAGGAGATGGGGCAGCACTTGGATTTCTGATGAATCAGGGATCGGACGTGACGATGCGAAACCTTTTGCATGCTGTGCGTTCAGAAAAAAAGAGTGGTCTGGATTATCAGGTGGACGATGATTTTGACGGAGTTGACAGCACAGCAGAAGGTCCGAAAATTGACGAGCAGATCTCGGCTGCGTTCCAGCAGAATTGTCTGCGCGATGTGATGGAACATATTTCACCGGAAAAACTTTCCCGTCTGGGAGAAGAAAAGTGGCAGAATATGTCTCCGGAACAACTGGCAGAGGCACTCCGGCAGATGGATGAATCCGTTGGGGAACAGGAAGCGGAAAAAAGCTATCGGCAGGAACAGCTTGCGCAGTATCAGCAGCTTGCAGAAACACCGGAAGACGTATATACCTATCTGGAGCGGTATGATATTCCAAACAGTATGATAAATGTCATGGCAGCATCGGAAATGCTGCGCAAACCAAACCGGATGATGGAGCGGTTGTTTCAGCAAGATCATGTTTCCAAAGATTCCATGACAGAGATTGCAGAGATGAAAGAGCAGGTACTTGAACAGTTTTCAAAAGCCCTTGAGAATCCTTCGGATCTTGCAGATGCCATGGAGACGCTTGCGGATGTGGCAGAGCATGTGATGGATACGATGATCGTAGAAGATCCGGATGTCCGCACGATTGATATCCGGGAAATGCGCCAGATGACCGCACAGTTTCAGATTGGTGCGAAACAATCGCAGGAAGAATGTTATGTGATTCCGATGCAGACAGGAGATTCTGTCACCGGGGTTTCTTTAAAAATCGTAAGAGGAAAAAAGAAAAAGGGTCTTGTGGATATTTTTCTGGATGGAGAAAAGGCAGGAAAGATTACGGCATCTTTTCAGGTAAAATCAGACCGTATTTCTGGAACAATTGTGACAGGCAGCGAAGAGACCGCAAAGCAGATCGAAGAGCATCTGCAGGAGATGCAGGATGCCATGCAGGAACCGGCAGATATCCATGTTGCATATACACCGGATCTTTCTTTGTCGCAGTTTGAGATGTCCGGAATCCGGAGGGAAAGTGAAATGAAAGAGCAGGGAGAACTGGAGGAAGACCGTTCCAATCAGGTACAGACAACGCGGTTGTATCATACAGCGGAAGTTTTTATTAATTCCATAAAATCCCTTTTGACAAAAACAAAAGATCTGTAGTAGGATAGTGCGGAAACCAGATTACAGGTGGTTTCACGATAAGAATGAAAATATATAGGATCTGGAAGGAGAATGGCGAATGAAAAAGAAAATTGTGGCAATGATACTGGTGCTTGCCTGTGTGACAGGAATATATGCACCGGAAAATGCATGGGAAGCACCGGTGACGGTAGAAGCATCCACGCAGAAAGGGAAGAAAACCCCATCCATACAAAAAGTATACAATGCTGTAAAGAAAGCGTATGGGGATGATTATATCCCAAGTGAAAAAGTATCAAAGAAAGAATTGAAGGAACGCTACGGAATTTCTTCCAAATGGTACAGTGCTGCAATTGCGGAGGTGCCGATGATCAGTGCAAATGCAGACACACTGGTTATTGTAAAAGCAAAGAATGCAGCTTCCAAAAAGAAAATCCGGTCGGCATTAAAAAAATACAGGGAGGAACTGATACAGGATACCTGTCAGTACCCGATGAACCAGTTAAAGATTCAGGCTTCCAAAGTTTATGTAAAAGGAAATTATGTATGCTTTATCATGCTTGGAACAATCAGCAACAAGCAGGAGGAACAGTCCGAGGACAAAGTGATTGCTGCATATAAAAAGCAGAATGAAAAGGCCGTAAAAGCCATCAATAAACTGTACAAATAGAGAAAATTATGATACGGATATTCAAACGGCTGCCGGGGGTGATTTTTATGGTGCTTCTCCTCGGCCTGGCAGGAAAAGAAGCACTGTCGCATCAGAGAACCTATTCTCCGGTTGAAAAAAGAGAACTTCAGACACGCCCGGAAATAAGTATAACGAAAGTTCTGGATGGAAGATTCCAGAAAAAATATGAATCGTATCTGCGGGATCAGTTTCCCGGAAGGGATCATTGGGTTTCGTTCCAGACAGACATGGAATTGTTTATGGGCAAAAATGAAATTCATAATGTTTACATCGGAAAGAACCATTACCTTTTGGAACACTATACAGAAAAAGAGTTTGATCCGCAGCAGATTTCCAAAAATCTGCAGGCTCTGGAGAAGTTTGTCGGGAAAGCAAAACAGAACGCGGATGTCCATGTGATGATGGTGCCGACAAAGTCGTGGGTACTCCGGGAAAAACTTCCGGCATTTGCCCCTCATTATAAGGAGCAGAAGTTTTATGATGCATTGCAGCAGAAATTGGAAAAAGAGGATGTACTGATTTCCGTGGAGCCCGTACTGGATGCACATAAAGAGGAAGAAATCTATTACCGGACAGACCATCACTGGACGACGCTGGGAGCATGGTATGCCTATGAACAATACACAAAGGCGGTTGGTGGAGATCTTCAGAGGGCACAGGGGAAAAAGAAGTTCCGTTGCATCAGTAAAGATTTCTATGGAACAACCTATGCAAAAATAAATTATGCCAGACAGGCAGACAAAATTGAGATTTATGAGCCGGCGGATAAACTGCGTGTTGTTTATAATATGGGAGAAAAAAAGACAAAGACACTGTACGATTTTTCTTTTCTGAAAACAGCAGATCAGTACAGCGTTTTTACCGGTGGGAATCAGGCAGTGCTTGAGATTACCGGGGGAATAAAGAACGGAAAAACGCTGCTTTTGATCAAGGATTCTTTTGCGAACAGTATCCTTCCTTTTCTGGCAGAAGATTATGAAAAACTTGTCGTTGTGGATCTTCGCCAGCTGAATGTAAGCGGAGACCGGCTTTTGGAAATGTTTTCACCTACCGATATACTGATTCTTTACAACAGTGCACAGTTTGCACAGGATAAAGAGTTTGAGATCAAGTGTAACTAGTATATCGTTTTGTAAAGAAACGGATTAGGTGGCAGTATCCGGTACGTCTTTTCCGCTTTCCAGATAGGTTATGGCACCGAGGTAAACGGCGCGGACCAGTTTTTCCTGATAGGCATCTGTGACCAGCAGAGCCGCTTCCGTTTCATTGCTCAGAAACCCACATTCGACAATTATGATCGGTGTGGGTGTTTTTTTTAATATGTAGTAGTCGTTGTTGGATTTACAAACCCTTGGCTTTGGAGGATTAAGGCTGTTGTTTAGGGTATCCTGCATGACTGAGGCAATTGCAGAACTTTCCGCAGACTGTTCGAAGTAAAACACCTGTGGACCGGAGACTGAGGCATCCGGAAAACTGTTCTGATGGATGCTGATGGTCATAACCGGATTGGTATCTGTGATCAGTTTTACGCGGTTTCGCAGATCTTCTACTTTTACACTGCGCGAGTTTTCATCTGCAGGAACGGTATCATCACTTCGCGTGAGTACAACCTTATATCCTTTGTTTTCAAACAGGGTTTTGAGTTTTAGCACAATAGACAGGTTGATGTCTTTTTCCAGAGCATCGTTACAGCCAACTTTTCCAGGGTCGCTTCCTCCATGTCCGGCATCAAGAACGATACAGGTTTTGGAGGAAGCCGCATGTCTGGAAGATGTCAGTGCAGCTGATGCACGCGCAAGTAAGAAAGCACTTATAAACAGACAGGCAACCATAAGAATTTCAAATTTCTTTTTCATAGAACCTGCTTTATGGAATTATTTATTCCTATATATATGCAGGTAAGTCAGTGGATATACCTGGTAACGGTATCCCAGATATCACTCGTTTCAAATCCGAGTTTCCAGAAGGATGCACCGGCAAGCTTCTTTTTTTCTACCAGTTTCAACCGGCATTCTGCGGAGGCGGAGTCTTCCAGCCATACCTTATAGGTGGTGTCATTATCTGTAAATTCCGAATAGTTCTGTCCACAGTCATCCAGCCATGTTTTGGTTGCACCATGTGTGGCGAGAAAATCGTTTGCAGCTTTCATGCCATAAAATTTTTTGAGGGAATTTTTGGCACCGGCTGCTGTGTCATCGGAACTGCTCTCGATGGGATTTCCCATACACGCGTATAAAAATGGCATTCCCAAGAATTACCTGATCGGCAGGAACCTCTTTTTAAGTATCGCTTACACCCTGGGTTACCCAGCTTAAAGAGGCAACAGACCCGGCTTCGGGGCTTCCGGCATAATGCTCATCGTACCCATAATCACAACATAATCTGCAAAATTTGCCTGTTCTTTTCGGTTATAAAAGGAAGTATGTGACATCGGAACGTAATTGTCTACAGAAAGAACAACCCCGTTGTTTTTGCACTTGATGGAAAGCTCCCGGATGAATTCAATAAATGCATCCCCGACTTTCTCCCCGTTCATACTTTCAAAGTCTACGTTGATTCCATCCAGATTGTATTGAATCGCCATGGAAACAATCTGGTTTACCAGATTCTGTCTCTTAGAGGTATGGGTCAGGACTTCTGTTGTATCGACATTTTTATTTTCCAGATTGCTGACAAGCGCCCAGACTTCAATCCCCTGGTTATGACAGTAATTTACATAATTCAGGCTTGCCAGGTTGGCAATGTTTCCATTGTTGTCATTCAGATAAAACCAGGTAGGAGAGAGTACATTGATTCCTCTGGTATTGGCAAGGACAGAGGAAACCGCGTTATTTGCAGACTGGTTTGTGACCTGATGCCAGGCCATACAGATATTGTAATCTTTCTTTATATGTGCAAAGGTATCCGGAGTGAAATCGCTTTTTCTTGTTTTTTCTTTGACGGAGGAAAGCATACGTTTCTGCATGTATCCGATAATACCGTCGTCTGTCATTACTTTGTCCCAGTTGTCGCCCTGTTCGATCACTGTGACTTCCTCTTTGGAAGAAACTTCTTTCAGAATTGGGCTTTTGATGCCGCCTCTTACGCGCAGGGAAGCATTTCTTTTGGCAGTGGCAGTCTGGTATTTTCCCCATTGACTGGTAATAATGATCCGGTGAGGATCTTTTACATGTTTGTATTTAAAATCGGAATATTCCTTTACAAAATCCAGATCAATATATGCAGTATCAGAGTTTATGGTAACAATTTTACGACCGTAATCTGCGGAAGATTTTGTAACCATATAACTGGTCTGCTCTGCCTGTGCCGAGATCAGATTTTGTGTTGTTGCATAGAGAAGGATATTCTCGTTATTGTCCCAGTAAAAACGTGAATTTAAATTGTCATGGACAAAATCATAATCAATATAAATATGACCGTCAATGACTCTGGCTTTGGAAGAGGTTACTTCATTATTTAAGACAATGGCAACCTCATCGGAATTTGTCAGATGATAATAAGTGGTTAAATCTTCGTGTTCCTTACTCGGTGTGTATTTGCGGATCAGGGCGAAGACTACGATCGCTGCAGCAATGACAAGTGCCAGTGCAAGCACAGCGAAAATGGAATGAGATTTTTTCTTCATGAGCCGTCCTTCCTTTGTCTGTTGGCAAATTATATATTTATTCCGATTATAGCATTGTGCCTGTACAGATTCAAATGGAATCAGATAAAATTAAGAAATAGAAGTTGTTTGAATTTTTTTCGGGAGGGCAGTTGTGTCTGTGGATCTGCCCTCCCATTTGTCTTTTTTCAGTTTATTTTGTGCGTGACGGAGTTGCATT
>ENA-OQBD01001428-OQBD01001428.1-human-gut-metagenome-genome-assembly--contig:-NODE-1428-length-11141-cov-10.236517_pt1 | contig 11141 bp, 6 predicted proteins | sample MGYA00242742_ERZ504543 | MGnify/ENA primary metagenome ERZ504543 (study PRJEB26092, sample SAMD00036239) | human gut metagenome | host: Homo sapiens | study: EMG produced TPA metagenomics assembly of... | reverse complement strand
GAAGATGTATGTATATGTGGGCGCAATCACCGTCGGCTGCGTATATTTTACAAAAACAAGTGAATATTTCTCCAGAGGGCAGATGGGTATGACCTTTATACTGAGTACTATATTCACTGTGATAGTCAGACAGCTGCTGAAAAGACTGGTGACAAAGGAATATCACCGCTCGGGGGCCAATGAGAAAATCATGCTTGTCACCACATCAGACCAGGTGGAGCGAGTGATAAAAAAGATAAAGACTACAAGAAACTGGGATTTTCGTATATCAAACATAGCGATACTGGACTGTGATATGGTCGGTGAGATAGTGGACAAGATAGAGGTCGTGGCAACCGCCGATAATCTGCTTCAGGTGATATCAACAGCAGAGATAGACTCAGTGTTTGTGCATCTGCCGGACAACTATCCGTTTAAGCAGAGAGAGTTTGTTACAGTACTCAATGAGATGGGTAAGACAGTGCACCTGAATGTCAACGAGTATGAGGCCAAGGTCGGTGAGCACTATATGGATTTCCTTGGAAAATACGCAGTGGTCACATGGAAGAATAAGACATACCGTGTAAGGCATCTGCTTATTAAAAAGCTGATAGATCTGCTGTTTGGCGTGGCAGGAAGCATACTTATAGTGCCTGTGTGGTTTGTAGCATTTATGGGCAAAATAGTCACAGGCGACCATGGACCGGTGCTCATATCGCTTGTCAGAGTCGGCAAAAACGGACGAAGATTTTATTACTATAAATTCCGCACCATGTATATGGATGCGAGGGATAGATATGATAAATGGCTACTGGATGGAAAGAAGGGGAAAGATCCGAGATTTACACCGGTTGGAAGAATGCTTAGGGCATTAAGACTTGAAAATCTGCCGTCAGCCTGGAATGTGCTGTGGGGAGACATGAGCATGGTGGGAAATCCGGCTCCATCACTGCCGGAGTTTATAGAATACTCTGCATTTCACAGAAAAAGTCTATCTGTAAAGCCTGGAATCATAGGCTTCTGGCAGGTATACAGCAGGGAACACAGGCTGCTTACCGAGGAGGAGCAAAGCGAGTACGATCAGGAATATATACTGAACTGGACTGTAGGTCTTGATCTGAGGATTATTTTCAGGGCAGTATGTCCTCTGTGCAGGTCTGTGTCAAAGAGAGAGCTTGTCATGCCGGCACAGCTGGTTGATGAGATGAGATGCTTGAGCGAGCTAGTGAAGGATAGAGAGCCTTTAAGCTATGACATACAGGCATATCAGACCATTCAAGGCAGCGGAAAGCCGGTATACAGATTTATAAAGCGTCTGGTGGATATTGTTGCCTCACTGCTTGGACTTATAGTACTGTCACCGGTATTTATCATACTCGCTGTGATAATCAGAATGAGTGATGGCGGCAGCGTGTTCTATGGGCACACAAGAGTCGGATATAAGGGAAAGAAAATATCTGTATATAAGTTCAGGAGCATGAAGACGAACGCAGGTGATCTGGAAAAGATACTGACACCTGAACAGCTTGAGCAGTATGTAAAGGAATTCAAGATAGACAATGATCCTCGAATCACAAAAATAGGAGGCTTCCTGCGAAAGACCAGCCTTGATGAGCTGCCACAGCTAATCAACATACTTAAGGGCGAGCTCTCCATAGTGGGACCGCGTCCAATCGTGGAGAAGGAAACCGAGATATACGGTAAGGACATCGCAAAGCTTCTGAGCGTAAAGCCGGGACTGACAGGCTACTGGCAGGCATATGCCAGAAACAATGCCACCTATGAGAGCGGAGAGCGCCAGAGGATGGAGATGTACTATGTGGAGCACTGCTCGCTTTGGATGGATATAAAGATACTTTTCAGAACCGTTTTCTCTGTGATCAGGGAGGATGGAGCACAATAATCAGAACATATGTGAGAAATATAATGAAGAAATTGGATTTAAATAGTATAACAATAAGTCTCATAATACCTACTCTCAACGCTGCAGAGTATATGCCCGGTCTGATAGATATACTGGGCAGGCAGACACGTAAGCCCGATGAGATAATAGTGATAGACTCAGAATCCGAGGATGCCACAGTGCGCATGGCAGAGAAGGCAGGCTTTAGGACACTAAAGGTCAAGAGAAGCGAATTTGATCATGGTGGCACGAGAAACTATGCTGTAGCCATGTCAAAGGGTGATATAGTGATGTTTTTGTCGCAGGATGCGCTGCCTTCAGATGAACACTATGTTGAAAATATGCTGGCAGGCTTTGAAAACGAAGAAGTCGTTATGATATCAGCCAGACAGCTCCCGAGAAGGGATGCTAAGCCTGACGAGGCATTAGTCAGGGAGTTTAATTATCCGGCAGGAGGCTTTGTCAGAAGCAAAGAGGATATACCACGACTTGGAATAAAGGCATATTTCTTCTCAGATGTATGCTCAGCCTACAGACGTGATTTCTTTGAAGACATAGGCGGCTTTGAAAGCCCACTGCTCACAAATGAGGATATGCTGATGGCAGCCAGGGCACTTAGGGCAGGATACAAGATAGGCTATTGTGCCACAGCGCAGGTGTATCACTCACACAACTATACATTTAAGCAGCAGTACAAGCGCAACTTTGATGTAGCGGTCTTTATGGAGACCTATAAGGATGAGATAAAGTGTGACGGTACCACAGGTGAGGGCATCAGGATGGTGCTTTTCATAGAAAAACAGCTCTTAAAGCAGTTCAAGATAGGGGCAGCAGTGCACTGCATATTTGACAGTGCGGCAAAGTTTCTGGGCAACAGGGCCGGAAGAAAGTGGAAGAGGAAGAATGCATAGCACAGACAAGATAGCCATTCTAATGGCTACATACAATGGGGAAAAATATATATGTCAGCAGATAGACTCTATCCTGTCGCAGACCTGCAAGGACTGGGAGCTATATATACACGATGATGGCTCTACAGACAACACGATAGCTGCTGTAGAAAACTATGTGGAAAAATACCCGGATAAGATACATCTGATAGATGGTAAATCAACCGGTGGAGCAAAATATAACTTTTTCTATCTGTTTGGTCAGGTGGAAGCGCCATACTATATGACCTGTGATCAGGATGATGTGTGGCTGGATAAAAAGATAGAGCTGACATGTGATAAGATGCTTACTATTGAGAACAAAGCAGATGTTCCGTGCCTGGTATACACGGAGCTTCGCGTGGTAGATAGCGAGCTAAATACAATAGCGGACACGATGAGCGAATACCAGAGTCTTGACTGCCACAAGCGTACGATCAACCAGTTTATATTGCAGAATTCTGTGACAGGCTGTACAATGATGGTAAACATGGCTTTAAGAGATAAGATGCTTCACATCACTGATATAGACAACACTATAATGCATGACTGGTGGGCAGCACTTGTAGCCGCACAGTTTGGAAAAACAGCATTCATAGATGAGCCAACGATATTGTACAGACAGCATGGAGACAACAGCCTGGGAGCGCTTGGGATAAATAAGCTCTCATATATTGTGCGCCGTGTCTGGCAGAAAAAACAGATACAGGAGAGCATGAGGCTGGGACGGCTTCAGGCGAGAGAATTTGCAAAGACATATAATCTGCCAACTGACAGTCTGGCAGTAAGGTATGCGGCACTGGAAGGCAAATCCAGACGCGTGAGACAACGGTTTTATAAGGAAAATGATATGTATAAGACCGGGACCATGAGACGGCTGGGACAGGCTGTGTGGGGATGATTTGACAAAAGTATCAGTAGAGAGTATAATTCTTAGGCATTTAGTGACAAATAATATTTTAGATTAGGAAAGAATTTAATTGTTATGGAAGAAAAATTTATAAAAAAAGTATTTGGAATAACATTGTTGGTTTATTTTGCTTCTATATGTTTAGTATATTTAGTGTCAAGTAAGCAGTTTCACTACCAGGAAACTCAGAGTGATACTGTCTCACAGTCTCAGGTTGTAGGAGAGTTTGCTGAGGGAGATACAATTAAGCAGACATTTACGGTTGATAGCCAGTATCTTGAAGGGGTGACAGTTACACCGGCAACCTATGGCAAAACCGCAGAGGGGATGCTTGAAGCGAAGATTACAGATACAAACGGAAAAAATATTGCTGATATTGATGTGGATATGTCAGAGCTAAGTGATAATCAGCCATATGATATAAAATTGCCTGAAAAAATCAAGGTGGATAATAATGAAAGCTACACATTAGAATTGATTTGCAAATCATTGGATGGCGACAGTCAAATCTCTTTTTACTATGGAAATTCTATCAAGATGGCAAAAGGAGAGATATCCAAATCATATGATGATAGCACTCGCGTGTATGTAAATAACGAGGGTCTTGAGGGGGAGTTATGCCTCTCTATAGATGGAATGAACACAATATGGTTTGGTAACTATTATTGGATAATAATGGGAGCAATAGGAATTCTTCTTATTGTTTATTTTGTTGTATCATTAAATAAACGGAAATCAGGTAAACAAACAGTAGTTATTGCATTCTTAGATTCTGTTTCACATTACAAGTTCCTGATAAGCCAGTTGGTAAAGAGAGATTTTAAGACTAAATATAAGCGTTCTGTGCTTGGTGTGTGTTGGAGCTTTTTGAATCCACTCTTAATGATGCTTGTTCAGTATGTGGTATTTTCTACTATATTTAGTTCAGGAGTGGCGAATTACCCTGTATACCTACTTAGTGGAATTGTTATGTTCAACTTCTTTAATGAATGTTGTGCTATGGGAATTTCAGCTATAACATCAAACTCTTCACTTATAACAAAGGTATATGTACCTAAATATATATACCCTCTGTCAAGGGCAATGTCATCATTAGTAAACCTTGGATTTTCACTTATCCCTTTGCTCATAGTGACATTTGTTACAGGATTATGGCCTAGACCGGCATTTATATTATTGCCATTTCCTATCATATGCATGATGATATTTAGTCTGGGAATGAGCTATTTCCTTAGTACGTCAATGGTGTTTTTTAAGGATACGCAGTTTATATGGAATGTACTGAGCACAGTGTGGCTCTATGCGACACCTATTTTCTATACAGAAAATATTATTACTTCACCTATATTATTAAAAGCTTTTCATTGTAATCCAATGTATCAGTTTATATACTTTGTGAGAAGCATTCTCATAGATGGGGTATCACCGTCACCACAGCATTATTTATATTGTATTCTGCTATCAGTTGTACCATTTATACTTGGTTTCTGGTTCTTTAAAAAGAATGAGGACAAGTTTATTTTCAATCTGTAAACATTAAGGAGTATGACCTATGAACATGATAGAAGTAAAAGATGTGTCTATATGCTTTCGAATGGCAAATGACAAATTGAATAGCCTGAAAGAGTTCATGATCCAGAAAGTGAAGGGAAAACTTAAATATGAGGAATTCTGGGCACTTAAAGATGTGAGCTTCAATGTGAAAAAAGGTGAGGTTGTGGGAATAGTAGGTCACAACGGAGCCGGAAAAAGTACAATATTGAAGGTAATCTCAGGGATTATGAAGCCTACAGAGGGAACTGTCGTAACACATGGTAATATTGTTCCAATGCTAGAGCTCGGAAGTGGCTTTGATATGGATCTTAGTGGCAGAGAAAATATATATCTTAATGGTTCAATACTGGGATATTCAAAAGAGTTCCTGGATGAAAAGTTTGATGAAATCCTTGAATTCTCTGAGCTTGGAGAGTTTATAGAGCAGCCAATTAGAAACTATTCCTCCGGAATGCTTATGAGACTGGCTTTTTCGGTGGCGACTATTGTGAATCCGGAAATACTGATTGTGGATGAAATATTAGCTGTAGGAGATGCTGACTTTCAGGAAAAAAGTAAGAATAAAATGCTTGATTTGATGAGTGGCGGAACTACAGTGCTATTTGTATCACATATGATATCTCAGATACGGGAGATGTGTGATACAGTTGTTTGGCTTGATCATGGTAAAGTAAAGATGATTGGTGGGGCAAAAGAGGTATGTGATGCATATCAGTTTAAGAAGAGTGAAAACGATGAATTGTCGAAGCTTTACTTTGATGATGGAACAGGCTTTAATGAGAGAGCTACATTTACTCAGGTTATGCCGATGGATGGTAATATCTTTAAACAGGTATATGAATTCCCGACAAAATGCCAGCATGTGAGATATGATCCGGTAGAGGGTACAACGATATCGCTTAGTGACTTGAAGATTGTAGCAGAAGATGCAAATGTCAATATTATAGCTACGAATGGCAGACAAGTTGATGATGTATTCTATTTTGGAAAGGATGATCCTTGGATAGATATGTCATTTAGTCATGGCGTTTCAAGTGTAGAAATAACTGGTGTTGTAAGAGAAGTCAACGAAGATGCAATGTAAATATGAATAGTGGAATAGTATTAAATATTAAAAAAAATGGTCTGTTTGCAACTGCCAAAAAAATCAAGAGAAAGCTTGATGAAGAAAATGCATATAAAATCTGGCAGGAGAAAAACCGACTTGATGATAATTTGCTAGAGCTGCAAAGAAGATACATTTTTAAAGAGGACTATAAATTTAGTATAGTCGTGCCGGTATATAGAACCAATGCAGAATATCTAAGAGCTATGATTGATTCTATAAAAGCACAGACATATTCTGATTGGGAGCTCTGTATTGTCGATGCTAGCGAATATAAATCTGGTGAAGATAAAGAGACTATCAATATAATTGAAAAGTATCTGGCTGATGATAAAAGGATTAAATTTAAAGTTTTAGAGGAAAATCATGGGATTTCAGCAAATACAAATGCTGCTATAGAAATGGCAACAGGAGATTTTATTGTTTTTGCAGATCATGATGATATGTTAGCTCCGGATGCACTTTTTGAGTGCGCAAAACTTTTAGAGAATGAGCCTGATGCAGATATTATATATTCAGATGAAGATAAAATAGTTGCTGGTGGTACAAAACGCTTCCAACCATATTTCAAACCGAATTTTAATATAGATCTTTTAAGAGCTAATAATTATATTTGTCATTTGTTTGTAGTAAGAATGTCGATTGCTAAGCAGGTTGGAATTTTAAATCCTGACTTGGATGGTGCACAGGATTATGATTATATTCTTAGGTGTGCAGAAAAAACTGATTCTATATATCATATACCTAAGATATTATATCATTGGCGATGCCATGAAAATTCTACATCTGAAAATCCTGATAGTAAGCTTTATGCATTTAAAGCCGGAAAAAAAGCACTTGAAGACCATATTAAAAGAAAGAAAATTGATGCTAAGGTTGAAGAAGGACCATATCATGGGACTTATCACATCATATACGGGTATAGTAAGACAACGCCAATAACTATTATTGTGGTTGGTGATAGAATATATGATAAGGCATGTGTGGATTCAATTGAGTGCAGTTCCAAGTACGTTAATAAGAATTACTTGTTTATAGAAACAAAAGAACAGATAAAAGAAGTTGTAAAAGATATACAAACTGATTATATTTGGATTATCAATAACAGATATAAAGTCATGAGCTTTAAATGTATAGAAGAAATGCTTGGATATATAACAAGACCGGAGGTAGGAGCAGTAGGTGCAAAAATATGTAAAAAGAAATATATTTTGCAGGCTGGCATAGATGTAGATCAGGAAGGAAGCGTTATATATCCGTTTAAGGGATATGGAAGATCCGAAGCAGGAAATTTTAACAGACTTGTAAGTACAAGAGATTGTTATTCAGTCTCATCAGACTGTGTGATGTTAGATAAGAGTGTATTATTATCTATGATAATGCCGGATAAGGCTGGATGTGAGAATGATTTAGAATTAATCCTGGGTAAGACTTTGAAGAAATTAAATAAATATGCAGTATATAATCCATATATTGAGATTGAAGCGCGATAAAAGATAAGCAATTGAAGGGTGCAGGTTATTATTTATGAATACTATCAAGCAAAATATTAAAAAAAGTAGCAAGACCAATTTATCATAAAGTAGTTCCGGAGAAGGTAAGAGCACGTAGGGCAGCAAGATTAAATCGCAGTTTGGAATATGAAACATGGATTACTATGCTTGAAGCAAATGAGAACTATGATGAGAAGTTTGAATATAATCCTAAGATTTCAATTTTGGTACCTGTTTATAATGTACTGGACAGACATCTTATTCCTTGTATTGAGTCTGTACTTAATCAGGTATATACAAATTGGGAGCTTTGTCTGGCTGATGACTGTTCTTCATGGGATAGTGTGAGAGAGACTCTTGCAAAGTATGAAGGAAACGAAAAAATCAAGATTGTCTACAGAACAGAGAATGGTCATATTTCACGTTGCACAAATTCAGCGCTTGAAATTGCGACAGGGGAATTTGTCGCATTTATGGATTGTGATGATGTATTGCGTCCAAATGCACTTTATGAAGTTGTAAAAAAATTGAATGAAAATCCCAATTTGGATTTTATCTATAGTGATGAGGATAAAATTGATGATGATGGTTTCAATAGACATATGCCACATTTTAAGCCGGATTGGTCTCCGGATACATTAATGTCACATATGTATACTTGTCATTTTGGAGTGTATCGCAGAAGTATTGCAAATGAGATAGGTGGATTAAGAGCTGGTTATGAAGGTGCACAAGACTATGATTTTACTCTTAGATTTACTGAAAAGACAAATAAAATAGCTCATATTGATAAAATCTTATATCATTGGAGAGAAAGAAAAGAATCAACAGCTTTGGATCCATCTGCAAAGCCATATATATTCGAGGCTGCAAAGAAGAGCAAGGAAGATGCTCTTGCGAGACGTGGTCTCAAGGCTAATTTGGAAATGGTAGATATAATGTATCAATATAGGGTGAATTATATCTCGCAGACCAATCCGCTTATAAGCGTGATAATACCATCAAAAGACAACTATAAAGTCTTAAAAAGATGTATAGAGACCTTGTATGAAATTACCAGATATAGGAATTTTGAAGTTATTCTTGTGGACAATGGAAGCAATGACGAAAATAAGAAACTGTATCAGGGATTAGCAGACAAGTATAATTTTAGATATATCTATGAAAAAATGAACTTTAACTTTTCAAGAATGTGTAATATAGGAGCTAAAGAAGCTAAGGGTGATTACTACTTATTTCTAAATGATGATATTGAAATAATTAATGAGGAATGGCTTGAAAGAATGGTTGGACATGCAGAATTAGAGCATGTTGGAGCAGTTGGGGCAAAGCTGTTATACCCGAATAGTAAGAAAATTCAGCATATTGGTGTTATCAATATTGCTAATGGTCCAGTTCATGCATTTATAGGTTATAATGATGATAATATATATTATTTCGGACGAAATAAAATAGATTATAACTGGCTTGTTGTTACGGCTGCTTGTATGCTCGTAAATGCTGCAAAGTTTAATAAAGTAAATGGGTTTAATGAGGATATGCCGGTTGCATATAATGACGTTGAACTTTGTTTTAGGCTTGTAGAGGCTGGATATTATAATGTTGTTAGGAATGATGTTATACTTTATCATCATGAATCGGTAAGTCGTGGTAACGATTTGAAAAGTGAGAAAAAGTTTAAACGATTAATGGCAGAACAAAAACATTTATATAAATTGCATCCGTACTTTAAAAATAAAGATCCATTTTATAGCTCAAATCTGACACAGCATGCTCCTGATTTCTCATATAATATGATGAAAGAGAATAGATCTGCTTCTTTGTTTCCGAAGGAGCTTGTAATAGAAAGTCTGAAACAGTCGTTCGTGAAGTTGGACCCTCGAACGATGTTCCGCAACCCGATCATGTTTATTGTCGAAGTGGTAACCTTCGTCATGTTGGTGGTGACGGTCTGGTCGGCTGCCGGAGGTGATACGGCACAGGGATCGTTCGGCTATAATATATTGGTTTTCATTGTACTCTTCCTGACACTTCTGTTCGCCAATTTTGCCGAAGCGATTGCCGAGGCACGTGGTAAGGCACAAGCCGACAGTTTGCGCAAGACACGCGAAGAGACACCTGCGAAACGGGTGGAAGCTAGTGGAAAAATTACGACGGTGAGCAGTTCGCAGTTGAAAAAAGGGCGATATCTTTATCTGCGAGGCCGGAGATACGATCCCTTCCGACGGCGAGATCATCGAGGGGCTGGCTTCGATCGACGAGAGTGCCATAACGGGCGAGTCGGCTCCGGTCATCCGGGAAGCCGGAGGCGATAAGAGTTCCGTGACGGGCGGTACAAAAGTATTGTCCGACCAGATACGGGTGATGGTAACGACACAGCCGGGGCGAGAGTTTTTCCTCGACAAGATGATTGCGCTGGTAGAGGGTGCCACCCGGAAGAAAACACCGAACGAAATAGCGCTGACTATCTTATTGGCCGGTTTTACGTTAGTGTTCGTAATCGTATGTATTACGTTGATTCCGATGGCGGACTATACCGCTATCGACCATCCGGGTACGTATATCTCTATTGCGGCTATTCTCTCATTGTTTGTCTGCCTGATACCGACAACCATCGGAGGCTTGCTTTCGGCAATCGGTATTGCCGGTATGGATCGTGCTCTGCGTGCCAATGTAATTACAAAATCGGGCAAAGCCGTTGAAACTGCCGGTGACATTGATACGTTGCTGTTGGACAAGACCGGTACAATCACTATCGGTAATCGTAAGGCTACCAAGTTTCATCCGGCTCCGGGCATTGATGAAAAGGTGTTTGTAGAGGCTTGCCTATTGTCCTCGCTTTCCGATGAAACCCCGGAAGGAAAGTCCGTTATCGAGTTGGGGCGTGAGAACGGACATCGTATGCGCGACCTCAATACTGCGGGAGCCCACATGATTAAGTTTACGGCCGAAACCAAATGTTCCGGTGTCGACCTGCAAGACGGTACTCAAATCCGCAAAGGTGCGTTCGATGCGATTCGTCGGATTGTGGAAAGCGCGGGGAATAAATTCCCGAAAGAAGTGGAAGAAGCGATTGCCGTTATTTCGGGCAATGGCGGTACCCCGCTGGTAGTGTGTGTCAATAAAGTGGTATTGGGAGTGCACAACGAAGCGATCAAGACGATCAAGCGGAAAATCACCGACCTTGACCGTATGAAAATCGAGGAACAGAAAAAGGCAATCCGCAGCGGCTACGATATGGATATAATTCCGTCCGACCTTGCCACCT
>ENA-OQBD01001427-OQBD01001427.1-human-gut-metagenome-genome-assembly--contig:-NODE-1427-length-11143-cov-3.427015_pt1 | contig 11143 bp, 15 predicted proteins | sample MGYA00242742_ERZ504543 | MGnify/ENA primary metagenome ERZ504543 (study PRJEB26092, sample SAMD00036239) | human gut metagenome | host: Homo sapiens | study: EMG produced TPA metagenomics assembly of... | reverse complement strand
CTATCTATTTCCTCCGTCTGCTCTTTAAATAGCTCTTCACATCAGTTTTACCTGTATTTTCGTATGTCTCCTTAACAATATCACAGGCCAGCAAAAGTGCCTCATCATAATTACCCGCTACTGCGATAGGCTCAGTAATGAGTGATAATTTCAGAAGAGGTCGTGGACATGGCTCAGGTAACGGCAAGACTGCTGGTAAGGGTCATAAGGGACAGAAAGCTCGTTCAGGAGCACCAAGACCAGGTTTCGAAGGTGGCCAGATGCCATTATATAGAAGAATTCCTAAGAGAGGTTTCACTAACAGAAACCGTAAGGAATTTGTTGCTATTAACATCAGCACATTAGAAAGATTTGATAATGGTGCAGAAGTTACAGTTGATACATTAATTGAATCAGGTATCGTTAAGAATCCTAAGGATGGTATCAAGATTCTTGCTAACGGTGAACTCACAAAGAAACTCAACGTTAAGGCTAACGCTTTCAGTGCTTCTGCAAAGGAAAAGATCGAAGCTCTTGGTGGTTCTTGCGAGGTGATCTAATATGTTAAAGACACTTGTAGGCGCTTTTAAGAACAAAGACATAAGAAAAAAGATTTTATATACTCTTATGATTCTTGTTATTGTTAGAGTAGGAAGTTTGCTTCCTATTCCAGGAGTAGATACAGAGTATTTCAGTAGCTTACTTAGTGGAATTAATACTGGTGATTTGAGCTATCTTAGCGCATTTACAGGAGGTTCATTCGAAAGAATGTCCCTCTTTGCGTTAAGCATAACGCCATATATTACTTCATCTATTATTATGCAGCTTCTTGCTATTGCAATTCCTAAGTTAGAGGAAATGCAAAAAGAAGGTGAAGATGGTAGAAAGAAGATTGCAGCAATTACAAGATATGTAACAATTGCTCTTGCTCTTATAGAGAGTATAGCTATGGCTGTAGGTTTTGGTAGATCTGGACTTATCAAGGGATATCAGGGCTTTAGTACATTACATTATATTGTAAGCATAATCGTAGTTGTTGCAGCACTTACAGCAGGTTCTGCAATGCTTATGTGGCTTGGTGAAAGAATTACTGAAAATGGTGTTGGTAATGGTATATCAATTGTACTTTTAATTAACATTATTTCTGGTATGCCAAGTGATTTTGCTACATTGTATAGCACATTTGTTGCACCTAGAACTATTGCAAAGGGTGTATTAGCAGCTGCAATTATTATTGCAATTCTTGTTGTAATGGTAGTTTTAGTATGCTTCTTACAGGATGGAGAGAGAAGAATTCCTGTTCAGTATTCACAGAAGGTTAGTGGCAGAAAGACATTTGGCGGACAGTCAACTAATATACCTTTAAAGGTTAATACTGCAGGTGTAATGCCTGTTATTTTCGCATCATCACTTATGCAGTTCCCTGTAATTATTGCACAGTTATTTGGAAAGTCATACGAATGGACCAGATATTTTAAGCTCTTCATACTGGTGCAGAATATCAGCACCTAAGTATTCTATCGGGTTAATATTGTATATTGTATTGCTTATAATATTTGCATACTTCTATACATCAATTACATTTAATCCGATGGAGATTGCTAATAATCTGAAAAAGAATGGGGTGGTAGTTATCCCTGGTATAACACCCTGGGTAAGTCTCACTAGTGATTATCTTAATAATATATTAAACTACATCGTATTCGTAGGTGCAGTTGGATTACTCATCATCGCATTAATACCTATTATGTGTACAGGGTTCTTTAATGCAATGCGTTTCATTTTTGGTGGGAACATCAGTAATCATCATCGTTGGTGTTGTACTTGAAACATTAAAGCAGATTGAATCGCAGATGGTTAATCGTTATTATAAAGGATTCTTAAGCGAATAGCTTATAAGTATTAGATGACTTGCCTGACAGTAATGTTGGGCGAGTCCTTTGTATATAAAAAAGAAATGAGGTAAACATATGAAGATTATTATGTTAGGAGCTCCTGGAGCTGGTAAGGGAACACAGGCAAAGAAAATAGCTGAAAAATACTCAATTCCTCATATTTCAACAGGAGATATTTTCAGAGCAAATATCAAGAATAATACAGAACTTGGCAAGAAAGCTAAGACATATATGGACAAGGGTGAGCTTGTACCAGACGAATTAGTTGTAGACCTTATAATGGATAGATTTAAGGAAGCTGACTGTGCTAATGGATATGTATTAGATGGTTTCCCAAGAACAATACCTCAGGCAGAAGCACTTGATAAGGCACTTGCTGCTAATAATGAAACAGTAGACTACGCTATTAACGTAGAAGTTCCAGACGAAAATATTATCAATAGAATGTCAGGAAGAAGAGCTTGCGTTGGTTGTGGTGCAACATACCATATCGAGTTCAATCCTACTAAGGTTGAAGGCATATGTGATGCTTGTGGTGAAAAGCTTATATTAAGAGATGATGATAAGCCAGAAACAGTTAAGAACAGATTATCTGTATATCATGAGCAGACACAGCCATTGATTGATTACTATTCAAAGAAAGGTGTATTAGCTGAGGTTGATGGTACACAGTCAATGGAAAATGTATTTAATGCAATTGTTGATGTTTTAGGAAAGTAGGCTGAATATGTCTGTAACAGTTAAATCACAACGCGAAATCGAATTAATGAGAGAAGCTGGTAAGATACTTGGTACAGTCCTTAATGAACTTGAAAAGGAATGTAAACCGGGTGTTACAACTTATCATATTAATAAGATTGGTGAGGAAATGATAAAAAGCTACGGATGTATTCCTTCATTTAAGGGATATCAGGGGTATCCAGCCGCAATATGTGTATCAGTTAATGACGAGATAGTACACGGAATTCCATCAAAGAAGCGTGTACTAAAAGAAGGTGACATAGTAAGCCTTGATGCAGGAGTGATACACAAGGGTTATCATTCTGATGCCGCAAGAACTTACGGTATTGGAAAGATAAGCGATGAAGCGGCTAAATTGATAGAAGTGACAAGACAAAGTTTCTTCGAGGGTATTAAATATGCCAAAGAAGGATGCCACTTATATGAAATCTCCAATGCAATTGCACAATATAATGAGTCGTTTGGATATGGAGTTATCAGAGATCTTGTAGGTCACGGAATAGGAACAGAACTTCACGAAGAACCAGAGATACCTAATTTCAGACAGGACAGAAGAGGTATCAGGCTTTATGAGGGGATGACACTTGCGATTGAACCTATGGTATCAGCAGGCGATTATAAAGTCAGATGGTTAGATGATAACTGGACAGCATCAACATTTGACCATTCATTATCAGCACATTATGAGAATACTGTGCTTGTAACGAAAGCTGGACCAGAAATACTATCATTAGTAGAATAACTGATAATGGAGGGCAGGATTTGAATAATTATATAGGATATTTTGCTACATCATTAGCAGGACACGATAAGGGATTAACATATGTTATTACAGGTGTTGATAATGAATATGTATATGTAACTGATGGCAGGCTCAGGCAGGTTGATGAGCCTAAAAAGAAAAAGTTAAAACATATTCAGCTTATCAAAATATGTGACGATACAATAAAAGACAAGATAAGTCGTAATATTAAGCTGACCAATGAAGATATTAAACTTGCAATTAAGAAGTATAATAACCGGTAAAGCAAACAGAGATTTAATAATAAGGAGGCAAATATGTCAAAGGCAGATGTAATAGAAATCGAAGGAAAAGTTGTTGAGAAGTTACCTAATGCATTTTTTAAGGTTGAACTTGAGAATGGACATCAGATACTTGCAACTATCAGTGGAAAGTTAAGAATGAACTTTATCAGAATTCTTCCAGGCGATAAGGTAACAATAGAGCTTTCTCCATATGACCTTACTAAGGGAAGAATTATCTGGAGAGATAAGTAATTATTTCAAAAAACATCTAAAAATATATAATATTTTTGTGCAAAGTTTTTTTGTTTTAAATTGCAATTTTAACTTGCATTTAAAAATATGACTATGCTATAATAGTCAACGAACTTGTCTGAAAGGAGGCTTTTGCAGTGAAGGTTAGATCATCAGTTAAACCAATTTGTGAAAAATGCAAAGTCATTAAGAGAAAGGGTAGAATCATGATTATTTGTGAGAACCCTAAGCACAAGCAGAGACAGGGTTAATCCTTATGGAGAGAAGTAGCTGATACTTCTCATGTTTGTGCGTTATGATATCGATATCACTAGTTGATGTCATAACATTGATGTTTTGTTCTATTAATCACTATGATAGACAGACAATGTAGTTTTGCGGCTGCAGCGATGAACCACCCGGCTAAGTTGTAAGGTGGACATTGCTATTTTATATAGTAGTTGTTATGGCAACGCACACATTTCAGACGGCAGGCAACTGACGGGCTGCGTATGTATAATCACTACACGGTAATTTATTAATAACATATATATTTGATTAACGGAGGTTAAAGAACACATGGCTCGTATTTCAGGTGTAGACTTACCAAGAGAAAAACGTATCGAAATCGGACTTACTTATGTTTATGGTATTGGACGAGTTAGAGCAACTAAGATTCTTGCAGAGGCTGGTGTTAATCCAGATACTCGTGTTAAGGATTTAACAGATGAAGAAGTTGCAAAGATCGCTAAAGTTATAGATGCAGATCCAGAGCATTTAGTAGAAGGTGACTTAAGAAGAGAAGTTGCCATGAACATCAAGAGATTAAAGGAAATCGGATGTTATAGAGGAATTCGTCATAGAAAGGGTCTTCCAGTTAGAGGTCAGAAGACTAAGACTAATGCAAGAACTTGCAAGGGACCTAAGAAGACAGTAGCTAATAAGAAGAAATAATAATTGTTAAATTGTTAAACTCACAGGAGGTTATTTATCATGGCTCAGAAAGTTACAAAAAAAGTGACAAAGAAGCGTGTTAAGAAGAACGTTGAAAGAGGACAGGCACATATTCAGTCATCTTTCAATAATACAATCGTTACTTTAACAGATGCAGAAGGTAATGCTTTATCTTGGGCATCAGCAGGTGGACTCGGATTCAGAGGATCTAAGAAGTCTACTCCATATGCAGCACAGATGGCAGCAGAGACAGCAACAAAGGCTGCTTTAGTTCACGGATTAAAGTCTGTAGACGTTATGGTTAAGGGACCAGGTTCAGGTAGAGAGGCAGCTATTCGTGCCCTTTCAGCTTGTGGTCTCGAAGTTACAAGTATTAAGGATGTTACACCAGTTCCACATAACGGTTGTCGTCCACCAAAGCGTAGAAGAGTTTAATTTAGGGAGGTAAGATTACAATGGCAGTTAATAGAACACCTGTGCTCAAGAGATGTAGATCTCTTGATTTAGATCCTTTATATTTAGGAATAGATAAGAAGTCTAGAAGAAAGGCTAAGAATGCTGGAAGAAAGATCAGCGAATACGGATTACAGCTTCGCGAAAAGCAGAAGGCTAAGTTCATCTATGGCGTATTAGAGAAGCCTTTCAGAAATTATTATAAGAAGGCTGAGAAGCAGAAGGGTATGACTGGTGAGAACCTTATGATTACTCTTGAACTCAGACTTGATAATGTTATCTTCAGATTAGGTTTTGCTAGAACAAGAAAAGAAGCAAGACAGATCGTAGACCACAAGCATGTACTTGTTAATGGCAAGTGTGTAAACATCCCTTCATACTTAGTTAAGGCTGGAGATGTTATTGAAATCAGAGAAAAGTCAAAGTCTTGTGCTAGATACAAGGAAGTACTTGAAGCTACTAACGGAAGATTAGTTCCAGAGTGGTTAGAGTCTGACAAGGAAGCACTTAAGGGTACTGTTAAGTCATTACCTACAAGAGAAGCTATTGACGTTCCTGTAAACGAGATGCTTATCGTCGAGTTATATTCTAAGTAATCCATTAATTAAATGTTTAGACGTTTCAGTTTGCAGGTTGCTTGTGGACAGATACGTTTATATAAGACAACAGAATGCTATATATGCGTTCTGTTGTCTTATGGATAGAAGGAATAAACTTATTAAAACCCATAAAAGGAGGGGCTATACATGGTTGATGCAGATTTTAATTTCAAGATGCCAAAGATTGAGATGACTGAGCAGTCAGAAGATGGAAAGTATGGTAGATTTGTCGTTGAACCGCTCGAAAGAGGTTATGGACTTACTCTTGGTAATTCTTTAAGAAGAATTATGCTTTCTTCATTAGTTGGTACAGCAGTAAGCAGTATCAAGATTGAGGGCGTTCTTCATGAATTCAGCTCAATTCCTGGTGTTAAGGAAGATGTTACTGAGATAGTGATGAACATCAAGCAGTTATCAATCAAGAACAATGGTAATTCCGTTGAGCCTAAGGAAGCTCATATTGAGTTCGTAGGCGAGGGTGTAGTTAGAGCATCTGATATTCAGGTAGACCCTGATATAGAGATTATTAACCCAGATCTTGTTATTGCACATCTTAATGGTGCAGACAGCAAGTTAATTATGGAACTTACAATCACTAACGGACGTGGTTATGTAAGTTCAGAAAGAAATAAAAAAGAAGACCAGCCAGTTGGCGTTATCGCTGTAGATTCAATCTACACACCAGTAGAGAGAGTTAATATGGCTGTTCAGAATACACGAGTAGGTCAGGATACAGATTTTGACAAGCTTACACTTGATATATTTACTAATGGAACAATAGCTCCAGATGAGGCATTAAGCCTTGCAGCTAAGGTTCTTAGTGAGCATCTTAAGGGCTTCATTAACCTTTCAGAGAATGCTGCTAACGCAGAGATTATGGTTGAACAGCAGGTTGATGAGTCAACTAAGGTTCTTTCAATGAGTATTGAAGACCTTGAATTATCAGTTCGTTCATCTAACTGTCTTAGAAGAGCAGGTATCAACACTGTTGAAGAACTCTGCAATAAGACACCAGATGATATGATTAAGGTTAGAAACCTTGGTAAGAAGTCTTTAGATGAGGTGCTTTTAAAGCTTAAGCAGTTAAATTTACATCTTAGATCTAGTGAAGACTAAAAATTAAAGCGTAATATTAGAGTTTGTAGAAAAAACATCTATACAGTAAGACCATATGCGCGTGTATAGACGTTACAAATGGAGGTTAAATCAATGGCAAAGTATAGAAAGCTTGGTAGAACATCAAGCCAGAGAAAGGCTTTATTAAGAAGCCAGGTAACAGCTTTAATCGAGAATGGTAAGATTGTTACAACAGAAGCAAGAGCTAAGGAAGTTCGTAAGCAGGCTGAAAAGCTTATTACACTTGCAGTTAAGGAAAAGGACAACTACGAAACAGTTACAGTATCTGCTAAGGTTGCAAAGAAGGATGCTGATGGCAAGAGAGTTAAGGAAGTTGTTGATGGCAAGAAGGTTACTGTATATGAAACAGTAGAGAAGGAGATAAAGAAGGATCTCCCTTCAAAGCTTCACGCTAGAAAGCAGATGGATAAGGTTCTTTACAAGGTAACAGAAGTTCCTGCTGATGCTGCTGGAAAGAAGAAGAATACTAAGACTGTTGACCTTACTAATAAGTTATTTGACGAAATCGCACCTAAGTATGCTGACCGTAAGGGTGGCTACACAAGAATCGTTAAGATTGGCTTAAGAAAAGGTGATGCAGCAATGGAAGTTCTCTTGAATTAGTATAATTACATCATTGCGTATTATTAGCGGATATAGGGGTAACTCATATCCGCATTTTTTAAGGTTGAATTACATTAATTAGAAAGTTTTGTACTTTTTTCACGTTATTTCAATGAATTTAGTATATAAAATTGATTTTTATAAAGTTATATAGTAATATGCAATTATTTGAAAGAAAGAATAAAAATGTATCATTACAGGGGAATTATCTGTGAAGATATAATATCAGCAAGTATGTCCGGAAATGTCTGGAATACTGGAACAGGAGACTGTTATGGGAATAGTAGAAGCGAAGAATTTGACATTTGAATATATAAGACGAGACGAAGAGGGTAATGTTGAGGGGATAACTACAGCAGTTGATAATGTAAATATAGATATTAAAGCAGGAGAATTTTGTTGCAGTGCTTGGACATAATGGTTCAGGCAAATCAACATTTGCCAAGCATCTTAATGCCCTTGTTATGCCGACAGAGGGAACAGTGTATGTTGATGGAATGGATACTAAGGACAGCGGCAATACACTTTCAATAAGACAGACAGCAGGAATGGTATTTCAGAATCCGGATAATCAGATAGTTGGTACACTTGTAGATGAAGAGGTAGGATTTGGACCAGAGAATATAGGAGTTCCAACAGAAGAAATATGGGAAAGAGTAGAAAAAAGCCTTAAGGCGGTTGGAATGTATCAGTTTCGTAGTGCTTCTCCTAATAAGCTTTCAGGTGGACAGAAACAGCGTGTCGCAATAGCAGGCATAGTAGCTATGAAACCTAAATGTATCGTGTTAGACGAGCCTACAGCAATGCTTGATCCTCTTGGAAGAAAAGAAGTATTAAATGTTCTTCACGAGCTTAACAGAAAAGAAAATGTTACTATAATACTTATAACGCATTATATGGAAGAGGTAATAGATGCAGATTATGTGTATGTAATGGATGGTGGAAAGCTTGTAATGGACGGAACTCCAAGGCAGATATTCACACAGGTTGAGATGTTAAAGAGTATGAGGCTCGATGTGCCACAAGTGACGGAACATTGCTTATGAATTAAAAAAGGCAGGTCTTCCTATTAAAGATGGCATAATAAGAAATGAAGAATTAGTGGAAGAATTAAAAAGACTGGATAAATAAAAATGATGTTACTGCCAGTGGGCAGAATGTACATTAGAATGGAGAGTGCAATGTCAATAATTGTTGATAAAATCAGTTATGTATACGAAGCAGGAACAGGCTTTGAAAGACGAGCTCTGGACAATGTGTCGTGTGCAATTAATGACGGAGAATTTGTAGGTCTTATAGGACATACGGGTTCTGGTAAGTCCACATTTATCCAGCACCTTAATGGGCTGCTTAAGGCGACAGAGGGACATATATATTTTAATGGACAAGATATATATGATGCTGGATTTAATATGAAAGAATTAAGAAGCAAGGTCGGACTGGTATTCCAGTATCCAGAACACCAGCTTTTTGAAACAGACATATTTAAAGATGTGTGCTTTGGACCTAAGAATTTAGGTTTATCAAGACAGGAATACGAGCTTAGAGCCTTTGAGAGCTTAAGACTTGTCGGGCTTGATGAGAATCTTTATTATCAGTCGCCATTTGATTTGTCAGGCGGACAGAAGAGGAGAGTTGCAATAGCTGGCGTGCTTGCTATGAAGCCGGAGGTTCTTATATTAGACGAACCAACAGCAGGACTTGACCCTAAAGGAAGGGATGACATTTTAGACTGCCTTAAATACTTAAGGGAAGAAACTGGAATTACTGTAATCCTGGTATCTCACAGTATGGAAGATGTAGCCAAATATGTTGACAGAATTATGGTTATGGATGATGGCGTATTAAAATATGATGATACACCACAAAATGTATTCAGACATTACAGACAGTTAGAGCAGATAGGACTTGCAGCACCACAGGTTACTTATATAATGAATGACATTATAAGGGCTGGAATAAATGTAAATCCAGATGCAATAACAATTGCGGAAGCAAAAGAAAGTATTCTGTCACATTTTAAGCGTAATGCAAAGGTGTAGCGGTAATATTAACAGGCAGGAATGGAGATTGTATGATTAGAGATATAACAATTGGACAATATTATAAAGCTGATTCTGTCATTCACAGATTAGACCCAAGAGTTAAGCTTATGGGTACTCTTATCTTTATAATTTCGTTGTTTATGGGAATGAATATATGGATATATGCTGTTGTGACGGTAGCATTGGCGGTAGTTATTAAAATGTCCAGAATTCCTCTCAAATTTATGGTTAGAGGACTTAAATCAATAGTAATACTGATTATTATAAGTGCGGTGTTTAACCTGTTTCTGACACCGGGAGACGTGCTTATACAGATATGGAAGCTGACAATAACTTATCAGGGTCTTAAAATGGCTATATTTATGGTTGTAAGGCTTATATATCTTATTGTAGGCACATCATTGATGACACTTACTACAACGCCTAATAACTTAACAGACGGTCTTGAGAAGGGGCTTGGATTTCTTAAAGTTATCAAGGTACCAGTTCACGAGATAGCAATGATGATGTCGATAGCATTAAGATTCATACCAATACTTATAGAAGAAACTGATAAGATTATGAAAGCACAGATGGCAAGAGGTGCGGATTTTGAGAATGGAAGTCTTATAAAGAGAGCCAAAGCAATGGTTCCAATACTTGTTCCATTATTTGTGTCAGCCTTCAGAAGAGCCAATGAGCTTGCAATGGCAATGGAAGCAAGATGTTATCACGGTTCAGAGGGCAGGACAAAGATGAAGCCTTTAAAATATGAAAAGAGAGACAGAATTGCCTATATCAGTATGGTTCTGTATCTTGGAGTGATTATCATTGTCAAGATTATAGCTGCATAGTAAGTCGCTAAAAGGGGCTGTAGCACGAAGCATTATTTATATAGTAGGAAGTCAGGAAATGTTGTATTAACCTGCGTATTATATAGATTATGTCTGAGGCGGCAGTCCCTTTTATGTTAAGAAGCGAGGAATTAGAGAGAAGTGTGCAGAAAGATTAATGACAAGTAAGTGAAGATATTAATAGGAAGTGTATGTATCTATTAATAATAAGTGTGTAAAAAAATTTAAGGAGGAGTGAATGAAAAGAATAAGATTAAGGGTTGCATATGATGGTACGAATTATTCGGGTTGGCAGATACAGCCTAACGCACCGACAATTGAGAAAAAGCTTGATGAAGCTATATACGCGCTTACAGGTGAAAATGTCCATGTAACAGGTGCAAGCAGAACCGATGCAGGAGTTCACGCATTAGGAAATGTCGCTGTATTTGATACAGCTTCAAACATACCGGCAGACAAGTTCACATATGCACTTAACAGGTACCTTCCTGAAGATATAATAATACAGCAGTCAGATGAGGTAGAATCTGATTTTCATCCAAGACACTGTGATACAAGAAAGACATACTGCTACAGGATACTAAATACGGAGTTCGGACTTCCTAAGAAACGTAACTATACATGGAATGTACCAGGGAATATTGATA
>ENA-OQBD01001425-OQBD01001425.1-human-gut-metagenome-genome-assembly--contig:-NODE-1425-length-11145-cov-2.885279_pt1 | contig 11145 bp, 9 predicted proteins | sample MGYA00242742_ERZ504543 | MGnify/ENA primary metagenome ERZ504543 (study PRJEB26092, sample SAMD00036239) | human gut metagenome | host: Homo sapiens | study: EMG produced TPA metagenomics assembly of... | reverse complement strand
CTCTCTTTTCTTCTGATTTAAAGCTTTTTTATGCAGCAAAATAGCCTCTTCCATCTGACTTCCAACTGTCATCGTCGGGTTTAACCGTGCTCTGTGGATCCTGAAAGACCATCGCGATTTCCCTGTCCTCGGATCTGCTGCATCTCTTTTTCATTATATCCGATCAGGTTCTGATCTTTATATTGAATGGCTTTCGCCTGTCACAGACGCACTCTTTGGCAGTAATTTCAAAATTGATCGGCACAGTACAGTCTTTCCACATCCTGACTCTCCAACAAGAGCAAGGACCTCCCCTTGCCTTAACGACAAAGAGACGTCCTTTACTACTTGTTTCTTTCCATCTGAAGTTTGAAATTCAACTGACAAATGCTTCACTGCCAGTATTTCTTCTATTTTCATTCGATTGTCCAATCCTCTACATTCCAGAAAATTCCTACACCATGATGGCCAAGAACTGTATCCTTTGTAATTCCCTGGATTTTCTTATTCGTCACATAATCTACATCGCAATAACAGAAGAATGTATATGCCGGATCTTCTTGCAAGATGCACCATCGGAACTTCGCATATGCTTCTTTTCGCTCATTCTCATCACTTGTCTGTCTTGCCTGTGTCAGGTAAGTGTCTACCTGTTCATTGGAATATCCACTGTAATTACTTCCTTTATCTGTACCAAACACTTTATATGTATGGTCATCAGCATCAAACGGGCTTCCCCATCCGATCAAAAATGCTTCCTGATTTGCCCAGTCGATTTCTGACTGAACCTGTGCTTTTGCATCAACTCCAACTTCTTTCAGCTGCTGACATGCGATAGCCGCAAGATCTGCGCGCACCTGATCACCTTCCATCACATTGATTGTAAAAGAAAGCTTCTCTCCGTTTCTCTCATAGATTCCGTCATCTCCCAATGTCCAGCCAGCCGCTTCTAACACTTCTTTTGCTTTTGCCGGATCATAAGAGTATTTCTCTACATCTTCATTATTATATTTATTTCTCTGAAGCGGGCCATAAGCTACAACACCTTCTCCCAGAAGAACACTGTCCACCATCTTCTGACGATCAATCGCATAACTGATTGCCGGAATCGCATCTTTGTTTCTCTGCCAGAATTCATTATTAAAGTTATAAAGGATGCCTCTGTAATCCGCTGTCTTCATATCATATACTGTAAAAGCATCATCATCCACGAAATTCTGTGCGTCTTTTGGTGTCACCTTTGCCAGATTGATCTCACCGGATTTTAACTGGAGTGCCTTTGCATTATCATCCGGTACAATCTTAAACACAATTGTATCAATCTTCGGAGCTCCTTTATAATAATCCTCATTCTTTACAAGTGTAATACTCTGTCCTTCATCCCACTCCTGAATCTTATACGGCCCCGTTCCGATTGGATTATGGAAATATTCATCTGTCTGCATATCCTTGCTTTCCAGTAAGTGTTTCGGAAGGATACCAATTGTCATATAGTCGAGAAATGCCACATTCTTATCCCGAAGTGTAAAAGAAATCGTCTTATCATCGATCACATTGATTGCTGTAACATCCTCATAATTAGAAGCAATCTCTGATTCATTGTCCGGATCCATGATTGCTTTGATCGTAAACTCAACATCATCTGCTGTAAATTTCTCTCCATCATGCCAATTTACATCATCCCTAAGATGGAATGTATAAGTATTTGTCGCGTCATCCAGCTCCCAGGATTCTGCCAGTCCCGGTACCACCTCATTATTCTCATCATGTGCTGTCAGACCATCAAACAGAAGCAGATTAATCTCTCCATGCTCATCAATAGCCGGATTGATTCTTGTGTAATCATTACTTCCATAGATTAGTGTAGACCCGCTTTGTGTAGTCTCTTTATTTGCATTGTCTGACTTACTTCCACAGCCTGTAAGTACACAACCTGCCAACATGCAGACTACTAATGTTACCGCGATCACCTGTGATAGTTTTCTTCGTTTCATCGTTTTCTCCTCACGCTGTCTATTTTCTTTCAATGCAATTTATTGTATTAAGAAATAGAATAAAATCCACAAGCCAGGTAGGGGGATATAAGATTTTTTAATCACTCAAAAAAAGAGAGGACTTCGTCTAAAAAGTCCTCTCTGTCTCTTATGAATCCTTCCGTGTTACAGTTTTCTGAATTTCACCATTCTTGATTTCTGTTCCACTTCTTGATTCTTTTTTATTATCTTTTTCTTTTTTTCAGTACAACAACAATTGCTGCCATTGAAAGAATAACACCTGCTGCCGCCGGAATGATTGGTGTAACATCACCTGTCTTAGTTGCTTTTCCGTTTGTTCCTCTCACTGTGTTTCCACCATTCTGCTTACCTGCTGTTGTCGCCTGATGTTTGCCATCAGAACCTGATCCATTATTCTTGTCAGATCCTGTAGCACCGTTTCCATTTCCACTTCCCGGTTTTGATGGGTTCGACGGTTTTGATGGGTTCGACGGTTTTGATGGGTCGGATGGTTTTGATGCATTATCTTTCTCATCATTCAAAGCTTTAATCGCGTTCTGCAGATCAAGAACTGCTGCGTCAACGATTGGCTGTTCGTAAACAGAAAGTTCCTCGTTTGCCATAACTGCTTCTGCTTTAGCAAGAGCCGCATTGAACAGTGCAACATTTTCTGCGCTGTATCCGGTCAGATCCATTGCTTTTGCTTTTCCAATGATCTCTTCCAGTACGGACTTGTCTGCTTTGTAACGAAGTGCTGTCATTGCTGATGTAAGAACTTCTTTTGCCTTGTCTACGTCTTCCTGTGTTGCAGACTCATCTGCAAGTACTTTCTTCGCTGCATCAAGTGCTGCTTCGAATGTATTCCATCCTGCGCTGAGATAATTCTCTTTCTTATAATCAGCTGTGGAATCTACCAGTTTCTGAAGAGACGTCTTATCTCCCTTCTTAACAAGTGCTTCTGCTGCATCAAGAAGTTTCTGGTCTGCTACTACAACATCCTCTTCTAATGCATCTCCATCTACAAGCACTTTTCCTGCATTCTCAAGTGCCTCTACAAATGCATCTTTCTCTGCTCCATCAATATACTGATCAAGATCTAATGCACTGTATAATGTATAGTGATTCTGCAGATCTGTCTTATCTCCAGCCTTGAATCCAAGCTTCTGGATTTCTTCGATCAATGCGATTGTTGTATTGTCGATTACTGCCTGGCTTGACTGAACATTAGCACTTACATCTTTCGCATAATTAAATACTGCTGTAAAGCTTTCTCTTACGCTCTCGATAGCTGTATCTACTTCTCCGGCATCTATATTTTTCTGCGCTACGGAGATTACCATATCTAATGAACTCTTGTCTGTTGTTATTACATCATTCAGATTAAACAGACGGAATGCATCAATGCTTGTATACCAACCATAGTTATGATAATAATCATAGAGCCATGCTTTATTAATTCTAAGTTTAACCTTATCAGACTTAAAACTATCGAATAAGAATACTCTGGACTGTCCATCGATAGATGCTCCTTCGACTGCGGCAACCCATTTGTTTCCATCCCAGTATTCGATATCCATATCTTTGATATCCATATAATCTGGAATGTAATTGTCTAATGCTACTTCTGCCGCATTTACTTCTACAGGCTCTGCAAACTGAAGTTCAAGCTCTGCCGGAATGTTCTGCAACTGCCAAGCTGTACCATTATGTTTTCCATCAAGCGCACCTGCTAAACCTTCACTGTCACCTGATGTTCCGTTGTCTGTAACAGATTTATAAGTTTTTTCAATGCTGTCTTCTACATTCAGTGCTTCCTTGCTGATATATTCCGCTGAAGCCACTTCACTCATCTGACGTCTTCCAAGGAACAATGCTGCTTTTACTGTTTCTTTGGATCTTGTCATTGCAAATGGTTCTGTATATTCCTCTGAGAACCATGTTGGCTCATTTCCATCGATCGTATATCTGATCTGAAGATCATCAAACTCGCTGGAAATCGCAACTTTATCTTCTGCTCCGAGCATTTCCTTATCCGTTGGTTTAATTGTTACTATCAATTTATCCCAAATTCCAAGAAGTGCATCTTTCGCCTCATCAACACTCTTCTTCATCAGATTCAGCTCAGTAACTGTGCATTCTTTGTCTTTCAGAAGTTCTATTGCTGCATCTAACTGGTTGTCCAGATCTGCTGCTGTATTAATATAGCTTGCCCAATCTTCGTTTACGTCTCTTCCTTCATATACTTCTTCTGCTGCATAGTAGGAATCTTTTAATGTAATTGCAGCTTCTCCAACCTTGATTGCTTTGAGAAGGATCTGTGAATGATTGTAATATTCATCAGATTTCTCTTCTTCTACAACCTTCTCTGCTGCCTCGATCAATTCCTCAAGATGTGCTTTCTGATCAGCAAGAAGTTCATCGTCCATCTTTGCTGCAAGCTCTTTCGCCTGATCGATCACGCCCTGAAGTTTCTCAGGTGTTGAATGGAAGTCGATTGTGTAAGTTTCTCCCACCTCTGTCGGGAAGGAAATCTTGTTGTCTGAGTGAACTGTTGTCTCTACCTTTGTTCCGTCAGATTTCTTCACTTCGTAAGCTGCGATATTCTCATATTCGCCTGTAAATGTATTTCCATTTCTTGATGTAATCTCGAAACGATCTGCTTTACCTTCTGACCAGTTCATGTCGATCTCAAAGTTGCCTCTTGCAACGATACCTTCTACATGTCCTGTGTTCCACTGCTCTGGGATTGTCGGCAGGAACTGTACATAGCCAAGCTGGCTCTGAAGAAGCATCTCATTTACACCTGCTGTATAACCGAAGTTACCATCAATCTGGAAGATTGGGTATCCTTTGTAGTTTTCTCCTCCACCGTGTGATGAAAGAAGATTTGTCAGGAATCCAGAATTTCCACCACCAACTGCAGACTGTACGATCTGGAATGCCTCTTTAGAGTGTCCTGTACGTGCCCAAAGGTTCAGTTTGTGTGCTTTTGACCAACCTGTTGCATCCAGTCCTCTTTCGTTCAGGGATACGATTGCTGCATCCATGAATTCCGGATTGTCTTTGCTGATCATATTACATGGATATAATGCCATCAGATGTGACAGATGACGGTGCGGTGGCTGTACTCCTCCACTCTGTGCGCCAAGGCTCTGTCTCCACTGTGGGATATCAATCTCACCAAGGTCTCCTGCCTGTGCTTTTCCGAAATGTGTTTCTTCATACCACTCTTTTACCTGTCCGTCGTCACCAACTAATACAGGATCAAGTTTGGACTGTTTTTCTTTCCACTGTGCAACCAAATCTGCATCAACACCTAATGTCTCTGCTGCCTGGATTGTATTCTCGAAGTGCTGCCAGATAAACTGCTGATCGTAAGATGCACCATTTACGATCGGTCCGTTCTCCGGTGAGTAAGAAGGTGCTGATACGTAACGCTGCTGATACTCACTCCAGTAAAGAGCCTCATTCCAGAAGTTTGCAACTTCTTTCAGAGATGGATACAATTCGTTTTTCAGGTAATCTGTATCTTCTGTATACAGATAATACTCATATGCATTCAGAAGTGCCCATGCAGAACCGATCGGATTCCATCCGGCTGCGTTGTTTTTCTGTCCAAGTGCTGAGAACATATATGGTGTACTAAAACATCCTACGAGCCATCCGTTTTCTTCTCCCTCATCACTCTTAATACCAAAAGCTGCTGCTGCCGCATAACGTCCGGCCTCTTTCAGAACATTCAGGTAATCATTGTATGCTATCTGACATTCTGCAAGGTTACTTGCCAGGGTTGGCCAGTAGTTCATCTGAACGTTGATATTGAAGTGGTAATCTCCACCCCACTGGAAGTATCCTTCTCCCCAGACACCCTGAAGGTTTGTCGGAAGAGCGCCTTCTCTTGATCCGGCGATTGTCAGATAACGTCCAAACTGGTAACAGATTACTTCCAGAGCTCTCTGCTCGGATTCTGTAGGAATCTCACCACCATTGTTGTCTACCATGTTACGGTACTTTTTGATCAGTTCATCTGTAGGAATTGTAGGAACTTCTTCGTTAAATCCTAATTCCATACGGGAGAACAATGCATCATGATCTGCTACATGGTCTTTTTTCAGTGCTTCGTATCCTTTTTTCGCTGCTGCATTGATTCTTGCTGTAACTGCATCATGTGGATCTTCTCCACGGAAACTTGGAAGCTCCATCTTGTAGTCTGTACCACATGCAAAGATCAATGTAACTGCATCTGCGTCAGATACTGTGATGGATGGATTTGAACCATTGGCATTTGAAGAAAGGCTTCCTCCCTCATTGATAACTTTCAACTGTGCTTCAATGTTCAATCCGTTTCCGCCTAATGCATCACGCATTGTGATTGTATCACCGTCAACTGTACTCTTATGAGTTCTTCCTCCGATCAGACTCTGAAGATTTGTATCAAAGCTGATCTTTCCTTTCTGGTCTGCGCTCAGACGTACTGCCATTACATTATCCGGGTAACTGTCAAAGTATTCTCTTGTATAATGAACACCTTCATAATCATAGTTTACAGTTGCCAAGGCTGTACGCATATCCAAATCTCTGACATAATTGGACACTTTTGAAGAGTCCTGATTATTGGAGATATACAGGTTTGCATAATCCTTCGGTGCGCTGTATCCTACCAAATCTCCCATAAGCTTGTTCAACCAATCCATTGCCTCACCTTTTGTATTGGTTCCGCTTGCCTCATAGGAATCTTCATTAAATCCAAAGACATACTCTGATTTATCATCCAATTTCTCGCGGATTGCATTCAAATCATCTTTGATCTTCTGAAGATCCGCATCTGTCTCTGTTCTGTTTGTTGTACCATAGCTATAGCCATTATAACTTGTCGGTCCACCTTCCCAAACAGTTTTCTCATTAATATGGATCTTGTCTTTATTAATGCCGCCGAATACAAGACTTCCCATATAACCATTTCCGATTGCCAGTGACTGTGTCTGCCAATCTGTTGCCGGTTCATCATACCAGACTCTCAAAAGATTATCATTCTTTGCAGTTTCTTCTGCGATAGCCGCCACCGGTTCCTCTGCAAAAACGGTTGTCGGAACTAACGAAACAGCCATTGCTGCAGCTGTTGTAATTCCGATAAGTTTTTTTAACCTCTTCTCATTCTTTTGCCTCCTAGTTTTTTAGGTGAACAGTTTTCTTTCTGTCCCTGCGTTGTGTTCACATTCTTTTGCAAATCACAACTTCACAGACATTACTGCCTGCATAAACCTCCTTCCGCTTCTTTTATATTTCAACAGCTCCTGTAACCTCTGTTGTTTACATTGCTACCACTGTTTATTTATACGTTTCACAGAATATACAATTTTTCTTCACATTTTAAACATATTTTTTCACATTTAGTCGTTCTAAAATTATACCATAGCCACTGAATAAATCTTGGACAATATAGGACATAAATATAACGTTTTTCACTTTTCCGTTTTTTGTATATTTCTTTTTATTTTCCTTACACTTTTGTATATTTTTCTGTCATTTTCTTTCTTATTCAACATAGCTTTTATACTATTTGCCAATATGCGAAAAACCATATGCTATTTTTATAAATAATCGCGTATATTTATTCATTTAAAAAAGCTCCGGTGATTTCAAAAAACACCAGAGCTTCAAATCTTTTATATCTAGTTTTATTTTTAACTTTCTTTGCCTTCCCCGGCAAAGTATTCTTTCACAAGTCTCACAACAACACCTGACAACAGAAATACTGCAATCAGGTTCGGAATCGCCATCAGACCATTGAATGTCTCGGCAATATTCCACATCAGTCCAAGTTCCATTGTAGCACCGACGATTGCAACGAGTGCATAGAGTACCATGAATGGCTTATTCGCTTTTGTACCAAGAAGGAATTCCACACATCTCGTTCCGTACAATCCCCATCCGATAATCGTTGAAAATGCAAAGCAGCACATTGCAACCGCTGTAAAGATAGATACCCAGTTTCCATAAGTGGATGTAAATCCAAGAATAGTAAGTTCTGCTCCTGCTGCCTCTCCATATCCAACCGGAACACCGCTGCACAGAATAACGAGTGCTGTCAATGTACAGATTACAATGGTATCAACAAATACTTCGAAGATTCCGAAAAATCCCTGCTTTACAGGCTTTTTCGTATCTGCACATGCATGCGCGATAGAACCTGTACCAAGTCCTGCCTCATTAGAGAAGATTCCTCTGGAAACACCTTTCTTCATACTCATAAAGAAAGATCCCACGGCGCCTCCGGTCACAGATGCCGGTGAAAATGCGCCTTCGAAAATGGATCCAAATACGCTCGGAATGTTCTGGAAATTCAAAACAACAACACCAAGTGCCAGAATCACATAAATTGCTGCCATAAATGGGACAAGCTTTTCTGTAACCTGACCAATTCTCTTAATTCCTCCAAGAAGGATCATGCCGATCAGGATAGCAAGTACAATTCCGATAATCAGATTCAATGTTCCAACAGAATCCTTTTCTATGATTCCATAATTAAAAAGTGCAGAATCGATTGCTGTTGTAATTGTATTCACCTGTGTTGCATTTCCCGTTCCAAATACAGTCAGAACTCCGAATGCAGCGAACAGATAAGCCAGCCAGTGCCAATGCTTTTTCAGACCATTTTTGATATAATACATCGGTCCACCAACACGATCTCCTTCCGCATTCGTCTCATGGAAATGAACTGCAAGAGTAACTTCTGAAAACTTTGTACACATTCCAAGAAGTGCTGAGATCCACATCCAGAACACTGCGCCCGGCCCTCCGATTGCGATAGCACCGGCAACCCCGGCGATATTTCCGGTTCCGACAGTTGCCGCCAGCGCGGTACAAACTGCCTGGAACGGAGTCAGTGCACCGTCAGATGCATCTCTTTTGCGGAGCATCCTTCCGATTGTCACTTTCATCGCATACGGAAATTTTCTGATCTGAAGGAAGCCGGTCCGGATACTTAAGTAAAGCCCGACTCCAATAATGCAGATCATAGCCGGAACGCCCCAGATAAAGTTATTCACAGCACTATTTACTGATTCTATCGTAGATAACATACTTCTCTAATTCCTTTCTTTTATGATATTATTACGTCGACTGTTCATCACATTAAATCGATAAATTATTAAAATAACTTTTAAATTATACCATAAAAGTAGGGAAATGTATAGAATTATTCTAACACTTCTTTCGAATCAAACTGATCCATAAACTCCGCATACTTTGCTGAATTTTCAAATACCGGCTTATAATTTTTAACGAGTTCCCGGCTTCTTGCTGCTTTTTCTTTCAAAAGTCCATAGGCTCCAAGTGCAAACATCTTCGCAGTGACAATATAAGCTTCTTCCTCATCCGTCACTTCAAATTCTACCTGATGGAGTCCACCCTTTACACCACCTGTATTAAATGTATATACAGGCATTAAGTGCTGGACATCACCGACATCTGTTGATCCTCCCGTATGTCCTGAGGCCTCGATCACATTTGTTTCCGGTGCAGAAAGTTCTGCTGCTCTTTTTAATTCTGGGAGTGCTTCTTCCGCAAGTGTCGGAAGGTATCCCGGAAGTGTTGTGATTTCAACCTTCGCTCCCATTGCAGTAGCTCCTGCGTGAAAGGATCGGTCTGTTTTCTTCGCTGCATCTGTAAATGCCTCGATTGTTTTAGCTCTTACCAATGTCTCTACTACAACTTCATCAGGCACTACATTTACCAGGTTGCCACCCTTTGTAATGATCGGATGGACACGGACACAATCCTCATCACGGAACGTCTCTCGATTCAGACCGAGTGCCTGCAGACCAAGTGACGCCGCCGACAGAGCATTTACACCTTGTTCCGGTGTTCCTGCCGCATGGGCTGCCTTACCTAAACAACGGATCACTTTAGATACAAATCCATTTCCGGTTCCACTTCCTACTATGATGTCATCCCCCGGTGCAATGTGATGTGTAATACAAAGATCAATATCATCAAATGCGCCGATACGAAGCAGCTCACATTTTCCACCGCCATATTTTATTTTTCCCTGTGCACGCAGTTCATTTTTGAATCCAATTTCACCATACTCTTCCGCCGGTGTTGCAAAAAATTACCACCTGTCCATCCAGTTTTTCCCGCGATCTCCGGAACTGTAAGAGCCAGTGCCGCACCAAATGATTCCAGCCATCTGTGCATGATGTCCGCAACAATGTGCCGCATCTGTCTCTGGATTCGCATGAGCATGCTCCGGAATCCTAAGTGCATCAAGCTCTCCAAGAAGTGCTAGGCTTGCTGTATCTTTCTTTTCTTCATTTAAATACGCTTTTGTTCCTGTAATTGCAAGTCCGGTTTCTGTGCGCAGACCTAATTCTTTCATCTTCTTTATGAATTTTTCTGCTGTATTGAATTCTTTATATCCAAGTTCTCCATGATCGTATATATCTCTGGCAAATTCAATGATCTCATCTCTGTGCTGATCGATTGCTTCCAGGATTAATTTTTCTGTCTGATCCATTTTCATCACTGCCTTTCTTAATTATTGAAGCTCCTCCGGGATCCACCATAATCCATCATTGTTTTCTTTCATATACTGTTTGAATTCATCTGAGTGGTATGCGTCCACGATTGCCTGTGCCCAATCTGCATCTTTGTTCTCTTCTTTTACAACAACCTGAAGTACAAGATAATCTGAAATATCTTCATTAGCCAGTGCTATAGAAGCATCAATGCCTGCATTATATACAACACTTCCTGTGATTGCAATATAATCAAAATCAGATTCTGCTGCCGGAATTGTCATGCTGTTCATTTCTGTAAATTCAATATTATGTGGGTTCTCTACAATATCATCCTGTGTCACTGTGGATGGATCTGCATTCTCATCAAGCTTGATCCAGCCGATTTTCTGAAGCATCAGATAGCAGCGTGCTGTGTTGGACGCATCATTTGGAACAGCAACCTTCGCACCATCCGGAATCTCATCTACAGAATCGTATTTTTCTGAATAAACTCCTGCCGGAACAGTTGGAATCGGACTAATTGCAACCAGATCTGCATTGTAACTTTTATTAAAATTATCCATGTATGCTGTATGCTGTTCTACATTGACATCTACATCTCCGTCATTCAGTGCAACATCTGCTGTCTGAAGGTCTGAAAGGTCAACAGC
>ENA-OQBD01001423-OQBD01001423.1-human-gut-metagenome-genome-assembly--contig:-NODE-1423-length-11151-cov-4.471335_pt1 | contig 11151 bp, 9 predicted proteins | sample MGYA00242742_ERZ504543 | MGnify/ENA primary metagenome ERZ504543 (study PRJEB26092, sample SAMD00036239) | human gut metagenome | host: Homo sapiens | study: EMG produced TPA metagenomics assembly of... | reverse complement strand
TGACAGATATGTATCAGAGATAGAAGTGATCGTCCTGCCGGCAGCGTCAGAAACTCCGGAAATTACGCCTACACTGACGCCGGATGAACCAGCACCATCTGTGACCCCGGAGCCGACGGTAACGGTCACGCCAACTCCGAAAATCACACCTGCACCGGAAGATGAGGAAAAGTTCCGGAAACCCCTGGATGGAGTTACTCATTATATTTTGCACAGAGGTGAACAGACAGAAGCACCTGAGAATTCCGTGCCTGCCTTTGAGATGGCAGGACGCAATGGGGCGGAGTTTGTGGAGACAGATGTGAGAGAGACCGCAGATGGAGTTCTGGTTGTCTCTCATGATGATTCTTTGCTGCGGATGTGCGGGGAGGACAGGCTTATTTCAGAGATGACTTATGAGGAGATAAAGCAGTATCCGATTATAAATGGAAGAAATGCTTCGCAGTATCCGGATAATCTTATTCCTACACTGGAACAGTATATTGCATGCTGCAATAAGTACTCTGTGACGCCGGTGATTGAAATAAAGTCAATCCGTACGGAAGAAGCCATGAATTTGTTCATGCAGCTTCTGACTGAATCACAGAAAGAGCCGGTACTCATCTGATTTTCGCATAGAAACACTTGGTAAACTGCGTGAGATGGGATTTACAGGAAAAATGCAGTGGATCCGTACAGTGCGCATGAATGCTTCTATGATACAGCAGTGTAAGAAATATGATCTGGACATAAGTGCAGAGTATAAAAATATCAGTATGAATGATATCAACAATGCTCATCAGAATGGAATCCGCATATCCGTATGGCTTTGCCGGAATGAAGATATGGTAGACATTTTCAGGAAAATGGGTGCGGATTATATCACGTATGAGAAGTGGAATACAGATGAAGTAAAAATACGACAGGATTAGCAGAAAATCAAGGTAGACATTTAGCAGAAAAATAAGTAAAATACAAGATGTAGATATAAATTGTAAGCAGAACAGTAACAGTTCACTATTGCTATAAGAAAGGACTGAACAGTTGTATATATTTTATATACTGCTGAAAAAGAGGAGGAGAGAGTAATGAAAAAAATAGCAGCTATGGTGCTGGCAGGTGTTCTGGCAGCAGTTCCGGTCAGTACGACCGGTGCAGCGGAATTTCAGGATGGAGCAGATACACAGAATTTCATCTTGGCAGCCGGAGAGGAAACTTCAACAGACACAGATGAAAGCAAAGGGGTAAGTGCAAATGACAGTGTCGTTGAAGGACTTGACAAACCTCTGGTTTTCTATCCCAACACTTACTATAAATTTAATGTGACCGGTGCCGGAACGCAGAATACGAATCCTGTTGAGGGAGATGTCAGATGGACACCATTATACTGGAGTCTTTCTCTCAAGCCGCAGGAAAGCGATATTCACAGGAAATGGGAAATCGGTTCTGCAAAGGGTATTTATACAAAGGTGGAACGTGCATACAATATATATATCTTTTTCCAGAGAGAAGAATATACAGGAGGTATATGGGAGAAAAACGATATTGTACAACCTGTGAGATATCAGTTCAATGCAGCTCCGTTAACTGAACAGGGTGGAAGCTATAAGTACCTGATAGGTGGAATTGGCTATAAGATTTTAAATGAAAGAGAAGTAAGCGTTACAGGTCTTGCTGCGGAATATAATGTGATACAGATTCCGGCTACAGTTGTGATCAATGATAAAGTTTATAAAGTAACTACAATTGACAAGAATGCCTTCAGCGGGAACAAAGAAATTACAGATGTTATTTTTGGAAATAATGTAACAACGATTGGAAAATATGCGTTCAGCCAGTGCCCGAATCTGCGGAACATAAGATTTGGCAGCAGAGTAAAAAGAATTGGCAGCAACGCATTTGCACAGTGTACAAAACTGCGAAATTTTATACTTCCTGCCAGTGTCAGACATATAGATGCCAGAGCTTTTTACCAGTGCCCGGCAGTCAAAGTGCTCAGGATCAACAGTACAGCACTGAACTATGTTGGAAAAAAAGCTTTTGCGGTCAACAAAACCGTAACTATCAGACTTCCTGAGAAGCTGTTTGCCAGATATCAGAAACTGATCAAGGCAAGCAATGTGTATTCTAAAACGAGGTTTGTGAAATATTAAAAAAAACTCAAAAATGCCCTTGCCATTTCGACAAAAACGTGATATGATAATACTCGTTTCAATGCCGGCATGTCGGAATGGCAGACGAGGCAGACTCAAAATCTGTTGTGGGCAACCACGTGTGGGTTCAAGTCCCACTGCCGGCATTAAAAAGTAAGCGAAGCCTTTGTTTGTGAAGGTGTTCGCTTTTTTTTATTTGCCGTATTAAACAGTTCAGATAATTCTAAAATCTTTATGAAATTTATCTCGCTTTTCTTGAAAAAGAGATGAATAAGTGATATGGTACATCATAACAAAACGAAATGGAGGAAAAGCCAATGAACCTTGATAATAAAAAGCCTGGCAGAAAACCGCTTTATGTATATTATATCATTGCGGCAGTTATTATCATTCTTCTGAATGTGCTGTTACTTCCTGCAATTGAGGGACGAAAGGTACAGACGACTGATTACAGTACTTTCCTGACAGGAGTAGAGAAGGATTACGTTAAGACAGTAGAAATTCAGGATGATTATATTTATTATGTAGCAGAGAGTGACGGACAGGAGGGTTATTTCAGAACTGTCAAGATGAATGATCCTGACCTTGTAGACCGTTTGCATGATGCAAATGTCAAGTTCGGTGCAGCAGCACCACAGCAGACATCTATCTGGATCAGTCTGATCGCAGGATATGTACTGCCGATTGCCATCTTTATCCTTCTTGGAAGGTGGCTCAGCAAGAAGATGATGAGTTCCATGGGCGGAGGTCCCGGTGGGGCAATGTCATTTGGAAAGAGTAATGCGAAAGTATATGTGAAATCATCTACGGGAATCAAATTCTCAGATGTAGCGGGAGAGGACGAAGCCAAGGATCTTCTGACAGAGATCGTAGATTATCTTCATAACCCGCAGAAATACAGAGAAATCGGTGCATCTATGCCGAAAGGAGCCCTTCTTGTAGGCCCTCCGGGTACAGGTAAAACACTTCTTGCAAAAGCGGTAGCCGGTGAAGCGGAAGTTCCGTTCTTCTCCATTTCCGGTTCTGAATTCGTGGAAATGTTTGTTGGTATGGGCGCTGCCAAGGTGCGTGATCTTTTCAAACAGGCGAATGAGAAAGCTCCATGTATTGTATTTATCGATGAGATCGACACAATTGGCAAGAAACGTGATGGTGCCGGATTTACAGGCGGTAATGATGAGCGCGAGCAGACTCTGAACCAGCTGCTTACAGAGATGGATGGTTTTGACGGCTCCAAAGGTGTTGTGATCCTTGCGGCAACCAACAGACCGGATTCCCTTGATCCCGCACTTCTTCGTCCTGGACGTTTTGACAGACGTATTCCTGTTGAACTTCCGGATTTAAAAGGACGTGAGGAAATCCTTAAAGTCCATGCAAAGAAGATTAAGATCGCAGATTCCGTACGTTTTGATGAGATTGCGAAAGCTGCAGCCGGAGCTTCCGGTGCAGAACTTGCAAATATTGTCAATGAAGCAGCACTTCGTGCAGTACGTGACGGCAGAAAATTTGCCACTCAGGCAGATTTTGAGGAGAGTATCGAGGTAGTTATCGCAGGATATCAGAAGAAGAACAGAGTTCTTTCCAATAAAGAAAAACTGATAGTTGCTTATCATGAAATCGGACATGCGCTGGTTGCAGCAAAGCAGACCGAATCTGCACCGGTCCACAAGATCACTATTATTCCGCGTACATCAGGAGCACTCGGATATACCATGCAGGTGGATGACGGAGATCATTATCTGATGACAAAGGAAGAACTTGCAAATAAGATAGCGACCTTTACAGGCGGTCGTGCCGCTGAGGAACTGATCTTCCACTCTATTACAACCGGAGCATCCAATGATATCGAACAGGCGACTAAGCTTGCAAGAGCAATGATCTCCAGATATGGTATGAGTGAAGACTTCGATATGGTTGCCATGGAGAATGTGACAAATCAGTATCTGGGCGGAGACTCCAGCTTAAGCTGTTCTTTTGAGACACAGACTCTTCTGGATAAGAAAGTTGTGGAACTTGTCAGGATGGAACACCAGAAAGCACTGAAAATCCTTCAGGACAATATTGGAAAGCTCCATGAACTTGCAAAATATCTGTATGAACATGAGACAATTACAGGTGAGGAATTTATGAAAATCCTGAATGCACCTGTACAGGTTCCCACTGCAGTGGCGGAATCTGAAAGTAATACAAAGTCTGAGAACAATGCAGAATCCGAAAACAGTACAGAAGCTGACGCAGATACATCTTCCGGGAAAGTAAATCTGCAGAAGTGATATTTTTTCGAGATATACAAGTCAAAAGTCCATTGTCGCAGGCAATCCGGAAAATTGGCTATATCACTGAAAACTGAGTGAACAGCAATGAAAGCAGCAGAGGCGATTTGAGCTTCTGCTGCTTTTTCTTGCCAATTAACTCCGGTTCGGTTATAATTCGTAATAGTGAACGCAGCATCCTGGATGTTTTTTTGGAAGAAAGAAGGGAATGAAGATGGATTGCCAAACTGCAGAAGGAATGGTGAGCAGGTATATTAAACATGATCTTCCGTTAAATGAACTGGAAGAGTTTCTTGATCATGTACAGAATTGTTCTTCCTGTTATGATGAACTGGAGACATATTTTATTGTCCATGAGGTAACACATCAGCTTGATGATGACAGCAGCGATTCGGTTCTGGATTTCAAAAAACTGCTGGAACAGGACATCCGGAAATCCAGAAGATATATCCGCAAGAAGAAAGTCAGCTGGCTTATGTTTGGCGTGAGTATATGCCTTCTGATCGCTACGATTGCGGCAATACTGATTTTTGTAATGATGGAGACAAATTACATTCTATAAAGACACTGGAGGATTTTATGAGCGAAAAAATATTACTGATTGACGGACACAGTATTCTGAACAGAGCTTTTTATGGTCTGCCGGATCTTACAAATTCAGAAGGAAAACACACAGGGGCAGTATATGGTTTCCTGAATATCCTTCTTCGGACGATCGAGGAAGAGAAGCCTCAGTATCTGACAGTGGCATTTGACCTGAAGGCACCGACTTTCCGCCATAAGATGTTTGAAGCATACAAGGGAACACGTAAACCCATGCCTGAAGAACTGAGAGAGCAGGTACCGCTGATTAAAGAAATGCTTACTGCAATGGGTGTGAATGTTGTGACAAAAGAAGGCTACGAAGCGGATGATATTCTGGGAACTCTGGCCAGGAAAAGCGAAGCGGCAGGAATGGATGCGACAATCCTTTCCGGTGACAGAGATCTGCTTCAGCTTGCGACAGATAAGGTTATGATCCGTTTGCCAAAGACTGTAAGGGGCAAGACCACCATAGAGGATTATCATGCACAGCAGGTGATCGAGAAATATCAGGTGACACCTCCCCAGATCATTGAGTTAAAGGCTCTGATGGGTGACAGTGCTGACAATATTCCGGGAATCCCGGGAGTAGGTGAGAAGACTGCCACAAAGATTATTGTGGAGTATGGAAGTATTGAGAATGCTCATGAACATTTGGAAGAGCTGAAGCCAAACAGAGCCAGGGAATCAATGAGAGAACATTATGATATGGCGCAGATGAGCAAGGCTCTGGCTACAATCTGTACGGACAGTCCCATAGAGTTTTCGTATGAAAAGGCAAAACTGGGAAATCTTTATACAAAAGAAGCTTTCCTTCTCTGCAGACAGCTGGAATTTAAGAATCTGCTTAACCGTTTTGACTCTGCGGCAGTACAGGAAGATACGCTGGAACAGGAGTTTTTCACATGTGCAGACTTGGCAGGCTGTGAAGCGCTGTTTGCGAAAGCGGAAGCAGGAAAGACAGCGGGTGTTTCTCTGGTTACAGAGAATGGCAGGGTATTTGGTGCAGGACTTGCGCTGAATGAAGAGGAAATTTATTATATTCCTGTAGAAGGGATGATCACAGAAGGTTATCTCTGCGGAAAATTGGAAGGGCTCCTTCATAAAGTATCTGAATCCAACACAGAGAATATTATGAAATCTAATACAGATGATGTGAAGAAGGATCCGGAAAATGAGATATCTGATGTCAATACAGACGGTACTCTGAAATATGATAAAAAATGTGTATGTGCATTGGATGTAAAGGCATTACTCAAGCATATAAAATCTGATGATCCGATGGCTGTATTTGATGCAGGTGTGGCTGCATATCTGCTGAATCCTCTGAAATCCTCCTATACTTACGATGATATGGCAAAGGAATATCTGAATGGTCGTATCCTGCCTGCAAGAGAGGAACTTCTTGGAAAGAAAACAGTGGAAAAAGCATGGGAGGAGAGTGCAGAGGGGCTTGCAGCATGGGCCTGCTACATGGCCTATACAGCACTTGCCTGCCGGAAACCCATGTGTGAAGCACTGCGTGATACAGGTATGTGGAATGTATATACACAGATTGAGCTTCCGCTGATCTTTACTCTTGATTCCATGGAAAAATGGGGAATCAGCGTGAAGAGTGAAGAACTGAAAAGCTACGGTGAGAAACTAAGTGTACGTATTGGGGAACTGGAGAAGCAAATCTGGCAGCAGGCAGGGGAAGAGTTTAATATCAATTCTCCGAAACAGATGGGAGTGATCCTGTTTGAAAAGCTTGGCCTTAAGGGTGGAAAGAAAACAAAGACAGGTTATTCCACAGCGGCAGATATTCTGGAAAAGCTTGCACCGGAGTATCCCATTGTAAAGGATATTCTGGAGTACCGTCAGCTTGCGAAACTGAAATCTACTTATGCAGACGGGCTTGTTGGTGAGATCGCAGAGGACGGCAGGATTCATTCTACTTTTAATCAGACAATTACAGCAACAGGAAGGATCAGCAGCACAGAGCCGAATCTTCAGAATATCCCTGTAAGAATGGAGCTTGGAAGACTGATCCGTAAGGTATTTGTTCCGGAAGAGGGATATGTATTTCTGGATGCGGACTATTCCCAGATCGAGCTTCGTGTGCTGGCACATATGTCAGGGGATGAGAAACTGATCCAGGCATATAAAGAAGCCCAGGATATCCACAGACATACAGCATCAGAGGTATTCCATGTGCCATTTAATGAGGTGACAGATCTGCAGAGGAGAAATGCCAAGGCAGTAAATTTTGGAATCGTTTATGGGATCAGTTCCTTTGGGCTCAGCCAGGATTTAAGTATCACACGAAAAGAAGCAGCAGAATATATTGAAAGATATTTTGAAACTTATCCAAAGATCAAAGGATTTCTTGACGGACTGGTGGAAGAGGGAAAAGAAAAAGGATATGTGACTACCATGTTTGGCAGACGCAGGCCGATCCCGGAACTGAAATCCGGTAATTTTATGCAGAGGTCTTTTGGGGAGCGAGTAGCCATGAACTCTCCAATACAGGGAACTGCAGCGGATATCATTAAAATTGCAATGAACCGTGTGTACAGACGATTAAAGGATGAGAATCTTAAATCCCGTCTTGTACTTCAGGTACACGATGAACTTCTGATAGAGACCTGTAAAGAGGAAATCCCGCAGGTTTCTGCTATTCTTGAAGAAGAGATGAAAGGTGCCGCAAAGCTTTCCGTAGAACTGGAAGTCGATATGCATCAGGGTAATAACTGGTATGAGGCGAAGTGATGATGATAACAATAGGAATTACCGGCGGAGTGGGTGCCGGAAAAAGTACAGTGCTTGATTTTCTTGAAGAAAAGTATCAGGCATATGTGATGAAAGCAGATGAGATCGGGCATCTGGTGATGGAGCCGGTGCAGTCCTGTTATGAACCGGTGATTGCACTATTTGGAAGACAAATCATAAAAAATGATAAAACTATTGACCGCAGACAGGTTTCGGATGTAGTATTTTCACATCCAGAGCTTCTGGAGAAATTAAACCAGATCATCCATCCGGCTGTGAAACAGTACATCAGAGAGCAGTTAGCTGTAAAGAAACAGCAGGGACAGAAGATATGTGTGGTGGAAGCTGCACTCCTTCTGGAAGATCATTATCAGGAGTTTTGCGATACGATATGGTATATTCATACGGATGAAGAGATCCGTATCAGGAGACTGATGGAGAACCGCGGTTATACAAGAGAGAAATCAGTCAGTATCATTGCCAGTCAGGCACCGGAGACTTTTTTTCGGGAAAATGCAGACTATGTTGTGGTAAATAACGGAGATTTTGCACAGACCAGACGGCAGATTGAGGAAGGAATCAGAAAATATGAGACTTTGTAGCATTGCCAGCGGAAGCAGCGGAAACTGTATTTATGTGGGCTCAGATAATACCCATCTTCTGGTGGATGTAGGCATCAGCGGAAAAAGAGTAGAACAGGGATTGAATTCTCTGGAATTGACAGGAAAAGATATTGATGGTATCTTGATTACACATGAACATTCGGATCATATCAAAGGTCTGGGCGTGATCGCAAGGAAACATCAGATACCGGTTTATGCGACAGAAGGAACTGTGGAAGCTTTATCTCACATGAATCTTGGAAAAATGCCGGAAGGGATTTTTCGTGAGATACACGAAGATGAGCCTTTTGAGATTAATGATCTGACAGTGAATCCTTTTACGATCCCTCATGATGCTGCACAGCCCGTAGGATACCGGGTAGAGTGTGGAGAGCATTCTGTGGGGATTGCTACAGACCTTGGAAAATATAATGAGTACATAGTCGGTAATCTGCAGAATCTGGATGCGCTTCTTCTGGAAGCAAATCATGACATCCGTATGCTGCAGGTTGGAAAATATCCCTATTATCTGAAACAGAGAATCCTTGGAGACAGGGGACATCTTTCCAATGAGAATGCAGGCAGGCTTTTATGCAGGCTGCTGCATGACAATATGAAAGGGATTTTCCTTGGACATCTGAGCAGGGAAAATAACTATGAGGAACTGGCATATGAAACCGTCTGTTCAGAAGTAACCTTAGGTGACAACCCTTATAAGTCGCGTGATTTCAGAATTCAGGTGGCACAGAGGGATTGCATATCAGAAGTAATTACAGTGTAGAAAGGACAAAGAACTTATGAAAAAGACAATCATCACAGTAGTAGGAAACGATACCGTAGGAATTATTGCAAAGGTTTGTACTTATCTTGCAGACAATAATGTAAACATTCTTGATATCTCCCAGACCATCGTACAGGGATATTTCAACATGATGATGGTAACAGATGCCAGCAAATGTGAGAAAGACAACGGAGTTCTTGCCAAAGAACTGGAAGCCCTTGGAGATAAGATCGGTGTAGTGATCCGCTGCCAGCATGAAGATATCTTCAATGTAATGCACAGAATCTGAGAAAATCTAAGCAGGTAAGCCACTGAGGGACTTTCCTGTATCAGATTGCCTGAAAAATGCTGAGAGAACATACAAGGGAGAAAAACAAATGATCATATTTTGAAGTAAATGAAACGAATAAAATGATCGAGCAGGAGAATCTGGATGTGCGTACCATTACTATGGGTATCAGTCTTCTGGACTGTATTGACAGTGATCTTGCTGTTTTAAATGAGAAAATCTATAAAAAGATCACAACCTGTGCAAAGGATCTGGTATCTACAGGTGAGGCTATTTCCGGTGAATATGGAATTCCGATCGTAAATAAAAGAATTTCCGTAACTCCGATCGCATTGATTGGCGGAGCTGCATGTAAGACAAAGGAAGATTTTGTAACTATTGCAGAAACTCTGGATAAGGCTGCCAAGGTGGTAGGCGTAAACTTTATCGGCGGTTATTCTGCACTGGTAAGCAAGGGAATGACTCCTGCTGAGAGACTTCTGATCGAATCTATCCCACAGGCTATGGCGAAGACAGAGCGTGTCTGCAGTTCTGTAAATGTTGGATCTACACGTACAGGTATCAATATGGATGCTGTTAAGCTGATGGGTGAGATCGTTCTGGAAACAGCGAAAGCTACCAAAGATCAGGATTCCCTGGGATGTGCGAAGCTGGTTGTATTCTGTAATGCACCGGATGATAACCCGTTTATGGCAGGTGCTTTCCATGGTGTGACAGAAGCAGACACTATCATTAACGTTGGTGTCAGCGGACCTGGCGTTGTTAAGACTGCGCTGGAACAGGTAAGAGGTAAGGATTTTGAAACTCTTTGTGAGATGATCAAGCGTACTGCCTTCAAGGTAACACGTGTTGGTCAGCTGGTAGCACAGGAGGCTTCCAGACGCCTTGGTGTTAAGTTTGGTATCGTGGATCTGTCTCTGGCTCCTACTCCTGCAATTGGTGACAGTGTTGCTGAGATCCTTGAGGAGATTGGTCTGGAGCATGCAGGTGCACCGGGCACAACAGCAGCGCTTGCTCTGTTAAATGACCAGGTTAAGAAGGGTGGAGTTATGGCTTCTACAGCAGTTGGTGGTTTGAGTGGTGCATTTATTCCGGTCAGCGAGGATCAGGGTATGATCGATGCGGTGAATGCAGGGGCACTGACTCTTGAGAAGCTGGAAGCTATGACTTGTGTATGTTCTGTAGGTCTTGATATGATTGCAATTCCCGGAGATACGAAGGCTTCTACGATTGCGGGTATTATTGCGGATGAGTCTGCAATTGGTATGGTGAACCAGAAGACTACGGCGGTTCGTCTGATCCCGGTAATTGGTAAGGGGGTTGGCGAAGTGGTTGAGTTCGGTGGACTGCTTGGTTATGCACCGATCATGCCGGTGAACCAGTTCTCCTGTGATGCGTTTGTGCAGCGTGGCGGAAGGATTCCGGCACCGATCCATAGCTTTAAAAACCTGATAAAAAAGGCCAGAAACTTCGGAAAAGGGGAGTTTCTGGCTCTTTTTATGTTCAAGAGGGACGCGGAGCGGAAAATATTTTTGTCTGGGGTGCGGTTTTCGGAGCCTAAGATATTCTAAGTTTCCATAAATCTGCTAAAAGCATGAGCCGTCTTGTCAAACTCGCTCCGTTGCAAACTTCGCTCAGACAGTGATGCAGCCAGCTCATAACGCAGATTTCTGAAAACTAAGAATATCTAAGACTCCTGCAAATGCACCCCAGACAAAATATTTTCCGCCCCGCTGGTAGC
>ENA-OQBD01001420-OQBD01001420.1-human-gut-metagenome-genome-assembly--contig:-NODE-1420-length-11166-cov-2.814748_pt1 | contig 11166 bp, 9 predicted proteins | sample MGYA00242742_ERZ504543 | MGnify/ENA primary metagenome ERZ504543 (study PRJEB26092, sample SAMD00036239) | human gut metagenome | host: Homo sapiens | study: EMG produced TPA metagenomics assembly of... | reverse complement strand
AAACCGATTATAGTGGACTAATCAGAAGTCTCTTTATAGATATTCAAAATCATGCGGAGTTTGCAAACTGCATTACATGCCTTGCAAACTCCGCACAAAAAAGCCCTTTCTCACGAAATGGCTTTTCTTTGTTCAATTACAGTCAAAAACAAAAAACTGTAAATGGAACACAATTTAAGATGAAAAAAAGGGAAGTCTCACGACTTCCACAATTCTTCTAACCTTAAATCTAAATCTCTATGAAAAAAAGCGTGCTGCAAAGATAAGGCTTTATAACACACGATGTTATTAATAAAGCATATAAAGAGAAAGAAAATATTTAAGATTTATTAAATGAAGAAATAGCTGCAATCTACGGCAATAGGAAACGTTTCGTACCTTATGAATCACAACTTTTCAACAGTTGCGCATAGATTGGGTTCTGCTCCAACAATTGTCGGACTCCGATTATAAACATCTGTTTGCGTGCCCTGGTCAAAGCCACATTCAGTTTACGGTCTATCCGTATTCCGTTCTCCTCTGTCAGATTGGCAAGAAATCTCAGCTGAGACAACCTGTTCACACAGAAAGAGTAAATGATGACATCGCGTTCACTTCCCTGAAAACGCTCCACCGTATCTACCAGAATTTCATTCAAGGCTGGAATTCCCAAAGCTTCTATTTCTTTCTTTATCAAAGCTATCTGACTACGATAAGGGGTTATTACTCCCAAAGTAGAAGCTGCGCTGAAGCATCCCTCGGCAAATGTATACTGCCGATAGACAGCAGCAGCCAGTCCGGCTACGATTTTTGCTTCCGAACGGTTCATCTTTGCCGACTGCATAGGCGATTCGGGAACGGACGGAAGAAAAGCTACCCGCCGGGTCAGCAAAGCGGCAAATTCATCAGCAGAAAGCTGAGGAGACAGTTTAAGAACCCCTGTCTGATGTTCCAATCCTACCGGCTGTAACAACCCGCCATAGAAAGCACGGTTCGGAAAAGCTGCAACTTCTACATTCATACGTCCCTGACGACAAAGCATATCAAGAGAATTGAAAGCTGAAAACCGGGAGTTGAAAGCAGAGATTTGCCGACCGTCAACCGCCTGTTGCCCAATGGCATTCCGATAAAGACGTTCAAAAAGAGAATCTTTCAAGTTATGCAAACCGATGCCCCGCAAACCTTCATCCTGAATTTCCGATTGCTCCGATGACTGGAGTACAACAGCCGGCAATTGTTTATGGTCACCTATCAGGACAAATTTCCCTATAGCATTCCCGCCGGTAACGCCGCGCATGCAAAGCAATCCCAACAGTTGCGGCTCCAATATCTGAGTAGCCTCATCTATCAAGGCCACATCAAAAGTCTTCAAACGGAACAATTCGGTCTTGGCAGACAGTGTAGCAACCGTTCCCACAAAAATTCGGCAACGCGCCATACGCTCCTGCACCTCCCGGCGTGTGGAGCAAGACTCCAACACGTTTTCTATCAAATGCGGACGATACACGCCGTCACAGGAAAGTTCACTGCCGATACGTATGAAGTCGACCTCCGGTGTAATGGCTGTCAACATCTTACATATCTCGTCCACTGCCCGGTTAGTATATGAAAGCAAAAGTATTTCTTTCCCTTCCCTATAAAAAGCCTCTACCATGCTGCGCAGAGCGCGAGAGGTCTTACCGGTTCCCGGCGGACCTACCAGCAAGAAATAGTCTTTAGCAGCTTGCGCCTTCAAAGTAATGCGTACAAAATCATCGGCAGCAGCCGATATAGCTCCGTTAAGGGCAGTATCAAATTCCGGTTTACGTTGATTCAGCAACAAATCCCGACGGTCTTTCGTTGCAGACAAAAAGGCCGACAATCCCCAATACATGCAGCGAAAAGAGGTATCCATATAATCATGTTCTATTGCATAGCGGCTTTCCATTGGCAAGACCCTGACGTTCTGTTGTGCCGCACGGAGTCTGATACGGATATTGCAATCGGAAATTTCCTCGATATTCCCCTTAAACACCATTTTATTGGTAACGTTATCTTCACTGACATTCCGCTCATACAGAACAATGGCATCTCCTTGCCGGAAATTGGGCAAAGTATCAATATCCGTATGTGTACGCTCCAGCAATAAATAAGGTCTATGAATATCCGCCGCACAATTTTGCCGTATCGCCAAATCATATAAAATCTCTCCGTTCTCGCTTTTCTCCTCTAAAGTAACAAGCCATAAAGCAGATGCGCCGGTGCGTCCTTCATACTCCACATCACCGGATTTTGAAGTATAGAGTTCTTTTGTTATAAAATTGTACAACGCATAGAAATACGACTGTTCCAATGGAGACAACGCATGAATCTTCTGTGTCACCGCATCGATGGAAGGATACAGATAACGTTTCCACAATGTATTATCCAATTGCCGCTCATTCAGAGTTCCCGGAGCAATATCGCGCAGACGCTCCGCCGTATATTGCAGACTATTGCGCAACTGGATGCCGTATTCATTCGCTACAATACGGTTCCGGACATCCATTACCCGGCGCAGCATTGCCCACGAAGGACGTGCCGGATAGAGCAACGGATAGCGTGTATAGAGCAAATACGGCTTCACCCGATGATGTTCTTTCCCCATGGCATACTCCAATACCGCCTGATACAGCAGCATCTGTACCCTATTGTTCTCTTTAGGTTCTACCTTACCCCGGATAGCATATTCATCCGCCTTACCCGATTTCATTTCGATGAAAGACGACATGTCACGCTGCATATAATCCAAACGTCCCTGCAAACCTAACGCCTCACATATATAAGACGGTTCCAGCACGGCATCCGTTTTGTCCAGTTCATACCCCGAAGCCCGGAAAGTATCTGTAACAGTTTGCCGGATATTATCAAAATGCCGTTTACAGTCGGCAAAGAATTCACGTTCTTTCTCCCGGTCGCGCAAATCTGCGCAGGCAGCCAGTTCAATGGGATATGAGCGGAACGCTTTCTTCATACATTCCAGATAGTCAGGTTCACTTTCCGCATGAATCCATTCGTCCAAAAAGAGGTTGGCTATATTACCCAACAAAAGAGGACGGGTATTGTCGGGCATCTGCAACCTTGCCAGCATATAGTTTGCCGGATGATGGCCATATTCCCTGAAACATTCTGCCAATGAGCTGATATCAAGCAGATAATCCGGTTCTAAAATAATGAAAGAGGGTGTAAGTACACCTGCCCCATCTACTGCCACATCCAGCAGATTAATCTGGGCATGCCGCCACAACAAACCACAAGTCTCAGCAAATTCATCATTGATTTGAGGCACATTATAACGTACTCGCAACGGTTCGTCCGCCACGCTATCCACAGGCAGTACATACAGATAATCCGTATCGGCATACTGAAAATTGACGCGCATACGCCGTACACGTTCCCTTGCCGGGGGAGCTGCAATGTACGTGGCATCAGCCTGCGGAAAGAGACGATACAGGTCTGCCGGAATATCTTCACCGGTTATACGCTTTACAAAGAAAGATACCGTCTTGGCATCACGCAGCAGTTTTTCGCGTGAAGGCTCTGCCTGGCGATTAAGGACGGCATTAGAGGCAAGCCGGAAAGTATGCAGGCGATTTTGCTCTGCAACGGTCAGTCCCAGCTTGGAAGATACAAAATTGATACGGGCGGCAAGGTCGGTCATTTGCAGAGTGCTATCCGTCATTTGCGTACGGCATAAATGCTCAAGCAGTTCCCGCAATTGACGGTAAGCGGTTCCCAAAGAAGAGTCATCTGCACGACAGACTTCCCGCAGTAAATAAAAATATTCCTCTATTTCAGCATTCATCTCTCTCCGGTCTCTATAATCTCCTCGGTTTCATCCGCTTTCTTGTCCTTAATCATCAGGATACTCATTTCATAAAGAAGATAGAGCGGAACGGCAACGACGGTCAGTGTAAACGGGTCGCCAGTAGGAGTTATGACAGCGGCAACAATAACAATGATAACCACTGCATGGCGACGATACTTCCGCAGGAATGTCTTATGCACCAACCCCAGCAACGAAAGCAACCACGTTACCAACGGAAGTTCAAAAGCAAGTCCCATGCAGAGTACCAGCATCATAAAATTGTCGATGTATGAATTGAGAGAAATCTGGTTCTCTATCGTTGCGCTAAGCTGGTAAGTGGATAGAAAACGTAAGGTCAGCGGATATACCATAAAGTAACCCAGCAACACTCCTACAAAAAACATCACCGTACCCAGACCGAGTGCTTTCCGTACCCCTTTGCGCTCGTTGGGATAGAGTGCGGGACTGACAAACCGCCATATCTCGAAGAATACATATGGCGCAGCCGTCACCACCGACATCCAAAATGCTGTAGATATATGGATGAAAAACGGTGCGGCCAGATTAATATTTATCAATTTTATCTGGAACTCCTGCGTAAAGAATTCGTCATGCAAGTCAAATACTTCACCGATATAACGCAGCAAATCATAAAAGATGAAATCATTATGGCAAGGAGCCAGCACTACATTATCAAACAGATAAGGCATCGCAATGAAATAACCCACAGCCAACACAAACCATACACCCAAAAATGCGGAACAGCACCCGGCGCAGTTCGTCCAAATGATCCCAGAAGGTTAACTCTTTATCTGCCATAAACATAAACAGCGATAGAGTGACAAGGCGGTAAAACAACAAGGTACGGGACGACAACAACCGCTTCATCACCTTATTACTTATTATCTACAGGTTTGTCCACCTCTTCCTTTGCTTTATTGATTTCGTCTTTAGCCTCGTTTACCCCTTCTTTGAAACTCTTTACGCCTTTTCCCAAACCGCGCATCAGTTCAGGAATTTTCTTACCGCCAAACAGCAGCAAGATAACCAATGCGATGATAATCCATTCGGAACCGCTGGGCAAGAAACCTAATAAAAGTAAGTTTGTCATAATCATATCGGATTAAATTTGATTGCAAAGATAAGAAGATTTATGAAGTACGAAGCACGAAATACAAAGTATAAAGTATAAAATATGAAGTATAATCCATACTTTACGCCTTGTCATCTTCTCAATCCTGATAATACACCCTCTTCACACGTGTCGAAACACTTGTAAGCACTTCGTAGGGAATTGTCCCGAGCACATCGGAGAGGACGGTTATAGGAAGATGATCTCCGAAAATCTCAACGCTGTCGCCTTCTTTGCAATCAATGTCAGTAACATCAATCATACAAACATCCATACAGATATTACCCACATAAGGAGCACGCTGTCCGTTCACCAGGCAATAGGCGTGTCCATTGCCCAAGTGACGGTTCAACCCGTCGGCATAGCCGATAGGAATGGCAGCAATACGTGAAGGACGCGTCAAATGTCCCTTGCGGCTATATCCCACCGTATCTTCTTCGGGCACATCACGAATCTGCAGGATGGTAGTCTTTAACGTACTGACGTTATGCATTATAGAATTATCTATCGGACTGATGCCATACAATCCGATTCCCAACCGCACCATATCTAAACTGTGCTCCCGGAAAGCGCTCTATACCGGCCGAATTACAGATATGACGAAGTATCTTATACGGAAACGCCTCCTGCAACTGCATGGAAGCCTTTTCAAAAGTTTCTATCTGTTTACGCGTAAAAGCATCGAACTGCTGAGCGTCGCTTCCTACAAAATGAGAGAATACCGAACGGGGAATAACCGCATTCTGTCCTTTCAGACGTTCTATGAGCCGGGGCATATCTTCCGGAGCAAATCCCAACCGGTGCATGCCGGTATCCAGTTTCACATGAATGGGGAAATTGGTGATACCTTCTTTCTCAGCTTCTTTAATCAGCGCATCCAGCAAATGGAAACTGTAAACTTCCGGTTCCAGTTTATAGTCGAACATCGTCTTGAATGCCGTCATCTCCGGATTCATAATGATAATGCTTGCCGTAATGCCCGCTTTACGTAAATCCGACCCTTCATCGGCAACAGCAACAGCCAGATAATCCACATGATGTTCCTGCAAAGTTCTGGCTATTTCATACGAACCTGCGCCATAGGCGGAAGCCTTCACCATACACACCATTTTGGTTTCAGGTTTTAGTTTGCCGCGATAATGGTTCAGATTAGCGATCATTGCACCGAGATTTACCTCCAATATCGTTTCGTGCACTTTCTTCTCCAAGGCTTCCGTCAACGCATCGAAACCGAACTTACGCGCCCCTTTAATCAGAATTATTTCATTCTCCAGTCGGAGCTCTCCCCGGCCAATGGCTTCAATCAGCATAGCCGTATCCGGATAAAAAGTCTTCTCGATGCTAAACCGTGCGGCACATGAAGATATTTCATTCCCCACACCGATTATGCGCTCTATTCCCCGGCTGTTTACCAACTGTGCCACCTGACGGTAGAGAGTCGGCGTATTCTGTCCCGTCTCCAATATATCCGAAAGGATAAGCGTCCGCTTCAGACCCTTACTCTGCGAGCGACGGTACAGAAAATCAAGCGCTATATCCAACGAACCGAGATCAGAGTTATAACTGTCATTTATCAGCAGGCATCCGTTTTTGCCTTCCTTTACTTCCAAACGCATTGCTACCGGTTCCAGCTTTGCCATGCGTTCCGTTATCTGTTCGGCAGGAAGCATCAGATACAGGCAAGCCGCCAGGCAGTTCAGCGAATTTTCAATAGAAGCATCATCTATAAAAGGCAATGTAAACGTATTATCCATATCCAAATAACGATAGGAAATAACAGTGGAATCTTCCTGTTTCTCCACTTTACTTATATATAACGGACGCTCCATATCTTTCCTGCTCCATGCTATTTCACGGGCGGCAAGCATGGATTTACCCACACAATTGTTGATAAACTCGTCGTCACCATTATAAATCACCACATCGCAATTCTTAAAGAGAGCCAGCTTCTCCATACATTTCTCCTGCAAAGAGAAGAAATTCTCCTGATGTGCGCCTCCTATATTTGTCAGGATACCGATTGTAGGTTTGATAATATTCTGTAAGGCACGCATTTCTCCCGGTTCCGAGATACCGGCCTCCAATATGGCAAGCTCCGTTTGTTCACTCATCTGCCACACGGACAAAGGTACGCCTATCTGGGAATTGTAGCTGCGGGGAGAGCGTGTTATCATCCGTTCGGGACTCAGCAACTGATGCAGCCACTCCTTCACAATGGTTTTTCCGTTGCTGCCTGTAATGCCGATAACAGGAATCTGAAACCGGTCCCGATGTTGCTCTGCCAGTTTCTGCAAGGCTTTCAACGGGTTGGGAACGACCAGTAAGTTGAAAGCCGGCTGCATCGCAGCAGTATCCACAGTTTCCTGCCGTGCGGCGTCTTCAACTTTTGGTTCTCCGATTCCAACCTCATTCAGCCTCTCTTCGCTGACCACAAAATTACGTACGCCGCGCGCATACAAATCACGGATATAACGGGTACCGTCATTCCGCTTTGTAGGCAAGGCAAAAAATCAGTGTTTCTTCGGGAAAACTCAGGGAACGGCTGTCTGTAAGCAACCAGTCGATAGCGGCAGGCCTATCCCCTATCCGCCGCGCGCCGATGATGCGAGCTATATCTTCAATCGTGTATGACATAATTCTCTTTCCTTTTGGAAGTCTAAGTACGGGTATTTTCCGTTAAGTCGGTCTATTTTTAACACAATTTGTCCTAAAAAACGCTTATACTCCTCAGAACCGGGATGAAAGGGCTTGTGTGCCAATGCCTTACGTATATTTTCACTTTCTTCTATGATCTGTAACGTCTCCGACGAAAAACAGGCGGACGAGAAGCGTTCCCACACATACTGCACAGCCACTTCGGAGGGATGCACCATATCTTCAGCGTAGAAGCGGTAATCCCGCAATTCATCCAAAACCAATTCATAGGCGGGAAAATAGAATACATTCTCCGGAAAAGCAGCTTGCAGCCTGTCTACAGCCAACAACAAGACAGACTTACTGAGCTGATTGGCATGCATGCCTTCGCGTACATGGCGGATAGGGCTGACGGTAAATATCACTTTCAATCCGGAGTTGCGCGCCAGCAGCCCCGATAGCAGCGAAACATAGTCCGACACAATTTCATCTACTGTCAGCCGCCTGCGGGTAAACTCCTTCTCGGGCAGCTTATGGCAGTTGCCCACGATACGCCCTGTATTTTTTTGTTCGTACACCCAGGACGTGCCGAAAGTCAGCAGCAAACACGCCGAACGGAAAATCTGTTCATGCGCACCGGCAATCCGTCCGTTGATTCTCTTCAACGTTTCGTCTGCCAACGGTGACGAGAAATCCCCGTGATGCATGGGACTATGCCAGCAATCGCGAAAGAAAAACAGGTCTTCCTTACCATACACTTTCCCAAATACGATTTCACGCAAAGCGGCGGATATGGACAGAGGGTTATAAAGTACGCCGTAAGGATTGACATCGCAGGAAAATTTCGCTTCGGTAAACCTTGCGCCCATATTGGCTGCAAAGCAGGAGCCCAGCAGCAGCAAGTGGTCCGTATGCCGCAAGCAAGGCAGATGGGCGGGAAGTTCGACAGGAGTAATGAAGTTCATACGTAACTTAATTCAATGGGGCTGCAAAGATACAAAGAAATACTGCAAAAACCGGAAAAGCACCTTCTAAAAACCGCAAAGGACATGCTCCGTTGCTTCTTCAGGCAACTATACATATCCGCGTATGCAAGAACACCGTGTCTGACACCCGGGTGTCAGACATACCAAGACCCGGATGTCAGACATGCCAAGACCCGGGTGTCGGACATACCAAGACCCGGGTGTCGGACATATCCCGTACGCCAATCCGGTAAACTCGCTTCGCAAAGGGAAAGCATTTCTGTTAAAAGAGGCGAAAACGTCCGGACAAATTCCCGCAAAAGACAAGCGGCAAAACAAAAAACAGACAAAATGATACAGCCATCCGTTTTCTTTTGCTATTTTTGCATTTTGTAATCTTCAGTACAGTGATGAAAACAGAGTCAACAACATATAACTTGCTAAATTCCATTTCTTATCCGGAGGATTTGCGCAAATTGAGCGTGGAACAACTTCCGGAGATATGTAAGGAATTAAGACAAGACATCATTCAGGAACTTTCTTGCAATCCGGGACACTTTGCTGCGAGTTTGGGTACGGTGGAACTGACCGTTGCGCTGCATTACGTCTACAACACTCCATACGACCGCATTGTATGGGATGTGGGGCATCAGGCTTACGGGCACAAGATGCTCACCGGACGTCGCGAGGCTTTCTGCACCAACCGCAAATTCAAAGGCATACGTCCTTTTCCCACTCCCGTAGAAAGCGATTATGACACCTTTGCCTGCGGACATGCCTCCAATTCTATTTCGGCGGCTTTGGGTATGGCTGTCGCAGCAGCCAAGAAAGGAGAAAAAGACCGCCACGTAGTAGCCGTCATTGGCGACGGCAGCATGAGCGGAGGACTGGCTTTCGAAGGATTGAACAACGCCTCATCCACCACCAACAACCTGCTGATTATCCTCAACGATAACGACATGGCGATAGACCGCAGTGTGGGTGGCATGAAGCAATATCTCTTTAACCTGACAACTTCCAACCGCTACAACCAGCTACGCTTCAAAGCATCCAAAATGCTGTTCAAAATGGGTGTACTGAACGAGGACCGGCGCAAAGCGCTCATCCGCTTCTCCAACAGCCTGAAATCAATGGCAGCCCAACAACAGAACATCTTCGAGGGGATGAACATCCGTTATTTCGGTCCCATAAACGGACACGATGTGAAGAATCTTGCCCGCATCCTACGGGACATCAAGGACTTGAAAGGTCCTAAAATACTTCATCTGCACACCGTAAAAGGCAAAGGCTTCGAACCTGCCGAAAAAGACCCGGGCATCTGGCATGCACCGGGCAGATTCGACCCCGAAACCGGAGAGCGCATCACCACCGACACCAGCAACCTGCCCCCTCTGTACCAAACCGTGTTCGGAGAGACGCTGGTAGAACTGGCAGAGAAAAATCCGAAGATAGTGGGAGTTACTCCTGCCATGCCCACAGGATGCTCCATGAACCTATTGATGAAGTCCATGCCCGACCGTGCATTCGATGTAGGCATTGCCGAAGGGCACGCAGCCACATTCTCCGGCGGCATGGCAAAGGAAGGCATGCAACCTTTCTGCAACATCTACTCGTCTTTCATGCAGCGGGCATACGACAATGTGATACACGACATTGCCCTCCTGAGGCTGCCCGTTGTCCTTTGTCTGGACCGCGCCGGACTGGTAGGAGAGGATGGCCCGACGCATCATGGCGTATACGACCTTGCCTACTTCCGCCCTATCCCGAACCTGACCATATCCTCGCCCATGGACGAACATGAATTACGCCGCCTCATGTACACGGCACAACTGCCGGACAAAGGTCCGTTCGTTATCCGTTATCCCCGCGGACGAGGCGTACTGGTGGACTGGAAGTGTCCGCTCGAAGAAGTCCCCGTGGGCAAAGGGCGCAAACTGAAGGACGGAAAGGATATTGCCGTCATCACCATCGGACCGATAGGAAATACTGCCGCACACGCCATCGAACGGGCAGAAGCGGAAAAAGGGCTCTCCATAGCCCATTACGACCTGCGCTTCCTCAAACCGCTGGACGAGGCATTGCTGCATGAAGCAGGACGTAACTTCAAGCGCATCGTCACCATAGAGGACGGCACACGGAAGGGAGGTATGGGAAGCGCCGTGCTGGAATTCATGGCAGACAACGACTATACCCCGCACGTCGAGCGCATCGGTGTACCCGACGCATTCATAGAACATGGTACGGTACAGGAGCTGCACCGGCTGTGCGGAATGGACGAAGAAGGAATCTATAATATATTAATTAAGAATGAGGAATGATGAATGAAGAATCGGGCTGCATTATGCAAGCCTCCGTACTTCATTCCTGATTCTTTATTCTTCATTTCTTAAAGCATTGTGAAGATAATCATTGCAGGTGCCGGTGCAGTAGGCACACATTTGGCCAAACTATTGTCGCGCGAGAAGCAAGACATCATATTAATAGACGACAACGAAGAAAGGATGAGCACGCTCAGTTCCAACTTCGACCTGATGACCGTTAACGCCTCCCCCACTTCCATAAAAGGATTGAAAGAGGTGGGAGCGGGAGAGGCCGACCTGTTCATTGCCGTTACTCCCGACGAAAGCCGT
>ENA-OQBD01001419-OQBD01001419.1-human-gut-metagenome-genome-assembly--contig:-NODE-1419-length-11166-cov-12.691729_pt1 | contig 11166 bp, 9 predicted proteins | sample MGYA00242742_ERZ504543 | MGnify/ENA primary metagenome ERZ504543 (study PRJEB26092, sample SAMD00036239) | human gut metagenome | host: Homo sapiens | study: EMG produced TPA metagenomics assembly of... | reverse complement strand
TTCACCAGAGAGACAACGACAAACTTCTCGCGACGCTGAAACATCTGCGTGACCTCGGAAACAGCCTGATCGTCGTGGAGCACGACGAGGATACGATGCGCGCCGCTGACTGCGTTGTCGATATCGGTCCGGGAGCCGGTGAGCACGGCGGAGAGCTGGTGGCGATCGGAACGGCGGAAGATCTGATGAAAAATCCGAATTCCATCACCGGAAAATACTTAAGCGGAGAGCTGAAAATTCCGGTTCCGTCTGAGCGCAGAAAGCCGACGGGCTGGCTGAAGGTAGTCGGAGCAAAAGAGCACAATCTGAAAAATATCAACGTGAATTTCCCGCTCGGTGTCATGACCTGCGTGACCGGAGTCTCCGGATCGGGAAAGAGTTCCCTTGTCAATGAAATTCTGTACAAACGGCTGGCAAGAGATCTGAACCGTGCGCGGACGATTCCGGGTGCACACAAAGACATCATCGGTATGGAACAGCTCGATAAGGTCATCGACATCGACCAGTCCCCGATCGGAAGAACACCGCGTTCCAATCCGGCAACGTACACAGGTCTGTTCGATCAGATCCGCGACCTGTTTGCGGCAACGCAGGATGCCAAGGCGCGCGGCTACAAGAAGGGAAGATTCAGTTTTAATGTGAAGGGCGGCCGATGCGAGGCCTGCGGCGGCGACGGTATCCTGAAGATCGAAATGCACTTCCTGCCGGATGTCTATGTGCCGTGTGAGGTCTGCCATGGAAAACGGTACAACCGTGAGACACTGGAAGTCAAATACAAAGGAAAGAGCATCTACGATGTGCTGAATATGACGGTCGAGGAGGCACTGGAATTCTTCAGGCCGGTACCATCGATTTTCCGGAAATTACAGACCCTGTACGATGTCGGCCTTTCCTACATCCGCCTCGGCCAGCCGTCCACCACGCTGTCCGGTGGAGAAGCGCAGCGTATCAAGCTCGCAGCAGAGCTGAGCCGCCGCGGCACGGGAAAAACGATCTACATTCTCGACGAGCCGACGACGGGACTTCATTTTGCGGATGTCCACAAACTGGTGGAGATTCTGCACCGCCTGTCCGAGGGCGGAAATACCGTCGTTGTTATCGAACACAATCTGGATGTCATCAAGACGGCGGACTATATTATTGATATCGGACCGGAGGGCGGAGACGGCGGCGGAACCGTGATTGCGTGCGGAACGCCGGAGGAAGTGGCCAAGAGCCCGGTATCCTACACCGGAAAATATGTCGAAAAATATCTCTAAAAAATCCTTTCCATTTTAAAAGGGATTGTATATAATAAGAAGCGGGTTGGGTTCAGAGCACATTCGATCCTTTTGGGTTTCGGGTGTTTTGAACCCGAACTTATTCTATACAAATTTCAAACAGATTAAAATAAAGAAAAATAAAAGAGAACAGGAAAGGGGATTACTATGGCTGCAACGACCGATATCGGAATTGATCTGGGGACGTCCAGCATCCTGGTCTATGCCAAGGGAAAAGGCATTGTATTAAAGGAGCCGTCCGTAGTTGCGTATGATAAAGATGCAGATAAAGTACGGGCAATTGGAGAAGAAGCGCGTCAGATGATTGGACGGACACCGGGCAATATTATGGCGGTCCGGCCCATGCGGCAGGGCGTGATCACGGACTTTCTGATCACCGAGCGCATGCTGCGCTACTTTATCCAGAAGGCAATGGGAAGAAGAGCATTCCGGAAACCGAGAATCAGCATCTGTGTGCCGTCCGGTGTGACGGAAGTAGAGCGGAAGGCTGTGGAGGAGGCAACGTACCAGGCGGGAGCCCGGGAAGTGCTGATCGTGCCGGAGCCGGTGGCAGCGGCAATCGGATCCGGAATTGACATTACGAAACCATGCGGAAATATGATCGTGGACATCGGTGGAGGCACGACGGATATCGCTGTGATCTCGCTTGCGGGAACCGTTGTTTCCAATTCGGTCAAGATTTCCAGTGAGACATTTGACCAGGATATCATCCGCTATGTACGGAAAACATACAACGTATTTATCGGAGAACAGACCGCAGAGGCAGTGAAAATCCGGATTGGTTCCGCTTATCCGCGGGCCGAGGAGAAAACGATGGAGATCAAGGGAAGAAACGTCATCACCGGACTTCCGGCGACGATTACGGTTTCCTCCGACGAAATCCGAGGTGCCCTTGCCCAGACGACAAACCAGATTGCGGACGCGATCTGTGCCGTGCTGGAAAAAACGCCGCCGGAACTGGCATCCGATGTTTCCGACCGCGGCATTATCCTGACCGGAGGCGGCAGTCTCCTTGCCGGAATGGACGAGCTGATCCAGGAGCGGACCGGCATCAATACCGTGACAGCAGAAAATCCGGCGAGCGTCGTTGCCCTTGGAACCGGCCAGTACCGCGAAGTGATGAATGAATTTGAAAGCCAGTTTTGATAAAAGATGAGTGAAAAAGAAAAAGTAGAAGGCTACGTAGAACACATTATTTTCCGAAATGAGGAGAACGGATATACCGTCCTGAATCTGAGCATGAAGGGGCGCGAGCTGACATGCGTCGGCACGCTTCCGATGATCGGAGAGGGCGAGCTGATCGAGGCTTCCGGAGATTATATTGAACATGCTGCCTATGGAAAGCAGTTCCGCATTGAATCCTATGAGACGAAAGTTCCACAGGATTCTGTTGCATTGGAGCGGTATCTCGGTTCCGGTGCGATCAAAGGAGTCGGTGCGGCGCTGGCGGCAAGAATTGTGCGCCGCTTCGGTGACGATACGCTTCGGATCATCGAGGAAGAGCCGGAGCGCCTCGCGGAGGTAAAGGGAATCAGCGAGCGGAAAGCGCGTGAAATTGCACAGCAGGTGGCAGAAAAAGCCGAAATGCAGAATGCGATGATTTTCCTCTCGGGATATGGCATTGCGCTGAATCTCGGTGCAAAGATTTATCAGCAGTACGGGGACAATGTGTACCGGATTTTAAAGGAAAACCCGTATAAAATGGCGGAAGATATCGCAGGCGTGGGATTTCGGACAGCGGATGAGATTGCCGGAAAAATCGGGATTGCCGTGGACAGCGAATTCCGCATCAAGAGCGGTCTTTCGTATGTGCTGAATCAGGCGACGGCAGAAGGCCATGTCTATCTGCCGGAACCGGTGCTGCTTCGGAGAGGGCAGGAACTTCTCGGCGTAGAACCGGAGCGGATGCAGAAATCTCTGCAGGATATGGCAATCGACAAAAAAGCGGTCATCCGCGAGCTCCCGGCCGAACGGGAAGGGGATGAGCCGCTGCGGATTGTGTACGCCAGCCAGTATTATTATCTGGAACTGAGTACGGCGCGCATGCTGCATGAGCTGAATATTACATGCGAGGAAGACCGTGAGGCAATCGAAAAGCGGATCGGAAAGATCGAGAAAAAATATCAGATCGAGCTGGATGAGATGCAGAAGACGGCAGTCGTTGAGGCGGCATACAGCGGTCTTATGATCCTGACCGGAGGTCCCGGAACCGGAAAAACGACGACCATCAATGCGATGATCCATTATTTTGAGGCAGAAGGCCTCGACATTTTCCTGGCAGCGCCGACCGGAAGAGCGGCGAAACGAATGACAGAGGCAACTGGCTGTGAGGCATGCACGATCCATCGTCTTCTGGAACTGACGGGAAATGTGGATGACTCCTCGGCAAATGTGCATTTTGAGCGGAACGCAGATAATCCGCTCGACGCGGATGTCATCATCATTGATGAGATGTCGATGGTTGATATCCACCTGATGCATGCCCTTCTTTCCGCGATTGTGCCGGGAACAAGGCTGATCCTGGTGGGAGACCAGAACCAGCTTCCAAGTGTCGGCCCGGGCAGTGTCCTCCGGGATCTGATCCGTTCGGAATGCTTTCCGATTGTCTGCCTGACGCACATTTTCCGGCAGGCATCCCAGAGCGATATTGTTGTCAATGCACATAAGATCCATAATGGGGAAGAGGTTATACTGGACAATAAGAGCAAAGATTTCTTCTTTTTGAAACGGTACGATGTCAACGTGATCTGGAAAGTGCTGGTGACGCTGGTGTCCCAGAAACTGCCGCGTTATGTGGATGCCCGCCCGCAGGATATCCAGATTCTGACTCCGATGCGGAAAGGTGCACTCGGCGTGGAAAATCTGAATCAGATTCTGCAGAAATACCTGAACCCGCCCGCACCGGACAAAGCCGAGCGGGAAAATGGAGGTAATATCCTCCGCGAGGGCGACAAGGTCATGCAGATCCGCAACAATTACCAGATGGAGTGGGAAATCCGCGGCATCAACGGAATCGTGGCGGAGCGCGGTATGGGTGTATTCAACGGAGACCTCGGCATGATCCGGAGCATCAACCCGTATACCGAGGTGATCACCGTGGAGTTTGAGGAAGGAAAATTCGCAGACTATACGTTCAAACAGGCGGACGAGCTGGAGCTCGCCTACGCCACAACGATACATAAAGCGCAGGGAAGCGAGTACCCGGCGGTTGTGATTCCGCTGCTCGGCGGCCCGCGCATGCTGATGACGCGGAATCTTCTGTATACGGCCGTGACGAGAGCCAGAAAGTGCGTCACCATCGTCGGAAGTGATGTGACATTCCAGGCAATGATCGGAAATCATATCGAGGCGAACCGGTATACAACGCTCGCCAGAAGAATCCGGGAAATGCAGGAAGAAAACGCATAAACACGTTTTTCCGGGGCATGGATGCGGCTGCATCCGGCAGAGTGGATAAGGGAAAGCGCAGGTTACATGAAAGAAAAAAATAAAACAGGAAACTGGCTTTTAAACGCAGTTTATCCGAGACGATGTCCCATCTGTGACGGACTGCTGTCACGTGAGGAGCTGTATCTATGCCGGAATTGTGTGGAAAAGATCCATCCGATTCTGGGCGCGCGGTGCAAAAAATGCGGGAAACCCGTGGGCAGTGAGGAAGAGTTCTGCCGGGACTGCAGCAGAACGAGGCACAGCTTCGACCGCGGTTTTGCGCCGTACGGTTACCACGGGGAACTTGAGGCTTCCCTGATGCGGTTCAAATATCATGAACGGCAGGAATACGCCGGATTTTATGCTCACGCGGCGTTTTTCTATGTGGGAAAGCAGATCCAGAGAAGAAATCCGGAGGTGCTCGTTCCGGTGCCGCTTCATCCGGCGAGACAGCGGAAGCGCGGCTACAATCAGGCGGAGGTATTTGCAGAAAAGCTGGCAGAAGAAATGGAACTTCCCGTGAATGCCCGCCTGATCCGCCGTGTGAAAAAAACAAAACGCCAGAAAGAGCTTGGTCCCGCCGAGCGGCGGAAAAACCTGGAGGGAGCTTTTGCATTGGCAAAGCCGGGACAGATGAAATACTGCCGGATTCTTCTGGTAGATGACATTTACACAACGGGAAGCACGGTTGATGCCATTGCGTCACTGTTGAAAGTGAATGGAGCAGAACAGGTGGATTTTGTTTGTGCGGCAATTGTAAAATAGTGTGTGAATATTTTGAGAATAGCTTTCCAATATCGGAAACATATGGTAAAATAAACATAATTTAGAACGGGAAGAGGAGACCAAGAGGCATGTTGGACGAAAAAAGGATTCGTCAGATGACAAAACTGGCTTTTTTCGAAAAAAAAGGAAGAAAAAAATTGCCTTACGAATCGGCCGCTATTTTCGGAGTGATTACATCGGAAAAGAGCTTCTGAAAAATTTTTTTCTGGCTTCCATCGGATACATTCTGGTACTTGCGGTTGCAGTCTTATATCATATTGAATGGTTGGTGGACGAGATAGACACAATCGACCTGCAGTTTGCAGCAGGGTGTCTGATCGCGTCCTATCTGTGTTTTCTGGCAGTCTATTCCATTGCCGTGTATGTGATCAGCACGATCCGTTACCAGGGAGCACAGAAAAAGCTGAAATGGTATGGAAAAGAGCTGGATGACCTGCAGAACATGTATGAGGAACAGGAAAAAAGCGGGAAGAAATCCGGGCGCAGGAGGAAGGAAACATGACAGTATTGATCGAACTGAAAGAAAAATTAAAAGAGTTTTACGGCTCCTGCAGCGGAATCGTACTTCCGATTGTGAAATTTCTGCTCGCTCTTGCTGTATTTCGTGGTATTAATTCCAATCTCGGCTATCTGAAGATGCTGAACAGCATGTATGTGGTATTGATTCTGTCGCTGATCTGCGCCATCCTGCCATTGAATGGAATGGTTTTCCTTGCAATGCTGGTGATCATCGGCCACTGCTTTGCACTTCACATGGTAATCGCGGGTCTTGCGGCGCTGGTTCTGCTGGTGCTCTGGTTTCTATATCTTCGTTTTGTGCCGAAGGATGCTCCGGCACTCCTTTTGACACCGCTCGCATTCTGGCTTCACGTGCCATCTGCCGTTCCGGTTGCCTATGGTCTTGCCGGCACGCCGCTCTCTGCATTTTCAGCAGCCTGCGGTGTCGTTGTCTACTATATGTGCGACATGATTCACGGAAAAATGGAGCCGCTGCTTCATGCGGCGGAAGCACCGGAGATCACGGCAGTCGTACAGGAATTTTTCAACGGCCTCTTCCGCAATGAGGAAATGCTGCTGGTTCTGATCGCCTGCGCACTGACCGTACTTCTTGTCAATGCAATCCGCCACAGCAGTGCGGATTATGCATGGCAGATTTCCATTGTGGCAGGTTCGGTTGCCTATGCGGTTATTATGATTGCCGGAAGCCTGGCACTGGATGTACAGATTGCACTCCCGATGGTTCTGATCGGGGCGGCGGCCGGCTGTCTGGTTGGATTTGTTCTGGAGTTTTTCCTGTTCGGTGCAGACTACACCCGGACAGAATACCTGGAATATGATGACGACGATTATTATTACTACGTAAAAGCCGTTCCAAAATTCAATGTGACAAAGGCACAGCGCCGTGTGACTTATATTCGGAATGAAAAGAAAAAAGAACCGGATCTGACAGACGAGGAACTCGATGCTCTGGCAAATCTTGGACATACAGAAGAATCCGGGAACAGCAGGGATCTTGATGAGATCGAGGAAAAAGAAGAAATAGAAGAAATAAACGAAACAGAAGAAATTCAGGAAGAAGAAATTCCGCCGCTGGACGAGGGCGATTATCAGGATGTGGATTATAAGAGCATGCTGGAGGACACCTTAAAGGATCTTTAAAAGAATTTTGAAAATCAGAAGAAAACCGGCCGGGGGAAAAAGAAAGGAAGTGACAGTGTGCGTGGCGTGTGGAACTGGATTGTCACAAGAACGGCAGACTACGGGCTGCCAAAACAAATTGAACTGATTGATATTGTGCAGATTCTGCTCATTGCATTTTTCGTCTATCACCTGATCCGCTGGCTGCAGAATACAAAGGCCTATACGCTGATGAAAGGTATTTTTCTGATTGGTGTCTTTGTCATCATTGCAAACGTGCTGAAAATGCAGACGATTCTGTGGCTGTTCGGAAACATCGGCGGGGCGGCGATCACAGCGGTTGTAATTATCTTTCAGCCGGAGCTTCGAAGAGTGGTCGAGCAGATTGGAGAAAAGAATCCGCTGTCTGCCATTTCTTTTGCGAGCGGCCAGGAGGAAAATGAACGGTTCAGTGACAAAACCATCAATGAACTGGTAAGGGCCAGTTTTGAAATGGGAGAAGTAAAGACCGGAGCGCTGATCGTCATCGAAAAGACCATCACCCTGGAGGAATATGAAAAGACCGGAATCCCGATTGACGGCGTTCTGACCAGCCAGCTGCTGATCAATATTTTCGAACACAATACGCCGCTGCACGACGGAGCCGTGATTGTACGGAACAACCGTGTCACGGCAGCAACATGTTACCTGCCGCTGTCCGACAACATGGATCTGAACAAGAATCTTGGAACACGCCACCGTGCAGGTGTCGGCATCAGTGAGGTGACGGATTCCTTTACGATTATTGTCTCCGAGGAAACCGGAAATGTGTCGTATGCTTCCGGCGGAGAACTCCACACGGCAGTAACACCGAGCGACCTTCGGGACCAGCTTCACAAAATCCAGAAGCTCGCGAAAAAACCGGAAGAGAAGAAAGGATGGCATATCCGCGGAATGCGTCAGAAAGTGGAGGGAGAGAAGAAATGAAAAAGAAAATTCTGAAAAAGCTTCTGAACAATCTCCCTTTGAAAATTCTTTCTATCCTGATTGCCATTGTAATCTGGTACGTTGTGGTCAGTGTGAATGACCCGATTGTGAAAGAGCGCTTTGATGTCCCCGTGCAGGTGACCAATGAAGCCTACATCGCAGCCGGAAAGAAAACATACCAGATTGAGGAGGAATACCAGACGGTCACAGTTACTGTCACGGATAACAACTCGGTTGTCAGCCGGCTGAAAGCATCGGATATCACCGTCACGGCCGATCTGACCCAGATTGTGACGATGGATACAAACCCGGTTTATGTGCCGATTAAGGCAACGTGCTCCATGGTAAAACAGGAAAAACTGAGCACAGTGACAGCAACGATCCCTGTGGAAATCGAGGATGTGGACAGCGAAAAATTCCCGATCACAATTGACGCAGGAAATACGAAACCGGCAAAAGATTACGAAGTGGGAACGATGACTTCCGATCCGGAGAGCATCACCATTTCCGGCCCGACGTCCCTGATCAATAAGATCAGCAGTGTGGTGGCAAAAGTAGATGTAACCAATATGCGGAACTCCGGAACCGTCACGGCGGATCTGATGATTATTGATAAAAACCAGGATGAGATGTCGGAATCCCAGATGGAATTTTTGAATTTCGACAGCGGCTCCCCGCAGGTGGATGTGGATATTGAACTGTGGCGCCGTGTATCCGGTATTAAGCTGAGTGCACTGTACAGCGGAACTCCGGCAGACGGCTATCAGATTAAAAATATCTATACCACACCGGAGGAAATCACCGTTGCCGGATCCGAGGAGGCACTTGCAAAGCTGGCGGATGAAGGCAATACGATTGAAATTCCGGAAGACTATACCTCCGTTGCAGGACAACGCTCCGATGTGGAGACGACGGTTGACTTAAGCGATGTTCTCGCCGATGTGACAGATCTGAAAGTATCCTCCAGTTCGTCTGCATCCGTTACCGTTCACGTAACGGTTATGCCGAATGAGAGCAGGGAATTTGAACTTGATGTCGATCAGATCGAGACGAGCAATCTTCAGTCCACTTATACCGTTCTGTATGATCAGACACAGCTTGCAATCCGCATTAAAGCATCGGACAAAAATCTGGCCAAATTAGATACTTCCCAGATCAACGCATCCGTAGATCTGAATGGAATGGGTGTCGGGGATTACGAGGTACCGGTAAAAATCACACTGCCGGATGGCTATGAGCTCGTAGACAGTGTCAAGACAACGATTCATATCAAAGAAAAAGCAGTAGCAAATAAAACGACAGGAACAAATTAGGAGGGAAACCAATGGTAAGCGGAAAAGTGACCGTGAAAAATCCAACCGGCCTTCATCTTCGCCCGGCCGGAACCCTGTGCAAACAGGCAATGCAATTTAAATCATCTATTACATTCCACTACGGAGATGGAAATACAGCAAATGCAAAGAGCGTCTTAAGCGTCCTTGGCGCATGCGTCAAATGCGGAGACGAAATTGAGCTGTTCTGCGAGGGAGAGGACGAGGAGGAAGCTCTGCAGTTCCTTGTCAATTCCATCCGGACGGGACTTGGGGAAGAACTGTAAGGAGAAAGAACAATGAAGAAATATGATTATGTTCTGGTTGGCGCCGGTCTGTATTCCGGAGTGATTGCTTATCTTGCCGGTCAGGCAGGGAAAAGCTGTCTTGTACTGGAACGAAGAGATCATACAGGCGGAAATATTTACTGTGAAGAAATCGAGGGAATTCATGTACACAAGTATGGAGCGCATATTTTCCATACTTCGAATAAAGAGGTGTGGCAGTTTGTCAATTCGCTGGCAGAATTCAACCGTTATACAAACTCGCCGATTGCCAACTACAAAGGCGAAATTTATAATATGCCGTTCAATATGAATACCTTCAGTAAAATGTGGGGAATCCGCACACCGGAAGAGGCGAAAACAATCATCGAAGAGCAGAGAAAAGCTGTTCCGGGAGAGCCGAAAAATCTGGAAGAGCAGGCGATCAAACTGGTTGGAAAAGATATTTATGAAAAGCTGGTCAAGGGTTATACAGAGAAGCAGTGGGGAAGACGCGCCACAGAGCTTCCAAGCTTTATTATCCGCAGGCTTCCGGTGCGCTATGTCTATGACAATAATTACTTTAATGACAAGTATCAGGGAATCCCTGTCGGCGGTTATACGAAGATCATCGAGCGCATGCTGGAAGGAACTGAGGTGAGGCTTATGACAGATTTCTTTGCGGACCGGGAAATCCTTGCGAAAGAGGCGGAAAACATCGTATTTACCGGCATGATCGACGCTTACTATGATTACTGCTTTGGAGAACTGGAATACCGGAGCCTCCGGTTTGAGACGGAGGTCCTGGATATGGAGAACTACCAGGGAAATGCGGTGGTCAACTATACAGAATATGAGGTGCCTTATACGAGAATCATCGAACATAAGCATTTTGAATATGGATGCCAGGGCGGATACGGCGGCGATGGATCGGGAGTTTCCGACAAGACTGTGATCACCCGGGAGTACCCGGCTGCCTGGAGCAGAGGAGAAGAACCCTATTATCCCATGAACGATGAGAAGAATAACGCACTGTATGCAAGGTACCGCGAGCTGGCGGACCAGGAAGAGCATGTGATCTTTGGCGGACGTCTGGGAATGTATCGATATTATGACATGCATCAGGTGGTAAAAGAAGCGCTGGAATGTGTAAGAAGAAGCCTTTCATAAAAATAGAAATAATGGAAAAGCCGCAGGGTTCCAAATAACGAACCTGCGGCTGTCTTTTTATTTATGATTCTGGTTTTGATATTCCAGAGCGGCTTCGATAAACCCGCGGAACAGAGGGTGCGGCGATTTGGCCTGGATTTCAGTTCCGGATGAGCCTGGGTGGCAAGGAACCAGGGATGCTCCGGAAGCTCGACCATCTCTACGATCCTTCCGTCAGGGGACAGCCCGGAAAGTTTCATGCCGTGTTCTGTTAAGGCATCCCGGTAGTCATTGTTGACTTCGTAGCGGTGACGGTGACGTTCGCTGATCTGATCTGTCCCGTAT
>ENA-OQBD01001413-OQBD01001413.1-human-gut-metagenome-genome-assembly--contig:-NODE-1413-length-11179-cov-2.674358_pt1 | contig 11179 bp, 9 predicted proteins | sample MGYA00242742_ERZ504543 | MGnify/ENA primary metagenome ERZ504543 (study PRJEB26092, sample SAMD00036239) | human gut metagenome | host: Homo sapiens | study: EMG produced TPA metagenomics assembly of... | reverse complement strand
GCCTAACACTTTCCACAAAAAAGTATCCCTATATTCCCGGTTCCTGATATAACATAAAGCCGCCCCGATAGCCGTGCGATACTCGGCATACTCCGGTATCTTGAAATGGACATCGCACATCTCCTCCAGACGGGGGAAAAATATCCGGGCATTGCGGCAAGCGAGTCAGGTTACCGATCAACACGATATTCTTGATATCGCCATTTAACGAGGCGAAAACAGCTCCTTGCCCGATAGTCTGCAAGACCATATGAACGATACCGAGAGCGATATCCTCAACCTTAGCGTTCGCATCCGCTTTTCCAAAAATAGAGGCTGTCACGTCTAGCGGCAGGCCGGGTAGCGGATGCGGCGTAATATCCCGGATATGCAAGTCGATATCATTCAGGGAACCATGCTCAGCCAAAGACGCTATTTGGTGAAAGTCATGCGTTTTCAATAATAGCTTAGACAAGCCGAGGATGGTTCCGCCACCGATACCCAATCCCCCGATATGCTCGACCGTGGAGCCTTGTACCTTGACAAAAGAGGTACCCGTTCCCATGCTGACCACCAACAGGCTATCCAGTCCCGTATTATACTGCGCCCCTAGCCCATTTGCGAGGAACTCATCCGTCTTCGCGGTTGGTAAGCCATATAAAGGTTGATCGATATAGGCGCTACCTACACCCGTCAAGATCACTTTCTCTATATTCGAGAGTGAGATGTTATTATCATAAATATATTTACCGAAGGCCCCGAATAAAGAGGTTACCGGATCGGTAGCTTTCACGAACATCGGGTTCTTGATCTTCTTATCCTCCACACCGACGATCTTGGTCGTGCTACCTCCCACGTCTATACCTATAACGATTCCCATGATTCTTTCCCTTTTTAATTGAATAATCGCTACAAAAGTACATAAACCCGTATACAATACTAAAAAGGCCGGACAAAATCAATTGTCCAGCCTCTCTTTATTAAAAACCGCAAGGTTTAAACGCTATTTATTCGCCTAACAAGATTTCTAGGATCTGGCAAGCTGCCTTCGATACGGAAGTACCCGGGCCAAAGATAGCGGCAACGCCAGCCTTATACAAGAAGTCATAGTCTTGAGCCGGGATTACACCACCAGCGATAACGATGATATCCTCACGACCTAATTTCTTCAACTCCTCGATAACCTGCGGAACCAACGTCTTATGACCAGCGGCCAAAGAAGAAACGCCCATTACGTGAACATCGTTCTCTACAGCTTGACGGGCAGCCTCGGCCGGAGTCTGGAACAACGGTCCCATATCTACGTCGAACCCACAGTCAGCATAACCGGTAGCAACAACCTTAGCGCCACGGTCATGTCCGTCCTGACCCATCTTAGCGATCATGATACGAGGCTGACGGCCCTCTTTCTTAGCGAATTGCTCGCAAAGCTCGCAAGCTTTCTGGAAGTCTGCGTCTTTCTTAGTTTCTGATGAATACACGCCTGAAATAGTTCTAATGATTGCTTTATAACGACCTACAACCACCTCGCAAGCATCGGAGATCTCTCCCAATGACGCACGCAAGCCGGCAGCCTTAACAGCCAACTCTAATAAATTGCCCTTCTTCGTCTTCACGCACTCCGTGATATCAGCCAAAGCTTTTTGAACAGCGGCTTCGTCACGGTTAGCACGCAACTCCTTCAAAGCGGCGATCTGCTCGTTACGTACGGCTGTATTATCAATCTCAAGGATATCGATCGGATCTTCCTTCGGCAAACGATATTTGTTAACACCAACGATGGTCTGAACACCAGAGTCGATACGAGCCTGTGTACGAGCGGCCGCTTCCTCAATACGCATCTTAGGAAGACCTGTCTCGATGGCTTTCGCCATACCACCCATGCTCTCGATCTCTTGGATCAACGCCCAACCTTTATGTACCAATTCATTCGTCAAAGACTCTACATAGTAAGAACCAGCCCACGGGTCGATTTCCTTACAGATCTTAGTCTCTTCCTGAATGTAAATCTGTGTATTACGAGCGATACGAGCGGAGAAATCGGTCGGCAAAGCGATCGCCTCATCCAATGCGTTCGTATGCAAAGATTGTGTATGTCCTAATGTAGCGGCCATAGCCTCGATACAAGTACGTCCTACGTTATTGAACGGATCTTGCTCGGTCAATGACCAACCGGAAGTCTGGCTATGTGTACGCAATGCCAATGATTTCGGGTTCTTAGCGCCGAAGCTCTTCACGATCTTCGCCCACAACATACGAGCCGCACGCATCTTGGCGATCTCCATGAAGTGATTTACACCGATAGCCCAGAAGAATGACAAACGGGGAGCGAACGCATCCACATCGATACCGGCGTTGATACCGGCACGAAGATATTCCATACCGTCGCACAACGTATAAGCCATCTCGATATCAGCCGTAGCACCAGCCTCCTGCATATGATAACCGGAGATAGAGATAGAGTTGAACTTCGGCATCTTCTGAGAGGTATACTCGAAGATATCAGCGATAATCTTCATGGAGAACTCAGGCGGGTAAATATAGGTATTACGTACCATGAACTCTTTCAATATATCGTTCTGGATCGTACCGGCCATTTCCTCCAACTTAGCACCTTGCTCCAAACCTGCGTTGATATAGAATGCCAATACCGGAAGCACACCACCATTCATGGTCATGGAAACAGACATCTTGTTCAAAGGAATACCATCGAACAACACTTTCATGTTCTCCAAGGAACAGATAGATACACCCGCTTTACCTACATCACCAACCACACGTTCGTTGTCGGCATCGTAACCACGGTGAGTCGGAAGGTCGAACGCAACGGACAAACCTTTCTGACCGGAAGCCAAGTTACGGCGATAGAAAGCGTTAGACTCCTCAGCGGTAGAGAAACCCGCGTACTGACGGATTGTCCAAGGACGCATAGCGTACATACCGCTGTACGGGCCACGTAGATAAGGAGGCAGACCGGAAGCATAGTTCAAGTGCTCCATACCCTCCAAGTCTTCTTTTGTATATACAGGTTTCACCTCGATATGCTCGGGTGTTTTCCAATTGGGCTCGATACCATTGGCTTTTGCCCATTCGGCAGCGTTTGTAGCTGCGAATCCGGCATTCTTTATATCTATGTTTTTAAAATTTGGTCTCATAATTGTTTATACTTAAGCGATTCCTAATTTAGCGTTGAATGCTTTCAATGTCTCAAGCACATTGCTCTTTACATTTACGAACTGGTCGATACCTTGAGCCTTCAAGTCGTCCGCGCAAGCAGGAGCTCCGGCTACAACGAATTCGGCACGTCCGGCCAAAGCCTTGTAAGCAGCAGGAGCGAATTCAGCATACTCGTCATCACTAGAGCAAAGAACCACTATCTCAGCACCCGCCTTGACTGCAGCCTCAACACCAGCCTCAACCGTATCAAAGCCTAAGTTATCAATTATCTTATATCCGGCACAAGCGAAGAAGTTAGCGGAGAACTGTGAACGAGCCAAACGCATCGCCAAGTTACCGATCGTCAACATGAATACCTTCGGAGTCTTGCCACTCTTCTCTGTCGCCATACGCAAAGCCTCGAATTCGGAAGCGCCGCGAGAGAAATCAAGAGCCGGGATCGTTGCCTCGCCGCAATGACCACCGCCACAACAGCAAGAACCTTTTTCCTGAATCTTATCGGCAGCTACTTCCGTGAAGTTAGGATACTGGTTAGAACCCAACAGTATCTCACGACGGGTAGCAACCGCTTTCTTACGAGCTACATTCGAAGCGTTAACGGCATTTTGGATCTCACCTGCGTTCACGGCAACGGAGAATCCTCCTTTTTCCTCAACCTCCAAGAACAACTTCCAAGCGACATCGGCCAAGGAATTCGTCAATACCTCTACATAATAAGAACCAGCAGACGGGTCAACGACCTTATCCAAGTGGCACTCTTCCTTCAATAATAATTGTTGGTTACGTGCGATACGCTCGGAGAAATCGTCCGGAGTCTGGTAAATCTTATCAAACGGGCGAACCGTGATAGAGTCTACGCCAGCAAGAGCGGCAGACATAGCCTCAGTTTGAGAACGAAGCAAGTTTACGTGAGCATCGTAAACCGTCATGTTCCACTCTGAAGTCTGTGCGTGAGCAACCATCTTGCAAGCGCATTCGCAGGCCGGCTTATAAGCGGCTACGATCTCGGCCCACAACCAACGAGCCGCACGGAACTTAGCGATTTCCATGAAGTAGTTAGAGCTGATACCAAAATTGAATTTGATTTTCTTGGCAACCTCGTCAGCGGTGAAACCAGCCTCGGTTAGTTTTGCCATCAATTCGTTACCCCAAGCCAAGGCGTAACCTAATTCCTGAGAAATGTAAGCGCCAGCATTGTTGAAAAGGAACGCATTTACAGCCAATACACGGTAGTTAGGCAAAGCCTGTCCAGCTTTGAGCACAGCTGCGGCACCTTCTACCCACTCACTGTTTTCTTTACCTTTTACTAAAGGTTTCTTGAAAGCGTCATAGTTTACAGAACCGTAGCACTTCTCTGCGTCGACACCCTTGCCTTTGAAGTAGTCAGCCAAGATACCGATCAACTTCTCCGCTTTGCAGTTGCAAATGTTGAAGTTCAATTCTACGGAAGCCGGACAAATACCCTCTAATAAAGTAGTTATGTTCTCCTCGTTCACCTCATCACCTTTGATGATGAACCCAAGAGAAGTAACACCTTTCGTCAAAAGGTCTAGTGCTTTCTCGTTAGCACCCTTGAAGCAGCAAACTTCAATGTTCTGGCGTACCTTCCAAATCGTTGTCTTTCTTCGTTCCACGAACATAAGGGAATTCACCGGGAAGAGACTCTGTAGTCTTTAAACCCTCGATGTCTTCTGCACGATAGAAAGGATTTACATTAAATCCTTCGCCTGTCTTCCAAACAAGCTTTTTCTCAAACGGTACCCCTTTCAGGTCGGCCGTTATCTTCGCCATCCACTCTTCAGTAGACACAGGAGCGAATTCTGAGAAAAGTTTTTCTTTAAGTTCTGCCATAATATTAGTTGTTTATTAAACTGGTATTAGTAATGTTCAATACTATTTTGTTCAATTACAGATGGCAAAGGTAGAATAAATAAACAGTACCGACAATGAAAAAACAATGAAATCGCAACTACTTTTAACGCCTTTTAGTGGTATTCTCCCCGTTTTCTTGGCATTTTGATAAAAAACACACTTTTTCTTCAAAAAAACTCAGTCCAACTATTGCAGAATTAAAAAATATATCTACCTTTGCATCGTCAAACAAAAACAATGACATCTAAATGGTGGATTCGTCTAACGGTTAGGACACATGCCTCTCACGCATGTAATACGAGTTCGATTCTCGTATCCACTACAAAAGCTCTCAACCTATTGGTTGGGAGTTTTTTTTTATATACCTTCGCTACCCGATAGTATCCTAAGTCTTTTATTATACACTAAATTATATCATGAAAAGTAAAAAAGACCGTCTTTCTGACCGGAGCCACCGGGACGATGGGGCATGCCGGATTGGTCGAGTTGTCCAAGCGGCTAGATCGTTTTAATATAACACTTTTGGCTCGTCCAAGCAAAATCAATAAAGAGAAATTAGCCGCATATGAGGCCATGGCAGGGATCCGTATCGTTTGGGGAGACTTGACAAATTATCAAGATGTCTTAAATGGAGTAATGGGGGCGGACTACGTATTGCATGTAGGTGGAATGGTTTCCCCGGCAGCGGATTATTTCCCTAAAAAAACCTTGAAAGTAAACACGACCGCCGCCCAATATATCGTGGATGCCGTAAAAGCACAACCGAACTCAGACCGGATCAAGGTAGTCTATATCGGCTCCGTGGCGCAAACCGGCCACCGTAACGCACCTGTTCATTGGGGACGTACGGGAGATCCGATCAATATAAGTGTCTATGATCATTATGCCATCTCAAAGACAATAGCCGAACGTATTTTCGTGGAGTCGGGTATTAAACATTGGGCGTGCCTTCGCCAAACCGGTATCTTATGCCCCGAATTATTATTCAAGGGTTCGGACCCAATCACATTCCACGTACCGCTAGACGGCGTGCTGGAATGGGCTACCGCCGAGGATTCCGGTCGCTTACTAGCGAATGTATGCGAGGAGGAGGTGCCGGATGAGTTTTGGAACCGTTTCTATAATATTAGTAGCGGCCCGTCTTTCCGCCTGACGAATTATGAGTTTGAGTGTAAATTGTTAAAAGCGATTGGTTGTCCCGCCCCAGAGAAAATATTCGAACCGAACTGGTTCGCTATCCGTAATTTCCACGGACAATGGTATACCGATTCAGATCTATTGGAAGGATATCTGCATTTCCGCAGTAACCAAACTTGCGACGATTATTTTAAATGGATGGCCAGCCAAGTCCCTTGGTATTTCCACCTAGCAAAGATCGTCCCTCCTATCTTCATAAAACTGGGTATGGGAGCCATCGCTAAAAAGCCGGGACTGGGAACCCGTAACTGGATCAAGAACAGACACCAAGATCGTATATCCGCCTATTTTGGCTCGTATGAGGATTGGCAAGCAATCCCGGGTTGGGATAAGATCCGGACAAAACGCCCCTCCGAAACACCCGTCTTTCTGGATCATGGTTATGATGAAAGTAAGCCGAAGTCGGAATGGGATATCGAGGATATGCGTAAAGCCGCAGAATTCAGGGGAGGAAAATGCTTGTCCCCGGCCATGACAAAAGGGAGACTTATCGACCCCACTCGATTGGGAATGCCAATTCGGTCACCGTTTTAAGGCCTCTCCCACATTAGTATTATTAGGAGGCCATTGGTGCCCGGAATGTTTACCGCTCCCTTGGAATTACGACGAGATCGCTAAAGGAAATCCGTTCTTCGCCCAAGTATGGTATCCATTCCACGATAAAAAGGAACACAATGTATACGATGAATCCATATTCGCTGACTTCAAGGAATAAAATTCAACGCATCAAGAGATTTTTGTTTTTTAGATTATTTATCTCAACGCAACATACTTTTACCGGATATTATCTGTTATAACAATATAAGCACTATATACCATAAACATAAAAACAGATTTTATCATGACAAAAGGATCGATCGGATTAAATGCAGGAGCTATCTGGAATTTGCTTTCAGATGGCCAACATTGGAGTTTTGAGGCGTTGAGAGCAAAATCCGCTCTAACAGATGCGGATCTATGGTCCGCTATCGGTTGGCTCGCTAGAGAAAATAAGATTGAAATTGATAACACCAGCAGCCACCCTATCTTCTGTCCGGGTACCAACTTTTATTTTTAAATGACATTTATGATATTTCATTGCGAAGGATTTCACTTTCTTCGCAATGAAATCTTCAAAAAAGTACTTACTTTGTAACCCTAACGAATAAAAACAATACGATTATGAATCCTACTTTCGGAGCTTCCATCCTTTCTTGGATACCACCTATGTGGACACCAGAAGGCGGTCTTTTCGCCATCCAGCAAGCATCTGCCGCCGGTTTTGATTTACTGGAAATCTTATTGCCTCCTTCCATGGAGTTCGACGCTCCAACCGTAAAGCGACAATTGAAACAACACGGATTGAAGGCGACTTGTTCTCTCAACCTTCCCCAAGAAGCGCATATTCCTTTTTATCCCAAGGAAGCGACTCGCCTGATCAAGGCGGCGCTGGATAAAGCGAGCGAACTGGAGGTTGATTACTTGGGAGGGGTCTTACATTCCGGCATCGGGGTCTTCTCCGGCAAACAGCGAACACGGGAAGAAGAGAATACGCTTTGTGAGGTATGGGCGGAGGTTGCCGAATACGCCGGCCGATCCGGAATCACGATCGGTATAGAGCCGATCAATCGCTATGAAAGCTATATGTGTACCTCCGCGGAGGAAGTCTTGCGCTTTATCAAACGCGTAGACGCTCCGAATTTATCTTTGCATCTGGATACTTTCCATATGAATATAGAAGAGACTAGTTTCTATGAACCGGTTATCGCCGCAGGCAGCCGACTTCGCCATATTCACATGACTGAAAGCAACCGGGGAATGCTGGGTGAAGGAAACGTACGCTGGGATGATTTGTTTCGGGGACTACAGGAATCGATTCAATGGAAACTTAGTTCTGGAGAATTTCTCCAATTCCGTTCCCGGCATGGCGGAAGCCGTATCTCTTTGGCGTCCATCTAAATACAACGCAGATGAGCTAGCTAAAGGCAGTCTCGCTTTCATGCGTAAGATGACATGCGAACTCAATAAGGCATCAATTACTGCAACCGGCTTTACAGTAGTACTGCAAGGCCCGTGCAGTAAATCTCCATTTAGAAAGTAGCGCGAAGTCCTATCATTTAAATAACCGCTGAACGACAGCGCTATCTCCATCATTCGGGGCGGGCTGTATATTCAATAAGCGTGCGATCATCAAATAGAGGTTCACGTTCGCCATTTGCGGAACCTCTACGTGTTTCTTGAACGAGGGACCTGCCGCATAGAATATAGCCTCCATCTCCGGTGTAAAATTATCGTAACCATGTGTCGCCGCATAACGGGGAGATGATTTCTCGCGGAATTGCACATACGTTCCAATATGTGGAGAAACAACCAGATCACTAACTCGAGGATTCTTTCCGTAAACCAATTTCTCAGGGATCTCGTTTTTCTTCCATACGGTTATATTCGGCACTTTCTGTAAAATCGCATAGGCAGTATCCACATAGGTTTTCTTCGGATATAATAATGTAGGAACGCCATCAAAGACATAATCGAAACTATCCCGGGGTAGATAATCATTCAAGTTCACATATCTCTCGGGATAATAGGTGGCCATTCCATGATCCGAGAGAACGATAAAATCGATCTTATCGAAAATATCCAGCTTACGGGCTTCCGTGAAGAAATGATTCAAGACTTTATCCAAGTTCTCTACCACATCCAAGGTTGCCGAGGAATCCGGGGTAGCGGAATGACCTATCGCATCCGGCTCTTCCATATACCACATAATCAAATGAGGACGTATATCTTCCGGCAACTTCAGCCAAGAGATCACGGAATCAGCACGATCTGAAAAAGAAACCGATTTATCAAACGGCTTCCATATTGAAGGCTGGCCACTCGCCAAAGGCACCTCGCTACCAACCCAATAGAAGGAAGCGGTACGAACCCCTTGGCGTTCCGCCGTATTCCAAATAGGTTCTCCACCATAAAATCGCGGATCCAGGTTTCCCATCCGGTATGAACTATCAAGCTCCACGTCATAAAAGAAATTATTTACCAAACCATGGTGATCCGGATGCAATCCGGTAGCCATGCTATAATGATTCGGGAAAGTCACGCTGGGATAACATGGGCGAAACGTGGAGCGAACCCCTACATTCGCCAAAGAATCCAACGTCGGAGTATGAGCACGTGAGGGATAATCAGAGCGGAAACCGTCCATTGATAAAACTACGACATAACGATCCGATCGATTTTTTCGTTTGGCAACCGGTAAAAGCCAATGAACAAATACAAAAGAAACTAACGAGTAAGAACTCAATACGATTATTCCACATATCATTAAATTAAAAAAGAGGTCCACAAAGATAGTGAACCTCTTCTAATTATTAAATTTTATCTAATGAAAGATTTTTCTTTTAGAAGATATACTTGATACCGAATTGCATCTGCCAACGAGACACATCGTTCAAATTATCCTTGAAGGTCTCATCCAAATCTTTCGCCATCGTATACTTCAACGTATAGTTGTTCGCCGCACTCGGGCCTTGTCCTTTCGGGATCGTCAAGAACTGATATTGCTGATTACCCAAAACGGTTGTTTGTACCACACCCCAGTTACGATTCAACAAATTCAAGAAGTTGGCGATATTGAAACTAAAGCGCAAGGTATGTGAGCGACCATTCTTCTGGTAAATCTTTATATCATGAGAAACGCTCAAATCCAATTGATTCGCAAATGGAGCGACAGCACCGTTACGTTCGGCATACTCACCTCTATGTTTGCTCAAATAAGGATCTTGCTCGATAAAGGCATTCATCGCTTTCCATGCATCTTCTTGGCTATCGAAATCGCCCGGTAACAAATGATCTTTTACCTCGTCAAAATTCGCAGGGATATACATCAAGTCATTGGAGAACTGAGAATCGCCATTCGCGTCACCATTATAACAATAAGAATAACGGAACGGACGATAACGCTGATAGATCAAACCAAAACTTGTTGCCGCATATTTACTCCAGTTAGCCGTATAAGAAGCGGACAATAACAAACGACCATCAAAAGAACCTGCCGTATAACCTACTTCTTCCGCATTTCCATCCAAGGCCGCACGGTACTTCCAAGCGGAAGTCGCCACAGACGATGTTCCGTCTGTTACACCTCTAGACTGCCCGAAAGAGTAAGATCCATTCAAATACAATCCCTTCAGGATTCCATCAACAAAGTTTTTCTGCAACTGGAAGGTCGTATAAAGCGAATGTCCTTTGCTGGTATTACGCAGCATCACGACATGATTCGCGGCCTTTTGATTTCCTTCCCTATCGCTATAATAGCCATTATAATATGGACGTGCGTTACCCGCTCCACCGTCATTTACAAATTGCTCGGTCCGATACAATCCGATATTGTCATGATAAATAGCGTTAATGTCTTTTGAGTACAGCAACTCTATGGTAGCTACCCAGCCATCACCAAACTTATAATCGGCAGCGATATTACTTTTCCATAAGCTCGGATATTTAAAGTCCGGATCCGTAATCGCTATATCCGAACGGGTAGCGCTACCTTCAGCCGGTTTATAAGTATCCATATTTCCGGTAAAACCTAGCGAAGGTCTGCCATCGCTAATGATATTGTCATTCTTGTCCTTTACCGCCCGGACATTCAAGTCACCAAACAAAACGCCATTGTTGCCGGCTTGATTACTGATCCATACATAAGGAGGAGTACCCGTGAAGAGTCCCGTACCACCACGGATCTGCAAACTTCCATTCTCATCGTCAAACGGTTTGTAGTTAAAACCGAATCGAGGAGAGAACTGAGGTTTGGCGTTCGGATATTTAGAAACATCGATCTTGATGCCATCCCGATAGGTCTCGGCGGCGACTTTATCATTCGACTGCAAATCAGTCATAAAGAACGGAACATCAATACGTAAACCTAACGTCAAAGTTCAATTTATCACTTACCGTCCACTTATCTTGGGCATAC
>ENA-OQBD01001412-OQBD01001412.1-human-gut-metagenome-genome-assembly--contig:-NODE-1412-length-11180-cov-3.617841_pt1 | contig 11180 bp, 12 predicted proteins | sample MGYA00242742_ERZ504543 | MGnify/ENA primary metagenome ERZ504543 (study PRJEB26092, sample SAMD00036239) | human gut metagenome | host: Homo sapiens | study: EMG produced TPA metagenomics assembly of... | reverse complement strand
GACCCCTTGAAGACGACGAGGTAGATAGGGCAGAGGTGGAAGTGCAGTAATGTACGGAGCTGACTGTTACTAATCGGTCGAGGGCTTATCCAGGAAGGTCTGGTTGGTTGATGAAACGGTGAAGATGATTTCAATATGTGGTTTTGAAGGTATGTTTGCACGAGTGGCTCAGTGGTGGAGTATCGCCTTGCCAAGGCGAGGGTCGCGGGTTCGAATCCCGTCTCGTGCTCTCAATGATACAAAAAAGGGAGATATCCGTTGGATATCTCTTTTTTTTGTATGTTCGAGCCCTGCCGGGTTCGAACGGTCCGAATGTCTCCGCTCCGCTCCGGTCGTCGCAGGCGAACGTCCCCCGGACGTTCTGCGACGTCTCGTGCTCTCAAAGAGATAGAAAAAAGAGTCATCCGATGGATGGCTCTTTTTGTATGTTCAAGCCCTGCCGGGCTAGAACGGTTCGAATGTCTACGCTCCGCTCCGGTCGTCGCAGGCGAACGTCCCCCGGATGTTCTGCGACGCCTCGTGCTCTTTTTTATAAGGATATCCAGTGTGGATGTCCTTTTTTTGTGAAAAAATCATTTACCAGCGGTGTCTATTATAAAAAGTTGCTTGAAAAAGTTTGCACTTTATCGAAAAAGTCACTTGAAAAAGTTTATATTTTATCAAAAAGTCATTTAAAAAAGTTTGTTATATCTTATATAACTCCCTTGAAAAAAATGAATATTCCGTTGTACTCTATAGAAAAGAGGTGAAATCATTATGCTGAAAAGAAAAATTGAAAAAAAAATTTAATCGCTTGGAAAAACACAGAAAATCGAAAACCATTGATTATTAAGGGGTGCAGGCAATGTGGCAAAACATTTTCTGTTCTTGATTTCGCAAAGAAAAATTATAAAAATGTTGTGTATTTGAATTTTTTTGAAAATCCAGACTATGTTGCTGTATTCTCAGGCTCTCTGGAAGTAGATACGATTGTTATGATGCTCTCGGCCTTACTTGGTAAGGAAGCAGTCTTTGAAAGTGGCAATACTGTTTTAGTCCTGGATGAAATTCAGGAGTGCCCAGAAGCTCGAACAGCTTTGAAATTTTTTCGCATGGATGGGCGTTACGATGTGATAGGTACGGGATCACTTTTGGGTGTAAAAGGATATGGAAAAGAACCAAAATCGGTCCCAGTTGGGTCGGAAACGGTAATTGATATGTATCCACTGGATTTCCAAGAGTTCTGCTGGTCGCAGCATATCGGCAACGACGTATTCGATATGCTTGCCGAATGCTTTGCCAAGCACCAGGAAGTGGATGAGTTCATTCATCAAAGGCTCATGGAGCTATACTCCAAATATCTGGTCATCGGCGGCATGCCTGCCGCAGTCGACTCGTTCGTGGCAAACGGCAGCGTTGCGGACGTGCGCACTATACAAGAGAACATAAAGCGTGAATATCGCCGCGATATCAGCCAATACGCGCGCAAAGAAGACCGGCTGCATATCCGCGCTATCTACGATTTTGGTGCCCAGCGAGTTAAATAACCCAAACAAGCGCTTTACCTTCGCCAAAATCGAAAAGAACATGAGATTCCAATCGGTTGCTTCCGATTTTCGATTGGCTGGTCAATGCGGATGTAGCCGTCGCCGCGTACAACGTGGACGAACCGTGCACACCGTTGGAGATGAGCAAGGAACGTAACCTCTTCAAACTCTTTTACAACGACGTGGGTCTGCTTACCGGCTCGTTTCTCAAGAAAACCGCGCTCGACGTACTCGACGGCAACCCTGATATCAACTACGGTTCAATCTATGAAAATGCGGTGGCCCAAGAGCTACGCGCTCACGGATTTGACCTGTACTACTACAACAGTAAGAAGCTTGGCGAGCTCGATTTCCTCATCCAAGACCGCAACGATCACGTGCTGCCGATTGAGGTGAAGTCCGGCAAATCCTACAAACGCCATCGCGCAATGGACAACGTGCTCGCCCACCCTGAATACCATCTCAATACAGGCTATGTGCTTGGCCCGTGCAACGTCTCAGTCGAAGGGAATGTAACCTACCTGCCTGTATACATGGCCGGCATGTTCCATAACGAATGACGGGCCGCACACTTAGTCAACAAGTACATGTCGGTCAGATGGTTCGGACTGGTCAGAGGGCCCGCTCTGATCAGTTAGGTCGGTCTGAACGGACTGGCTGGGCTGGTCGGCCTGAGTAGCCCGTTTGGACCGATCCGGTTCGCCCTTGCTGGCCTTCACACTGCTTCAGCTCCAGCTGAAGTTCGCTGATGCGCCGTTCGAGTTCGTCGATGCGCCGCACGTGTGGCGAAGTGAGACTAAGGGGAGCCGAGAGATGGCTCACAGGCCGAGGGCACCGGCCACGGCCATGGCCTCGTGTTCGGGATCGGCCTGGCCGATGTGTACGTTGACGTGAATTTCGTCATCGCCCGGCTCTTCGAGAATGTCGGACTGGGATTGCAGCATGCTCGGCTTCATGAAGTGGCCTTGGCGGTGGGAAAGGCGTTCCATCACCTCGTCGAATGTGCCCTGCATGTAGACGAACACCACGCCTTGACGGCGCAGCTTGTCGCGGTAGATCTTCTTCAACGCCGAGCAGGTGACCACGGCGGGCTCGCCGGCGGCCACGCGCTCGTCGATCCACGCGGCGATGGTGTCGAGCCAAGGCCAGCGGTCTTCGTCGGTGAGCGGGTGTCCGGCGGCCATCGAGATGGTGGCGCATTCGGACCATGCGAACGAATCCGATCAGGCCATCAGCCACATCGCCGGCACTGAAGCCTGACCCGTCATCGTCACAGCACCACGCGGCGGTTGAGGTCGCGGCGCAGCGTCTTCCAGCCGGGTAGGTAGGCGGTCATGCGGCGCTGGAATCCGGCACCGTGGCCGCTTTCCCACAAATGCGTCATCTCATGGACCAAGACGTATTCCAGGAATTGCGGTTCCATCAGTCCCAATTGAAGGTTCAGACGGATGCGGCCGGTTCGCGGTGTACACGATCCCCAGCGCGAGGTCATGACCCGTAGCGTGATATGCGTGGGCTGCCGGCCGACGACCGGCCCCCCACTTGGCCAGCAGCTGTGGCAACGCGGCGTTGATCGCGGCCGCCGCTTGTCGTTTGCGTTCGTCGGTCCAGATTTGGGAGCGGTCAAAATACGGTTGGACATTCGTACCGGCTTGGCCTGGCCCGGCGTCACCAATTCCCGGACGACTGATATCACCGGTTTTCGGACGACCGGCAACGCCTCCATCATGGCCGCTGGCACCAGCTACACCACGACCTCCGTTCTCGAAGCCGGCGCCCTCGTTCAATGCCATGATGGAGCGCCGTTGCGCCTCAGCCATGCGCTGCTGCTGGGCGAGAATCCACGAATGTCGCTCTTTGACGAAATCCGCAATGCGACTCTCGCTCATCCGCATCGGTGCGGAGATTTCGACGCGGCCGCTCGGCGGTTTGATGCGCAGATACAGGTTTTTGATGGGTTTGCGCGTCAGGTGCAGATGGATGCCATCAATATCCAACGACTGCCCGGCGGCAGCGGACCGAACGGATTTCGGCGCACCGGACTTCGGAGCGGTGGATTGACGACGGCGATAAGGCACGCAAGTCATTCTCGCACAACGGCGGACAACGATGGCGGCCCGCCCGGAACCTAACGTTCCGAACGGGCCGCCATCAGCAATGAACGGTGCTGTCGGCAACGGCTACAAACCGTCACCGAGCCATTGAGTCACCCAATCAGCAACCGGCCGCGGTCAGCACCTGGTCGAGGATCTCGACGCCCTGGGTCGCCTCGTCGGCGGAGATGACGCAAGGAGGAGTGACGTGGATGCGGTTGTTGTGCACGCCGAGAATCAGGCCGCGCTTGTCGCCTTCGGCCACGATCTGCTTCATCGTGGCGTCGTCCAGCGGCTCCTTGGTGGTGCGGTCGGCAACCATTTCCACGGCCCAGAACACGCCCTTGCCGCGAACCTCGCCGATCTTCGGGTGCTTGTCGTACAGAGCGGTGAGCTGCGGGCCGAGCACGTCCTTGCCGATGGTGTAGGCGTTGTCGACGATGTGCTCCTCTTCCATGGCTTCCTGGGTGGCCACGATGGCGCCCATGGCCAGCGGGTGACCGGAGTAGGTCAGGCCGCCGGGGAAGACGATGTCGTCGAAGCGGTGGGCCACCGGGTCGCTCATAATCACGCCGCCGGCGGGCACGTAACCGGAGTTGCAGCCCTTGGCGAAGGAGATGATGTCCGGCGTGTAGTCGTAGTCGTCGAGTGCGAACCAGAAGCCGGTGCGGCCGAAGCCGGCCATGACCTCGTCGGTGATCATCAGGATGCTGTACTTCTTGGTGATCTCGCGCACGCCCTTGAAGTAGTCCTTGGGCGGAATGATGATGCCTGCGGTGCCCGGCACGGATTCGAGCAGCACGGCGGCGATGGTGTCCGGGCCCTCGAACTGGATCACGTGCTCGAGGTGAGCCAGCGCACGCTCGCACTCCTCTTCCTGGGTGGTTGCGGAGAACTCGGAGCGATACAGGTACGGGGTGAAGAAGTGCACGTGGCCGCGAGAGTAGTCGTTGGGCTTACGGCGCCAGTCACCGGTGGCGCTGATGGCCGCACCGGTGTTGCCGTGGTAGCAGCGGTAGGAAGACAGAATCTTGTCGCGGCCAGTGAACAGGCGGGCGGCGCGCATCGCGTTTTCATTGGCGTCGGCGCCAGCGTTGGTGAAGAACACCTTGTCGAAGCCTTCCGGAGCGCGGCGGGCCACCAGGGAGGCGGCGCGGCCACGGGCTAGGTTCGCGTAGTCAGGTCCGACGGTGCACAGGAGTTCCGCTTGCTTCTTGATGCCCTCGATCACCTTCGGGTGCTGGTAGCCGATGTTGACGTTGACCTGCTGGCTGGTGAAGTCGAGCATTTCACGGCCGTCGCCGTACTTCAGCCACACGCCGTGACCGGTTACCACTTCAGTGGGATCCAGGTTGCGCTGTGCGTGCCACGAATGGAATACGTGTGCGCGGTCCAGCTTGTAAGCGTCGTCCCAGATTTCCGCATCCTGCGAAAGATCATGCCCCATGATGTGTCCTTTCCTCGATATTTTCTCGAAGTGCCCGATGCCGTCTCCCGTGGATCGGGGCAGGGGCAGCAACGCGCTGTGAATGTCATTATGAGAGTTGAACATTTCGCGTCAAACTCGAACATTTAATAATGTTACAGTAGTGGCGAATACGAAATCATTTTGAAACATAGGAACAAGAACAATAATTGTATCCAGATTATGTAATGTTTATGTTATTCAAAAACATACTCATTGCACAATGCGGCGCTAACATTTGACTACCGTTGCCACAGTGACCGTTACTATCGGCAGTCAAGCAGCCAGCAACAAGCCGGCAACCGCCATCGATCATCAGCCGGCGGCAATCGGCAACATTCACGCAGACGCGCGCTCATCACGCTCGCCGCCAAGATCCGGGAGGCAGATCATGGATACGCCATCGCCATCAACCGCATCAACAACCGCACATGCCGTCGGCTACAACGATGAGCCAAGCATTACGGCCGCTCCCCTGCGTTCCACCGACGACCTGGCCGTTGATGCCGGCCAGTTATCCTCACTCATCCTCACCACCGAGGCGACGGCCACCCCGCAACGCATCGTCGAATCGGTCACCTCGCTGACCTCCTCCGGCATACTTGCGGAAGGCCAGCGCATGCCCACCGTACGCGATCTCGCCCGACTGCTACGCACCAGTCCGGCCACCGTCTCCAGTGCCTACCATGCCCTCGCCAGGTCCGGCATACTGCGCTCCCGCGGGCGCGCCGGAACATTCGTACTGCGGCAGTCGCGCACGCATCGCTACGATGCCGGCGACTTGCTGGCCGAAGCCCCGGCCACCGCGCCGGACCGACCGATTATCGACCTGTCCAAGGGCACGCCGGACCTTTCGCTGCTGCCGGACATCCGCCCGTTTCTCGGCAAGCTCGGCACGCACAAGGCATTCGTCAATTCATACGACGGGCCGACCATCCTGCCCATGCTGGAACAGATTTTGCGACGCAACTGGCCGTATGAGCCGGAGGCGATGACTATGGCATCCGGCGCGGGCGACGGTTTGGCGCACACCATGAACGCTTTTGTTCAGCCGGGTGATTTGTGATTACCGAGGCACCGGAATATCCGCTGATTCTCGACATGATCGAGGCACATGGCGCGATGGCGTTCGGCGTGCCGATGGACGGGTTCGGTATGCTGCCCGACGCACTCGACCGTGCGCTGACCATGCTGGAATCGCAGCGTCTGGCGGTGCCGCACGGCGGCCATCAGGTCAGTATGATCCTGCTGCAGCCGCGCGCCCAGAACCCTACCGGGGCCAGCTTCAGCCCGCAACGCATCGACGCTTTGGCGGACGTGCTGCTCGCGCACTACCCGAATGGCGTTGGTATGCCGCTGATTGTGGAAGACGATCACAGTGGCGATGTGGCCAATGCGTATGCGACATCGTTGGCGCAACGATTGCCGCAACACGTGGTGCATATCCGCAGTTTTTCGAAGTCGCACGGGCCGGATCTGCGCTTGGCTGCGCTGTCTGGGCCGGAGGATGCCGTGGAGGCGATTATCGCCCAACGACGCTTGGGATCGGGATGGGTGAGCCGGTTCCTGCAAGAGATTCTGTATGAAATGCTGGCCGACAAAGAGGCGTTCCACACGGTGACCAACGCCCGGCATATCTACGCCACCCGGCAAAAGACGATGCACGCGCTGCTGCTGCGTCAAAGTTTGGACGTGCATACCGGTGACGGACTGAATCTGTGGATTCCGGTGCGCGACGAGCCGGCGGCGCTGCGACTGCTGGCCGAACAGGGCATCCGTGTGGCCGCCGGCAAGCCGTTCCTGCCGAGCCTGCGTATCAGCGCCGACGCCACCGGAGCCGACGCGGGGGCCGGTGCGGGCGTGGACGCGCATGCCAGTCGAGGCATCCGCGTCACCATCGCACAGCAGGGAGCCGTCAACGAACAAGTGGCCGCCGCCCTGGCTCAGGCGGCGGCCGTAACGCCGAAGACTTCGACGAATCACTCGTAATTCTTCATGAACTGCGTTCGTACGCGCGGCGAGGAGCCGCCCCGTCTGTACGGGGTGATCAACGGGCTGCTGCGCATGCGCAACGGGCTGCGCAGGTCGCAGGAGCTCGACGACCTGGTCGACGTGCTGGCCTCCTCCATCGGCGCCCTGACCAATCCGCGTACCAACTGCCCACACCGGAGAAGGTCGCGCAGGAGAAGCCTCGCTGCTCGAGATCGACGACAGCTTCCAGAAGATCGTCCTCGTACGCGACGTGGTCAAACCCGTCCGCGACGAGCACGGCATCCTCACGATGAGCGTCTACGATTTCCTCCTCGACCCGGACAGCCTGACGATGTGACGCCGTGGATTGGCTACAACGTATTAGACAGTCCGATGAGGGACGAATGACATGAGATTGGAGGCCGACGATGGCCGACCCGAAACATCCCCGCCACTACGACGAGGCGTTCAAACGGCAGATCGTGCAGTTGTACGAGAGCGGCAAGCCATCCCGGAAGATCCGCCGTCGTGGCCCGACATCCTCAGGACCATCGAGCTGGGCTACTCCAACGCCAGGCTCGAGGCGTCCGACAACAGGATCAAGGTCACCATCCGCATGGCCTACGGCTTCCACCACGCGAACAGCCTCATCGCACTCGTCATGCTCCGCTGCGCCGGCAATCATGGCGCAAGCGACAATCGCGACACGCCGTTATTGACATACCGCCGTTCAATGGTATTGTAATCACTTGTGCGCTTTTGAAGCGTATGGATCGGGCCCGTAGCTCAGCTGGTTAGAGCGCATCCCTGATAAGGATGAGGTCGGAGGTTCAAGTCCTCCCGGGCCCACAGGAAAAATGAAGCGGCCGCGAGCCGCTCTTTTTTTCTCACGGGGCTATAGCGCAGCTGGTAGCGCATCTGCTTTGCAAGCAGAGGGTCGCCGGTTCGAACCCGGCTAGCTCCACAGACACAACAAAACCCTTGGAATCAGTCCGATTCCAAGGGTTTTTGTTCTTGCATTTTCTGCGTATTGCAACAAAAAGATGACGACACGCCGATAGCGTATCTCACGAGAAAAGTCTTATTGCCTCACGACTGTCGAGGCCACCGGAAGTCGGCATAGGCATTCCAATCGGCCACTAAATCGACCGATGCCCGATCCCTGAGCCAAACGGACCCGAATGCCGTTCATCATCGACAAAGCAGTCCGCGCCTCGCGACGAGGATCTGCCAAACCGTCACGCTCGACTGCTCGGGTTAAGGTGTCCATCACGCGATGTTCTCGTTTTTGGTAATACTCATAGGCAGGATGATGCTCGTTCAACGATTCGCCTTGTAGCACGGTATATACAACCGCACCATCTCTGGCTGAGCCGCATTGCGCTCCATAAGGGCAGCACAGATATCACGAATGCCGAACTGCGCGTTGCCGCTCCACATATCCTCAGGTTCAACGCCAAGAGAATGGGCAAACGTAGCCATATCTTCCCGATCACGATGCTCCAGCACGGCAATCAGCAAGCCGACTTTGTTCTTGAAATGGTATATGACCGCCGGCTCGGTCAATCCGCATGCTTCGGCTACCTGACGAACGGAAAAGCCCCAAAACCCGTTCTGTGAATCACATGCGACGTCACGTCGATGATCTGTTCACGGCGTTCCGCACATTCTGATTCTGCTCAAGACAGATCCAGCTCGTTGTTGTCCTTGGCTTTGCTCACCGTATCAGTCAAATCGGGGTCGTCCACAGACACCGCGTTCTGCTGGCTGAGCGTCAACGACAGCGAACCTTTGTAGGAGTCGCCGTATTCGTCCTTGCCGGACACGCTTACGGCAATCGAGCTCATCAGATGCTTCCTGCCGTAGTTCAGATCCACGGTGATAGTCGGCATATCCGGCTCTTCATCCGTGCCGAAGTCCCAGTTGCGCACATTGTCGAGCGCCTGACGGTACTCGCCTTCAGCATCGCCCACACCGGTATCCTCGATCTGCTGAATCACCCATGATTTCAGATGCGGATACTGCGCTTCATGGCTGATCCAGTAATTCACAAAGTGCTGGGCCAATGCCTTGACATCGATTTGATACGAGAGCTGCGTGTTGCCGGCAGACTTGGCAGACGATGTATTCGGGAACAGCTGGCTGCGCACATTCTTATCTTCCAGCTCCACGCCGAGATATTGTTGGATGAATTTGCTGGCCTCGGCCTTCACCTCGGCAGACGTTTTCGTGCCCTTGGCCCGGTCGATGTCGTTCGAGTACCCATCGTCGTTCATCTTGTCCAGCTGATCGTAGAACGTTCGCTCCGCGCCGGTGATGTCCCAAGCACCGTTCTTGACCAACGCATCCTTGACGTTCAATATCAAGTCCGCCACATCACTACCAACGCCGTTCCTTAAGTCATCTTCATATTGGTCGGCCGGGTAGTAGATGTAGTAGGGGTCGTCATCATACCAAACGTTTTTCCCGGCGAATGCGCCTTTGTGCCAAGCGAGGGTTGTTGCCTGTTCATCTGTCTTGATGGTCACAGACGCGGAGGAGTCATTGGTGGTTTTGCCCCAGCGAATACATGCCAGACATCCGCGCGTCAAGGGAGTCGTCAGTGCTGCTGTGGGTTCTGAGTTCGTATTTGGTGCTGCGCAGAGTGGACAGCGAGTTGATCGCGTCGAAGGTGACGACCAGCGGATTGGTGGGCTGGAAGCCCAGCATCGCTTTGACGGCGGTGAAGTTGGGGACGATGAATGCCAAGGCCGCCACCAGAATCGTCGCAAGCAATGCGCAGAGAACGGCGATCAGCTTCTTGCTGGATTTGCGCGGCGGTGCCAGGACGGCGGTTGCATCAGTCGCCTGATATGCGGCAGGAGCGGGAATCGGCAAAGCTGGCAAGGGAGCAGTTGGTGCCGGCTGTGGGGCAGCGGGCGCGGCGTAAACCGATGGGGCAACCGGCGCGGCTGGTATCGATGGTGGTACTGAAGGCGCTGGCACAGCAGGTGCCGGTATCGACGCAGTCGGTACGGCTGACGATGCGGCCGGCACTGGTACAGACGCAACCGGTGCGCTGTCTACAGACGCTCCACATGCCGGGCAAAATCGTGCCGGCCTATCAACTCTATTTCCGCAGTGGCCGCAGTACGCCATCGTGTGCTTCTCTTCCTCAAATCGGCTTGATTGCCATTGCTTCAATGTTACTCTTCAGCATTACGCCTCAGCCAGCCCCTACGCGTAACGATACGAAACGCGGCAGCCTTAATGCGGTTGTTTTGACGCGATGTCAACTTGAGGCTAGACTGTGCCGTGAGAGAAATTGACGCTGCGTCAACATAGCGGCGTCTATAGGCGTCTCAGCAACCCAATGGAGGACTGCGAGGCGCACAGCGCACACACGGAAAGGACCGCTTATGCTGTTTCAGGTCTACGGCGACAACGCCATCTACCAATGGATCGGATGGATACTCGTCTTCTGCTGTCTTATCGGCGCCAACGAACTGGCCCGCCGCACCAAAACCGGTGGCGTTATCGCCTTCCTCGTCATACCGGCCGTGCTGACCGTCTACTTCATCACCGTCTACACGGCCGCCGCCATGGGTGCCGACTGGGCCCTCAACAACCCGACCTACGTACACATGACCAGCTGGTTCCACTATGCCAAGCTGTACGCGGCCACCATCGGCTGCATCGGTTTCATGGCCCTCAAATACAAGTGGGGATCCATCGGCAAATCGCACTGGTTCAAGTGCTTCCCGTTCGTGATCGTGGCCATCAACATCCTCATTGCCGTAGTGTCCGACTTCGAATCCGCCATCCGCGGCTGGGGCACCACGTGGATCTCCACCGAAGGCGTGACCCTGTACGGTGGCTGGCACAACGTCTTCAACGGCGTGGCCGGCCTGCTCAACATCTTCTGCATGACCGGCTGGTTCGGCATCTACGCCTCCAAGAAGAAGGACGACATGCTCTGGCCGGACATGACCTGGGTGTTCATCGTGGCCTACGACCTGTGGAACTTCTGCTACACCTACAACTGCCTGCCGACCCACTCCTGGTATTGCGGCCTCGCGCTGCTGCTCGCCCCGACCGTGGCGAACTTCTTCTGGAACAAGGGCGGCTGGATTCAGAACCGCGCCA